>Ga0181400_1001170_pt1 | contig 10972 bp, 4 predicted proteins | sample 23SPOviralmetaG_FD_130129 | JGI IMG/M metagenome (GOLD analysis project Ga0181400, IMG submission 130129) | Marine viral communities from the oligotrophic San Pedro Time Series (SPOT) site, San Pedro Channel, CA, USA - 23 SPOT_SRF_2011-06-22 | ecosystem: Environmental > Aquatic > Marine > Strait... | reverse complement strand
GAGCCTCGTCAGAGTAACCGAACTCATCTTGGTCTTCAAGATGATGATCTCCCTTTCGAAGGTGGTGATACTTGGAATGCTTATGAGGTATCTGGATTGACTAATACTGGTCTCCCGGTTGCTGGTGTAGGTAAGATTTACTATCCTTGTGATGGTAAGTATATTGTTGAGTCGAAGTCCATTAAGTTGTACTTTAACTCCTTTAATATGACTAAGCTCGGTGATACTTCAGCAGATGTACGTAAAGAGATTGCTCGACGTGCTTCAGTTGATCTTAGTAAGTTGCTTGAAGTTAATGTTGAGGTTAAGATCTTCTCTAATAGTGAAGTACTTAATGCTGAAGTTACTCCTCGTACTGAATATGATCACCTTGACTTTGAGTATCAGACTCTCGAAGAAGTGTATCCTGTAGAGGGTGTTGAGTTTACTGTTTATCAAGAGACTCCAGAGCTGCTTGAAGTGATTGATAATCCTCTTAAAGATAAGACTGTTAAGTATCATAGTGCATTGCTTAAGTCTAATTGTCGTGTTACTTCACAGCCCGACTGGGGTGATGTATATATTGAGTTCAAAGGTAAGAAGGCAGTAGACCCTGTCTCTCTACTTAAGTATATTGTCTCTTTCCGTGATGAGTGTCACTTCCATGAAGAGATTTGTGAAGCTATTACTAAGCGTCTTATCGATGTTCTTGATCCTGAGGAGTTGACAGTACGCTGTCTTTATGCTCGTCGTGGTGGTATTGATATTAACCCTGAGCGACGTCTTAAGACCTCTGATAAGCATTACTCTCTTAGTGATGTAACTGTACCTTATATTAAGACTCCTAAGCAGTAATATAAGCAACATAAAATAAATGAAAGAGTCCATACTTATGTATGGACTTTTTTGTGCTTCTTGATTAAATAACTCTATATGATAACACTGTTTAGCGAAGAGGTAGAAATAACCTCAACTAATTCAGATCGTAATACCATATTTACTGAATCCTTTGAAGAGGTTTTCTTCGGTGTTTACGAGTTTGAAATAAACGGAAATGTAGTTATTGCAGAGAAGGTCGATACATTCGAGCTTGACCCTGTAGTAGCTATACCGGTAGTTGAGGCTAATGGTAGTAAGGCGAATGTTGAGTTCGTACTTAAGAAAGGACCTTTTCAGGTTCAGATAGGCACCGGAGAAGCAGTGTTAACCGAATCACCAATTGAAGTTGTTGATGAAGGTCTTATTGATGTTGTTGTTGAAGCTAAGACTACTACATCATCAAATGAGCAACAGGCTGTTAATATCTCCTATCAGTTAGATAGAGAAGATGTTATTAAAGAGATTAAGACTGATATTGATGCTACATTAGCTGAGATTCGTCTTGAAACAAGTCAAGCTGTAAGTGATGTTGATCGTCTTAGAGATGAGATCTTCATTGAGTTTACTTCTAATAGTGATAATTACAGAGCTAAAGAGTCTGAGAAGCTTAAAGCATTTGTTGCTGATAAGATTAAGGATATCAAATCAGATAACAAAGTAGTTGCTGAAGAGCTTGAGTCAAAGCTAGCTGAGACATTACAATCAGAGTTTGGTACATTTGTTGAGAAAGTTAAGAAGACTCAGCAAGATCTTAAAAAGAGGTCAATTGAGAATAAAAAGATTGCTGCTTCTATTAGAGCACTTGAAGAAGGTCAAGTTGATCTCAATAATGATCTTAAGATTAACAAAGAAGAGATTTTAGAAGCTACTGAGACTTCACAAAGGAATGTCAATAAGGCATTGAGTCGTCTTGGTACAGTTAAGAAAGAGCTTACTGATGCTAAGCAAGAGTTTGATATACTTAAAGAGGCTTGGGCTAATGATGTTAACATGGAAGAGGTTAAGGCCATTCGTGAGTCAGCCGAGCAACATGTTAAAGCCTACTTTAGTAATAAGATTGAGCAAGTTAAAGAAGTAGAGATTGATAAGCTTAAGAAGGAAGAGATCTTCGAAGCTCTTAACGAAAGTAAAGAGTCTATCCTTGAAGACATTAAAGCTTCTGGAATGCTTAAGCGTGAAGTTCGTAAGCTTGCTCAAGAAGTTACTTCAAAGGTTGATAGAGATACAGTAACTGAGAGTGAAGTAAGAAAGATTGCTGGTGAGATTATTGCACTTACCGTTCATGATGATAAAGATTCTCGTATTACTCAACAAGATGTTCATGCTATTGTTAATGAGGCAGTAGCTACTGTTGTATCTAAACAGCCTATTATTGAGCAGACAGCAGTTCTTGACCCTAACGTTAGGAAACAGATTACAGAAAATCTCAAGCTTGAGCTTGATAACCGCTTCGGTGCAGAGATGCAGACCGTTAAGCGTATGATTGAGCTTGCTGGTGGTGGTGGAGGCTTCCGTGGTATTGAAGATGCACCTCTCGATGGTCAAACTTACGTTCGTGAGAATGGTGAGTGGGTCGTTGGTTCAGGTGGTGGTGGTGGTGGAGCAGTTAACAAGATTGTTGCTGGTGACAATGTAACAATCTCACCTACCGGTGGTACTGGTAATGTTACTATCAATGCTTCCGCTGCTGGTTCAGATGTAAGTACACTTTCATCTAACTGGGAAACAACTTACAATACAGTAGCTGCTAAGGAAGCTACTTGGGATGATACAAACACAACAGTTGCTGCTTACTCCGCTGCATGGGGTATAGACAATGATAATGTTGGTTCAGATGTTACCACACTTTCAGCTAATTGGCAGAATACTTACACAACAGTAGATGCAAAAGAAGGTACATGGGATGCTGCAGCTTCAACAGTAACAGCTAAAGAAGGTACCTGGGATGGTGCTTATACAACAGTTCAAGCCAATAGTGCCTCATGGGGAGTTGATACAGCTGGTTCATTTGTTGGTGATCTTTCCAGTAACTGGCAAGAAGCATATGATACTACATCAGCTTTAAGTGCTGGTTGGGCAAGTAACTATACAACTACTAATGCTTCATCTGCTGATTGGCAAGGTACATTCTCAACAGTTCAAGCCAATAGTGCATCATGGGCAACAGAAGGTGGTTCAGATGTTAGTGCAATTTCTGGTAATTGGGAAGGTACATATGATACAGTATCTGATTTAAGTGCTAATTGGTCAGGAGCTTATTCAACAGTTCAGACTAATAGTGCATCTTGGACAGGTGGTGGTGGAGGTGGTGTAACCGAGATCGTTGCTGGTAGTAACATTACAATCAGTCAAGGTACTGGTCAAGTTACTATTAATGCTACTGCTGATGGTATTGGTTCTGATGTTAGTACAATTTCTGCTAACTGGGAAAATACTTACAACACAGTTGATGCTAATTCAACTAATTGGGATGCTGCTTATACAGCCATTAATACTAAAGAAGCCATTTGGGATAGTACAAATTCCACAATGACTCAGCTCTCTGCTAATTGGCAAGGTACATATACAACAGTAGATGCTAATAGTGCTACTTGGGAGAGTGCTTACTCTACTACACAATCTAATAGTGCTAATTGGGATACTACTTACAATACTGTAGATGCTAAAGAAGCTACTTGGGATGGTACAACATCAACAGTTGCAGCTAACTCAGCTACATGGGCAGCAGGAGCAGTTGATAGTGTTAATACTAAAACAGGTACAGTTGTTCTTAACCCTGATGATCTTGATGATAGTTCAACTACTCATAAGTTTACTACTGCTGCTGATATTTTAAAGCTTTCAAATATCGAAGATAATGCTACAGCTGATCAGACAGATGCTGAGATTCAAACTGCTGTTGCTTCAAGTGATCTTGATATGGGTGGTAATAAAGTGTTGTTCAGCAACGTTTATGCTACTACAGGAGATCTTCCAAGTGCTACTAATAATCATGGTATGTTCGCACATGTTCATGCTACTGGTAAAGGTTATTTTGCTCATGGTGGTAATTGGATTGAGCTTGCTAATGCCTCTGATATTACAGCAGGTGGCTCTGATGTAAGTACAATTTCAGCTAACTGGGAGAATACATACACAACAGTTCAGTCTAACTCTGCTAGTTGGTCTGATGAATATATCTCTAACCTTGCAAGTAATATTGCAATGACAGAAGATGTTGGTGGTCTTGATACTGGTACTACTGTAGCAGGTCTTACAGGACAAACATTCAGTCAATTGTTTGACTCATTACTATTCCCAACTGTTAACCCAGTTGTTGGATCTAATAACAGTACAGGTCTTTCAGACAATGTTAGCAACCTTCAGACAATTGGAGCTTCAATTAACATTACTCTTAATACTACAGCTGGTCTTGGTACTATTACATTGAATGGTGCTTCTCAAGGTGATTATGCTGGTAGTGTTACAAGTGCTGCAATTAGTGGTCCTAATAGTACATCTTATAATCCATCAGTTGGTCCTGGAGGTACAGACATTGATAACGTTTCTGTTACCAATCATATTGTTACAGAAGGTACCAACCAATGGTCAATGACAACAACATTTGGTCAAGGTCCAATGCCAGTTGATTCAGCTGGTAATGATTTCTCAAGTATTAGATTTGCTGCTGGTGGTACTAGAAGTGCTTCTACATCCTTTGAAGGTGTTTATCCTATTAAGTTGGGCGCTTCTTCTGGAAGTGGTAACTTTGATGATAGATCTCTTACATCACATAACTCAAATAATATTGAAGCTTCTCAAGACTATACAGAGACAGCTTCAATTAGACATCGTATTGCTATACCAAATGATATGATTGATTCGTCAACAGTTGGCTTCCAGCAATGGAATACAGTATCAAGCTCCTACAGTGATATTGCTGCAAGTAGCTTTACTGCTACTTCAACAACATTTACAGTTGAAGGTAATACAGTTAACTATACACTATATACCAAGACGGGGCCACCAGGAGGTGGAGATTCGTCAGGTCAACCAATTTACAGAATAACTTTTAGCTAAACTAAGATCATGTCAAGAACAACTGGAACATTTGAATTTCCTGCTAACTTTTAAGTTAAGAAGCAGGCCCCGCTTGATGCGAGACTTACAACGCCTTTGTTGTCGGAGCTTACTGATAGCTCACTTCCATTCCCTTATAAGGGTATGGTGGTTGCTGTAACAGATGATACAACATCATCTAATAACGGCCTATATCAACTAACAGATGCTGATGATACAAACATCAATAACTGGGAAAGAGTTGGTGCTGGTGCTGGTACAATTGATGGTAGTGGTACGTCTGGTAACATGACACTATGGGATGGTATCTCTACTATTACTGATAGTGTTATAACTGAAGCAGATGGTATTGTATCTGTTAATGCACCACTTAGCAGCGTCTTTAATATAGCATTGAGCTCCTCACTTGGTGAAGTAGCTCTTAGTGCTGGTCATAGCGCTACTGCAGAAGATGTCTTGTATGTAAGTACAGGCATTGATGTAAAAGGTAACTCTACCATTTACGGTGATCTATCAGTTATCGGTGACTTTACTTATATTGACTCTACTGTTAGTGTAACATCTGCTCTCTCTGTTATTAATACAGGTCTTGGACCAGCAATGTACGTTGAACAAGCTGGTGTAGGTGAGACTATTGCACAGTTTAAAGATACTGAAGGTGGTACTATTACCATTACTGATGGAGCTAATATTAACATGGATGGTGGTATTCAATCCAATTCTGTTAATACAGCTACTGTAAGTGCTACTGGTCGTGTAGATGGCTCAAACATCTCTACTATTGAGAGTAAGGTTGAAGGTCTTTACAGCTACCTTATCAATAACTTTGATACTAATCAGATTACAACTGCTACAGATCTTAGTGATTTTGTTACTAACTACCCTAAGACAGGATTAGATCCAGGAGATGTTATTACATTGTCTGCTACAAATACAGCATACATTCTTGGTGATAATGATGGTTCAGCTAATTCAGATTGGTTGGAAGTTAATCTTAAGCCAAACTTCTTATTCTATAGAGGTAATATGTCTGATTATGCTACACTTGATTGTGTACCTCTTTCATCAGCAAAGAGCTCAAAGTACATTATCCAAGTAGAAGACAATACAGATGGTGCTCTATTCTATGGAGAGATTAACGTTGTATCAGATGGTACTATTGCAGTAGCAACTGAATATGCTCTTAACCATACTACAGTATTCCCATTCGTTGAGTTTGGAGCTGAGGTTGTTAATGGTAGAGTCTGTCTATCAGCTGTAGCACTTGAAAGTAAGAATATGACCAACTTCACATTCAAAGGTAATCGCAGTAACTTATTCGGATAAGTTAAATAATCTTGTAATAAAGCCATACCATTAGCATAAATAATGGTATGGCACTTAATACTGACTTCAAAGTAAAGGATAGTCTTTATGTAGGAAATAGTGCGTGTTTTGTCAATCAGACAAATACGCCTAAGATTCTTTCTGCTGGCGAAGAGCTCTTTAATATCTTCGTACAACAAAATGAAATTCCTGACATATGTTCTGTTCAACAAGGTACTGCTATTGCAACATTCTGCTACGATGGTAGTGCTGATGTTACAGTAGGAGTAGACGCAACATGTAATACAACATGGAACAGCGCATATACAACAACCCAAGCCAATTCCGCTAACTGGAATGAAGCTTATACATGGTGCACAACCAATGGTAACAATGTAATTGATACTGTAGCAGAAGGTAATGCACAAGGTAAAGTTGCTGTTACTAATATCGCTAATACCACAACTCAAGTTGATGTAGCTGGTCTACAGACTAATGACTCTCCACAATTTGCTGGAGCATGCTTTACTGGGGCAATTACAACATCAAGCTCAATCGACGGACGTGACGTTGCTTGTGATGGTGCTACTCTTGATACTTTACAGTCACTTTCAGGTGACAATGGTTTAACTTTCTCCTCACCTTCACAAGGTACACTTCGTATTACTGAGCTTGATGGTGATACAACTGACATCGATCTTCAAGTTCAGACTGCTGATAATGTTCAGTTTGCAGGTATTTGTGCTACTGGTAACATTACAACATCTGGTACTGTTGATGGTGTAGATATTGCTACTAGAGATGCTCAAGTATCTGTTCTTCAAGGCTTATCTGCTGCTAACTTAGATGAAGTTGTTTGTACAGCTCAAGGTACACTTCGTACAAAAAACGCTGCTGGTACATGTACTGCAGTTGATACAGGTCTACAAGTTACAGATTCTCCATCATTCGCTGGTTTAAGCATTACTGGTGTTACAGCTGGAACAGATAATACCGTCCTTATTATGGATGGTAATAATGTTAAATCAGATGAAATTGACTCTCGTGTATGGGATGGCACCCTTGTAGACGGTTCTGGTACTGCTTGCAAAATAGCATCATTTTCAAATGGTTGTACAGTTGGTAACTCCAATATTACTATAGACCTAAATGGTGATTTGCAAATCGCTGGTGGTTTAAGTGCGACATCTACACTTTCTGGTGATGGTTCCGGCCTTACAGGTGTTACTGCTACTGCAGTTAACTTCCCATCTGTTAATAAGAATGACCTTGACGAAGAGGACAAATTCTTTATTCAAGACGATTCAGATGGAGGTAACAAGTTTATTTCATATGGTTGCTTACTTGGTGATGCAGCTGGTCTTGGTATTTCCGTTGATGGTGGTGCTGATAGCCTTTGTATAGCAGGTGCAAATACCTTAACCAACTGCAAACTTCCAATGTGGAATGATGGTAATGGTTGTTTCCAAGATACAGTTATTTCAGAGAGTTCTGCTGGTTGCATTAACATTGCTGGTGGTTTGACAGTTATGGACAACTTGTCCGTAATGGGTACATTCACATGTCTTGATACAAGTGTTAGTACTACATCTGCTCTCTCTGTTATTAATACAGGTACTGGTCCAGCCTTATATGCTGAACAGACAGGTGTTTCACAGCCAATTGCCAAGTTCGTTGATACAGAAGGTGGTCAAGTTGTTATTGGTGATACTGGTAATATGGGTATTGGTGGTTCAACTGATGCTCCAGCTGAGAAGCTCGTTGTAACTGGTAATGCTTGCGTTACAGGTACTCTCACAATTAATGGTGATACAACCTTAGGTGATGCAAGTGGTGATGATCTTACAATTTGTAGTGCTGTTATTAATGCACCAAATCTTGCATCTGGTACACAAAATGGTAATCAGGTATTAGTAAGAAACGGTGATGATGAACTTGCACTTGATGGTGTTGATAGTAAGATCTTTGATACTAAGTTGGTTGATTCAACTACTGATGCAACATGTCAAAACCAGATTCCTAAGTTTACCAATTCAACAGGAACGATTGGTAACTCTAACATTGCTGATAATGGTACTTCAGTTGCTATCGATAGTGATACAACTATTGGTGCTGGTCATAAGATTACTATACAATCTTCAGATTCGAATATCTACTCTGAAGATGCTACATTTACAGCTACAGTTGGTACTGCAGCAACGACAGTTACAACATTCCTTAAGACTGACCTTAAGTCAGTTGAATATCAAATTACTTTGGTTAAGGGTGTTAATGTTACAACATTCCGAGTCAATGCAGTCTATAACGGAACCGGTCAGTGCGGTACAACATATGCCATTGTTGATGCACAAGCTGCTTCACAGCTAGCTGATATTGAAATCTCTAGTGGAAGTACTACAATTGATCTTGATATTACGGCTGCAGCTGCTGGCACTACAGCCATTATTAAAGGTACTGCATTGTATAATTAATAGTAAATAAAGTCAAATAAAGTGCGAAAGCCTGGTGGAGACACCAGGCTTTCCTATTAAATATGTATATATAAATTTAACGGGGATAGTGAACCTTTATTGATATGGCAAATTTAAACGAGAATTTTAAAATTAAAAATGGGCTGACCGTCAACACGACGATCTCAGCGGGTGGTAATATAGCTACAGATGGAGCAATCCTTTCCGGTGATATTAACATTGATCAGTTATTTGGATCTGGTGGTGGTGGTGGTACTATTACTGAGGTTGTAGCTGGTACTGGTTTAACAGGTGGTGGAACAACTGGTTCAGTTACATTAGATTTAAGTGCAGGTGATGGTGTACAAGCTACAGCAAATTGTGTAAGTGTTGACTCAACCGTTGTAAGAACTACAGGCACACAATTCATTGCTGGTACTAAAAACTTCTCCGGAACGATTTGTGCAAACGGTGGTACGACAACAGTTGATGCACTTAAGCTAACCTCATACGATGAGGGTTCGGATGCAGCACCAATTCAAACATTTTTTCGCGGTACATGCTCAAGTGCTGATGGTGATTATCTCGGACAGGTTAAATTTAGAGGACAAAATGATTTTGCAAATGAAGTAAACTACTCAAAGATTACTGGTAAAATTAGCGATGCTTCAAACGGTACAGAAGATGGTCTAATGGAATTTGCTGTTCAGAAGGCTGGTTCAATGGCCATTGTAGCAAGACAAACTCATGATGCACTTAAGCTCATTAATGATACAGGTCTCCAAGTAGATGGTCAAATCCTTTCAGCTGGTAGTGAACTACACTCCCTCTTTAGTGGTGGTGGGGTTGATTCAGGCACAGCTTGTAAACTCGCAAAGTATAATTCTGCAGGTACAAATGTTGAAGACAGTATTCTAACAGAAACTTCTTCACGTATTACTGTAACTGGAAACTTAAGTGCAACAGGTACTATATGTGGAAGTGGTGCCATTAATGGATCTACTGTTACATCTTCTGGTGATACATTTGTAGGAAACACACTGACAGTCAATGGAGATTCACAAATGGATGGTGCCTTAACCGTTGATGATTTTGCGTGTTTTAAAGATAGTTTTAGGCTTGATGGTAACTCTACTACATCTGGTACAGCTACCGTAACAACTCTTAGTGCTGCTAAAATCTGCTCCAATGATGCCTACTTTAATTCAGCTATTGGTTGCCTTGCTTTAGATAGTACTACAACCGGTTGTAAAAACGTTGCTGTTGGTTTATGTTCTTCTCGCAATCAGACAATAGGTTCTAACAATGTTGCGTTAGGTGATTGTTCAGGTCACGGTAACACAACTGGTAGTCATAACGTTACAATTGGTTCACAGGCAGGATTTTATTCTCTATCAGGTGACCATAACATGGCAATGGGTCAGTTTGCTCTATATGATAACTGGGGTGGTGACTACAATACAGCCATTGGTTCAGCTTCAATGCAATGTAATACTACTGGTAGTAATAACGCTGCTCTTGGTTATAGAGCGATGATGAACAACACTACCGGTAATGATAACTTCGCTGTTGGTGAATGTGCTCTTCAATCTAACGTTAATGGTATTGGTAATACAGCGTTAGGTCATAATGCTTTAGGTAGTAGTGTTACAGGTAACTATACTGTAGCTATTGGTGATAATGCAGGTACTTACTTTGCTAATGGCTGCAATACACTCTCTGCTGCTTCTGATAGTATCTACATTGGTCGTAATACAAAGGGTAAGGATAACAATGATAATAACAGTATCGTTATTGGTTACAATGCTTGCTCATGTGGTCAGAATACAGTTAAGATTGGTAATAACTGTGTTACAGCAGCTTGTGTTCAAGTTGCATGGACAGCAGTATCAGATGAACGTGATAAGACAGACATTACAGACCTTAATCATGGTTTAGAGTTCATTGGCGATCTTAAACCTAAAGCTTTCAAATATAGAAGAACTCGTACATCATCTGCTAATGATGGTATATGTCGTTATGGCTTCTTAGCTCAAGATATTCAAGAGACAGAAGATGGTGATAAGGTTATTGTATCTGAGTCTAATCCAGAGCAGTTAGGTCTTAACTCTGATTACCTAGTACCTATTCTTGTTAAAGCTGTACAAGAGCTTGAAGCGAGAGTAATAGAACTAGAAGGTTAATTCTACCTATGTAAATATATATAAGAAAAGGTTAAAATAAGGAGAGCAATAGGTCTCCAAAGAGAGAGCAGTGAGTTTCCCCACTGCTCTCTTTATGTGTTAAAGTGTTAACTTAAG
>Ga0181400_1001165_pt1 | contig 11008 bp, 10 predicted proteins | sample 23SPOviralmetaG_FD_130129 | JGI IMG/M metagenome (GOLD analysis project Ga0181400, IMG submission 130129) | Marine viral communities from the oligotrophic San Pedro Time Series (SPOT) site, San Pedro Channel, CA, USA - 23 SPOT_SRF_2011-06-22 | ecosystem: Environmental > Aquatic > Marine > Strait... | reverse complement strand
CGACGGTCGACGGTCGACGGTCGACGGTCGACGGTCGACGGTCGACGCCAGCGGCCTAGAGCGGATGAACCGACGGCGGGAGGAGCCGGTCTGCGGCGCCGCACGCGGGTGTGCCGGCCCAGACCCGCATTGCGTCGGCGGTGCTCTGGCGGCGTGCCTGACGCTTGCGGCGCTGGCTTGCTACTGGGCGCTGCTGCGGTGCCCCGCGCATCTCTTGGCGCTCCTGCACGACCCGGCGGCGGAGGCGGCCGCCGCGTGTCTTGGGTTTGCAGCGGGGGCGGTCTTTGTCGGGCTCGTGCTCCGAACATTATCTCGAACGGCGCCATATCCGCCGCGACCGCCCGCGTCGCCCGCGTCGCCCGCGTCGCCCGCGTCGCCCGCGTCGCCCGCGTCGCACAAGGAGCGCGAGGACGCCCTGGAGGAGACTGCGCATCGCGCGACGCTGCTGGTGGTCGCGTGCCTGGGCAGTGCGCTGTGGTATCTAGTCGCGGCGCTGCGCGCTATGCCGCCATAAGTGCGTCCGTTGGCGCTTTGAGCGCAACGTCTTCGTTTGCTCCCGCGCGAGCATCAGCGCCAGCGGCGCGGCGCGTGGCTTTGTTTGAGTGTGAGTGCGCGCGCGAAGAGCCAGCGTCACGATGGACGAAGGACAGAACGCGGCAGGCGACGCCCTCGACGTCGTCCAGACCGCCCTCAGCGGCTCGGACCTCGTGACCGACCTGCGCGCCACGGGCGCCGCCAGCGGCGCCCTCGCCGCCTTGGGCATCACACTGGGCATCTTTGCATGCGTGCTCGGCTGGTTTTGCTTCAAGCTGCTGCTGGGCTCGTGTTGGGCGTGCATAAACGACGTTGTGAGGACCATCTGCTGCTGCTGCGCGCCCAACCGAAAGAGCAACGCGGCGCTCAATAACGATCTGTGGGGAAAGATTGCAGAGCTCGAGGCCGCCCGCGAAGAGTATGACCGATTGCCGAGCCTCATAGCACTGGAAATGAGCGAACGGGAGGAAGCTCAGCAACGAAACTTTGACGATCTGGTTCGCATTGTCGAGACCGAGGCCGGTGCCTTGGAGTCTTTAGAACAACTCGTGAAACAAGCGGAAAAGGACCGAGAAATGGCGGACAAGCTCGGGGATGCGCAGTACCAAGCGCAGGAGAGGACGTTGGAACGGCTGCGAGATCAGCTCGCCGTTTTGAGGAACCAACGCGCCGGCAGCAGCACTCGTAGTCCAGCTGGTGGGGAGTAAAGGTGCTCCAAAAAGAAAGTTAAAGACGGGTAAACGCAAATGTATGGGTAGGACTCGTGCGCCGTCGTTTTAGCCCCCCTCCCCCCCCCCCCCCCCCGCGCGCACACACACACGCGCGCGCGCGCACACACGAACACGACTCTGCCCCCGGCTACACCTTCGCCACCAGTCTCCGGTGGCGGATCGCCAACCGGCTACACCTCCCGAGCCAGCTCATCTTCGACCGTCGCGTGCATCGCCTGCATCGTTTGCGAAGCGGCTTCGGGGTTCTCCTCGGGCTTCTCTGAGTGCTCGTCGCCCGCCACCTTCTGCCGCTTGGCACCCTTTGCCTCATCCTCTTCGCCGGCGGCCTCTTCGCCGGCGGCCCCGTTGGCGGCGGCCCCGTTGGCGGCGGCCCCGTTGGCGGCGGCCCCGTTGGCGGCAGCCGCGATGCGCGCGGCCTCCGCCTTGAGCAGCTGCACCACGGCCGACTGGTACGACGCCACCCGTTGGCAGTGCACGTTGGCAATCCCGGGGTACACCTGGAACAGGTACATCCGGTCGCCAACGTCGATTCCGTACCGCGTCTTCAGCACGTGGGCCAGCACGTTGAGCTGGAGCTCGTACTTCCCGTACTTGGTGTCCTCGAAGCAGTCCAGCGGCGCGCTGGCCGACTTGACCGCCCACGGCACGCGCCCGTACTCGGGGCGCAGCATGCCGTCGTCGCCTTCCACGCCATTGATCTTCTTGGGGGCCACGCACTTGAAGTCCACGAGCGCGTACTCCCCCGTAACCTCGCTCTTCAAGATCAGGTCCGGCGTGCCGGCCGTCACGACCAACACCGCGTCCTCGGCCGTGCCGGAGTCCCCGCCGACCTCGTAGTAGAGCGGCTGCTCGGTGCGGTACGGCGTCCACTTCTTCTCGGGCTCAAACTCGCTGTTGAGGCATCGCACGAGCGCCGCGGCGATGTCCAAGTGGTCGCGGTCTTCCCGCGGTAGCTCCGAGAGGCGATGCCCATTGCACACGCGCTCCAGCATGGCGTGCACGGCCGTGCCTTGGCCGCTGCTCCGCTCGCGGTTCTGCCACCACTGCCACAAGACGTAAAGCTTGGCGTTGGCCGCGTACGCGTCGCCCGTCTCGCCGCCCGTCTCGCCGTCCGCGGTCCGCACGAGCTGGGCGTACTCGCGGCAGAAGTCCTGCGGCGCGCGTTCGGTCCACTTTTTCGCCGTGCCGTCTGCGATGCCGGACATGACCGGGTCGAGCGCGGCGCTGATCATCGCAAAGTACTTGTTTTCCGAGTCCGTCGCCCACTTTGCAAAGTTGGCTTCCACGACGGCGGAGGCGTCAAACTTGGAAAGGTAGTCGACACCGAGCCCGCTCATGGTGCGCTTGCCGTCCGTCAGCGGGTCGCCCACCTGCTGCTTGCTGCCACACGGCAGCGTCACCTCGTACACGTGACGCTCCGGATCAAACGTGACGCCCGGGTCGCGCTCGTGTGGATTCGCGGCCCACAGCAGCGTCTTGGTGGGAGGCCGAGCCAGCCCGTCGACGTCGCCCACAGCGGCCATCTCCGCAACACCAGGCGCCGCGTCCTCTGGCGCCGCGTCTTCTGGCGCCATAGTCGGCGCGGCGACGTGTGTGGCAGTGCAACTGCACGGCTGCGCGGCTGCGCGGCGGGCCCAAGCGCGCGCGGCGCCACACAGGACCTGGCGCCACCGCACGCCGCCACCGCCTTTTTCCTCGACGAGTTGACGACGAGCGGATGAGCAAGCGCACGCGGGAGGAGGCGGCGGATTCGCGTGCCGTCGATGCGCTGCCCGCTTCTTCCACGAGAGCAAAGGCGGGCCTGTCGGCCGCAGAGGAGCTGGCGCGGGAGGTGTGCCGGTACAGCATGCGCGGCGTGCGCGCCGCGAATCAGTACCTCGTCTTCCGTTGGAAGTACAGAGACCGGCGCGTGCGGCAGCAGATTGGCCTCGGCTCGTGCACGGTGGCCGGCAGGAATGGGTGGATGCTGTTTCGGGAAGACGACTACGACGAGTTTGGCTCATTTTACGATGACGTGGACGACGCCATCACCGTCCTGCTTCGGATGATCTTCGAGTACACGCCGGCAAGCGACTACGTGGAGAACGCCTCTTGCTGCAAATGGAACGGCTCGTGGAATCACCACTGGGCGGCGGACGTGCAGGTCATGGTCGAATCCCGCGAAACGAGCCGCCAGGCGATCAAGAAGGCGCTCTTAGGCCCCGCCATCTTGCTCGACATGCGAGGCTTTGCTGGGATTGCCGAGACGACCGCGCCGTCTGCCGGTGCTCACACGCGCCAGGTGCGCCCCATCACCGACCCGCTGTTCTTGCACGTGCACGGGCGTCACGTCGAGGACCCGACCCCGGAGCCGCCATCTCGGAACGGCAATGGCGCGGACGGCGCGGACGGCGCGGACGGCGCGGACGGCGCGGCGTAGCTCCGCTGCGTTTGTGTGTGTGTGTGTGTGTGTGTGTGTGTGTGTGTGTGTGTGTGTGCTTCCTGTGTGCTTCTTGTCTGTGTTAGTGTGCAGTCGCCTTTGCTCGACTTTGCCTTGCAGCACGCATACCGCGACACGCGTCCCACGACGCAACAAACCACCTCCCATCACCTTCCTAAGACCGAACGCGCGACGATCTTGGCAAGGCCGTCAAATATGTGCGTCTGCGTCTGCGTCTGCGTCTGCGTCTGCGGCGACGGCGCTGGCAGCGACGGTCGCGATGGTCGCGACGGCGGCGACGGCGGTGGGAAAAGGGATGGCGGCCACATCCACCCCACGGCGCTGTCGGCATCGACGACTTCTTCGCCGCGCTGCGCCCACACTCCCTGCGCGTGCAGGTTGAACACCAACACCAACAGTCCCGCGATGATGACGCACACGAGGAGACACGCGTCGATCGGCTCGAGCGCCTCGCCGTTGCCGACGCCTTTGCCACCTTTACCGCGGTTGTGCGCCCTGGCCTCGCCCTCGGCCTCGGCCTCGCTTTCCGCCTCGATCTCGACCCCCGCCTCCGCCTCCGCCTCCGCCTCCGCCTCCGCCTCCGCCTCCGCCTCCGCCTCCGCCTCTGCACCCCTCAGTGCCATCTCCCTTTGCACCCGCCGCTGCCGCGCTCTTGCGGCACGCGCAAGTGCCTCGCTCGCAGCCGAGGCCCTCGTGATCGCCATCGGCCGGTCGCGTCGGTCGCCTTTTGCCTCGGCTGGGCTGACCGGATGCACCCCCTGATCCTGCAGAGCGCGCGCCGCTAACGGGTGCCCACAGCAGCCGCGTGAGCAGCGTTAGCGCAGCAGGAAGGCGCGGAGAGGGAGGGAGGCGACCACCTTTGATCGCATGAGTGCCAACGCGTTGCGCCCGAATGTGCTCTTTTTGAGCATTGACCAGTTGCGCACGGACGCGCTGGGCTGCTACGGAGGGACGTCGTCGCGGACGCCGCACATGGACGCGCTCGCCAGCCGGGGAGTGCGCTTTGACGAGGCATACTCCTCGGCGCCCGAGTGCGTGCCATCGCGCGCCACGTGGCTGACGGGGCTCTACCCGCCTCAACATCGGGCGTTGTCAAATCAATTGCCGCATCGCATTCCCGGTCTGTCGCCGCTGCTCTACAGGGCCGCTTCGGATGCAGGCTACACCGTCGCCATGCTCGGCAAGACGCACTACGTGCCGCAGCTCACCGAGACGGACCGCATTCACGTATTCTGGCCGTACTTTTGCACTGACCCCGTCTCTGCGGCGGATCGCTGGCGCGCGCCTAACCGCACGAACGAAAGCACGCTCGAGGGGCTGCTCGTGCGAGCGTTCGAAGCCTTTGTCGGCTACGCTCGCGCTACGCGCCCTGCGGCCCCGTGGTTTGCGCACCTCTCGTTTGTCAACCCGCACCCGCCCAACCTCTGCGCCAACCTGCCAGCGCGCCGGGCGCCGCTCCCTCTGGAGCGCGTCAAAGCGCCGCGCACTGCGCTCTGGTTTCCGACGGTAAAGCGGAACCTCGATGCGTGGAAGCAGCGGTGGGTGGGCTACCGAGCATGCTACGGCGCCACCGTCGAGTACGTGGACGACATGGTCGGTGCGGCACTTCGACGCGTCGACCCAAACACGACGCTCGTGCTGCTCACCGCGGACCACGGCGACATGCTCGGTGACCACGGGGTCGGGCAGAAGGGCGTTTTCTTCGATGCGGCGTGGCGCGTGCCGCTCATCCTTGCCGGCCCTGAGGTGTGGCCGCGGCCCGACGGCGTTGAGCGCAATCTTGCGTGCGGCGCCGACGTGCCGATGACGCTGCGGCGCGCCATGCGGGCAAGACTGACCCCAGGACACGCGGGCGTCGACCTCCGCTTCTCTTGGTCACAAAAACAAACGTCGGAGTGTCGTGGCTACCTCGGCAAGGCGCAGATGGCCATCGTGAATCGCGATTCGAAGCGCGTCTTCTTTGACCGCAACAGCCCCCACCCCTCGCTGTACTTCGACAGGCGCGACGGGCGCGACGTGTGGGAAGAGCACAACCTCGCACACTAGCTCCGAGGCCGCCCCGAGGCCGCCCCAGATGCCGCTGCGGCCCCAGAAGTGTCTCTTGGCGTGGTTGCAATTGCACACTTCCGATATCGAGACTGGAAGGCGGTCGAAAAGAAGGCGCGCCTGGCCGAGTTGAGCTGTGGAGACGAGCAGCGCGACTGGCTGGGATGGTTCCCGTGCACAATCTGACATGCGCGCGCCCTCCGCGCCACAGCTGGCTTCCGTGCGGAAACTGGACGCGTGCGCGTGCCTTGGTCGGCGTCGCGCGCAACGGGCCCAGCCGCTTCCAGGCGCCAAGGCCCGTCGCGCCGCTGGCGGCCACACACTCGCTCGCTTGATGCACTCGGCTGGACGGGTGGGCGCCAGCCCGCCAGCCATGGCAGATCCCGGGTTTCAGTGCAGTACGAGAGAGTTCGTCTCCAGCTTCGAGTCGCCGCTCGATGCCATTTTTTGGCTCGGCGGTTCCACGTTTGCGCAGTGCCTGCAACGCGACGCGGAGCTGGCGGCCGCGCGCAGGGGCCACGGCCACGGCCAGGGCCAGGGCCAGGGCCAGGGCCAGGGCTCGCCCGCCTACCTCGTCTTTGACGTCGAGACGGATGGCGGTGCGGGCAAGCAGCTGGCCATTCAACTGGGCTACGTCGTCTACGGCGTGAACCACTTCGAGCTATTCTCGCGCGAGCGGCTTCTGCGGCTGCCCAAGGGGCGACGAATCAATTGGCGTGCAACGCAGGTTCACCGGATCACGGACAACAAGCTGCACCTGCGCGGCGTCGATCCGGCACCCGAGCTGGAGCTTTTCTTCTCGTGGGTGGACCGCGTCCGGCAGGCCGGTGGCCGCGTCGTCGCGCACAACGCGGCCTTCGATGCCGCCGTCGCCACAAACACGGCCGCCTCATCTGGCGTGTCCCAGACACTCTCTGCCAGAGAGTGCTTCTGCACCATGCGGCAGTCGACGGTTCCGGCGGGGTTGAAAGACCGCCGCGGCGCGCCGAAGCCTCCTACTAACTCTGAGCTTTACGAGCTGCTCCACGGTGGGCAGAAGGCAACGTGGGCGCGGCTACACAGCGCCGAGGACGACGCGCGGGTCACCGCAGCATCCTTTCGTGCCGGCTGCGACCGTGGCTGGTGGAAGGCGTAGGTTTATTTTTTGTGTGTTTTGTGTTTTGTGTTTAAAACGCCGAACGCGCGACCTCCCCCGCGACACAGCACAGACTGTCCGGCAGCGCGCGCCCCTCGTGCACCGCGCGCTTTGCCACGTAGTCTCCGCAAAGGCGCACACTCTCCAAACCGGTGGCCCGTTTGCTTTGGCGAACCAGCCACGCGAGAAGCTCGGGCGGCGCCTCGCAGTAGATCTCGCCAAACGTCTTCCTGTAGTTGAAGACGCGCTCCGGCTCCGTGTTGAAGAGCTCGCACTCAAGTTTCCAACCACTCCTCAGCTTCCAGTCGATCGACTCCGCGCACCCAAAGGGCGGCGCCGACAATATGGTCCTCTGCATCTCTGCTCTGGGCGCCACACCCGCCTTCGCCTGCATGCGTTCCCTCTCCTTCGTGCACTGGCACCTCGACGCTTGGCGCCATAAATGGTTCGTGGCGCCTACGTAGCAGCGAACCGCGATGCGTCCCGACCTGACCCGGCTGGCGTGCGCAGCGCCCGTGGGGACAAGCCCGAAGCGGGCGGCCAGGGAGCCGGAGAGGGAGTCTGCGGGGGGAGCGGAGCTGGCCGGGCTGGCCGGGCTGGCCGGGCACAGCACCACCTCGAGCTTCCCCTGGAACGATCTGCCGCCCGAGCTGCAGTCCGAGGTGAAAAGGTGGTTTGGAAGTGGCGAAGAGAGCGGCGACGTGTGCAGCACGGTGGAGCGCTGGTGTCGCGTCAACGGAGCCGCATGTGGGGACGCAAACGGCGCATTCTGGGACGACATTTTGGAACGACTGGCGGGCGTGCCGCGAGGATCAAATGTGGCAGACGAATCCACGGAGAGAGGCTGGTCGAAGCGCAAGTGGTTCGAAGAGCTGTGTGCGGCCTACTCGGACGACGGCGTGTTTAGCGACATTGTGCGCGCCTCAAAACGTAAGAGGTTCCTATGGCACGAGTTTCCGAACCTGACGGGTGGCAACAGCGAGTGGGAGGATGTGGAACGCGACTTTGTTCGCTGGATGGCGTTTCAGGCCTCCCCTCAAACGCCACACGAGGTCCGCCTCACCACGCTGTTGCTGTCGAACGCAGCTCTTGCCCTCACCAACAAGTTCCACGAGGACAACGCCCGGACTCGCAGACCGCGCGGTGTCGTCCCGTTGCTCTCGGCCTACCCAAACTGGCGAGGGTTGATCCTCATGCTTCGCGCAAAGCTCCAAGCAGCGGGCGCAATCGAATGGGTGCAAGTGAAAGAGGGCTTTGAGGAGTTGTTGGGGGAATCCCACCGCGAGGGTGGGCGAGTTAGCCCGTGGGAGGGCTTACCGCAGTTGCAGCAGGACATGTTGACGCACATCCCCCACTGCAAGAAGGACACGTTGCTCAAGGCACCGCTCGGTCGAGTGACTGACGTCGACTGGAGCAATCCGGTGGCTGCTGCGGAGGGAATGGAGGACGTGAACGCGGCGGCGGAACTGCTGAAGAGCGGCGCGTCGTTCACTGGCTTTGGCGGCGTCGCGGCCAGGCAGTTTGGCGCAGACTGCAACCCGCTCTGGGAGTGGTTGTGGGACCAGTGCGAGCGGGGTGCCCCCGTCGAGGTGGTCGAAACGATCCTTCCGTGGATCATGTGGGTCGAAGCTCCCTCGACATGGCGGCTCAACAGCGTCGCCAGGGCCGGCGGGCATTCACCAAAGATGAGGCCCGACACGCTCGTCGCGCTGTGCCAAGCGACGTGCCTGCTCTTTGCCCAGAAATCGAGGCAACAGACGGAGAGTGGCTTCACACATCCGGAGACCATCCGGGAACGCTTCGTGGCCGCGTGCCCGGCGCTTGCTGGGCACGAGCCGAAACACCTGGACGCGATCGACCTGACCTATCGAAGCGGATGGGACTGGTACGATCGGATGGAGCGGCCTGGGAACATGGTCGGCGACCAGAAGGAGCGAAAGTTCGGCGCCTATGGTCCCTGGGTCGTGCACTCAAAGGGCAAGGGTCTTGCACACCCGCGCCTCTCCTACGCGATGTGGCGGATGCGCGACACGATGTGGCCCAACTGGACGCCGCCAGGCTCCGGCAAGGGGGTCCAGGAACTGCCACGCTCCGAGGAAGACGCCGCCGCGCGGGTGCTCCAGACGATGCGCGACCCGGAGCGGTTTCAAGTGCTAATAGACGACATTCGTGCCATCGGAACGTACGGCAACAATTACTTCCCCCAACTTACGTCAGGTCTGCGAGGTGTGGGGTCGTGGCCTGGACGTCACCCGCGGGTCGACGGTGAGCTCATTTCCTCCATCACAGAGGAGCTTGGCCGCACGAATCGGGAGAGTGACGACGACAGCGAAGACGACCTTCCGCTCCCTGAGCGCCGTAGCGCGTTGCGCGCGCGTCGCATGTCGCCTTAATAAGCATGCAAGGACACGCCAGCGTGTGTGTGTGTGTGTGAGTGTGAGTGCTTGCGTGCGCGCGGAGAGGCGGTTTAAAGGGGCACTGCAATGCCTGCGCTCGCGTTCGTGTGCGCTGCACCCCTGTTGCCCGTCGCGCACGTCCCGCTGAGCTCATCTCAAGACAACTGCTTCCATCTGGCTCACGATCACGCAATTTCGCAAGTGGCCCACCTGCGGGGCAGCGGTGGGCTCGAGCTCGACAAGGCGTCGCTCGACTGGGCCGGCGGCGAGATTCTAAAGGTCGACGCCATGTTTAAGCACCGGTACGACACGTCGACCTACGCGCTGTACATTGGGTGCGGAGGCTGCAGCCCCTTCGACCCCCTCTTGGTCTCGCCCGCCGCGCGTCGCGCGACCAAGCCGTACGACGACGCGCTCATCGAGCCCTTCACCCAGACGCCGATGCGCTCCGGGCTGCCCGCCAAGCCGCTGCGCGAGTTTGACACGGGCCGACTCGCAAGCTGCAGCAGCAAGCACATGACGATTCGCGTCGTGGATTACCACAACCGCACCGACGCCAACCACGGCGATCTTCTGTGGGCCGCCGTCATCGCCTCCCCAAAGGAGTCCTTCACGATGGCCGAGTGGATTTCCTTCCCCGTGTACGTTCTCGAAAACCACGCGTTCTGGAACGAGGCGGGGTGGACCGTCTACGTTCTCATGCTCTTCTCGATGATCGCGGTGTCCTACGCCTTCGGTGCCAAGGTGCGCTGGTACGGCGTGGATGCCACGCCGCTGCCCGACCACTACGATGGCGACGACGGCCAGTTTCCCTTTGGACACTGGCCCTTTGTCCGCATTCTGACATTGCTTTTCTTCCCGCCCACCGTGCTTCTGCTGGTGCGGCGCAGCGCGCACGGCGCGTTGCGCCGCCAGGATCGCGAAGCCGGACTCGGCGCCTGCAATCGGTTCCACGAACCGCCGCTCGTAGCCCGCGTGCAGCTCCTGGGGCTTGCGCTGGCATTCTTCCTCGGAGCGTGGGCAGAGCTGATCTTGCACAGCTGGATTGCCCACGCCGCCACTGGAGAGCACTCTCTGAGCCTCTTCTCTGACCTGTTGACCGTCTGGGCGTTCGCCGCCATTGCAAACGGGATACCATCCTTGGTCACGTGGGCCATCTTTGAGTACTCGGTGGTGCGGCAAGGCTATGGTCGGTGGTACAACGACTACTTCTTCGGGGTGTTGGAGTTTTTCCTGGCGTGGGTCTGGCTGAACAACTTGGGGGCAGGATTCTTCTTCGGCCCGATATTCATTCTGCTGGACGCCACTGTGCGCCTCTTCGAAATGGCCCCGTACTCTTTTCACTGGAAAGTCGTCCCAGCTGCCGTGATAGTGCCCGCGCAACTTACAAGCGCAAGTGCACGTCCAGCAGTGCTACTCTCCGGGTCACCGTGATGCGCGTAGAATGCTTTGAATGCGCTTTTGTATGAGACCGCCCTTTTACGCTACAACATGACCACCCAACAAAAACCTTGTCACAAAGTGGCTGATCGCCGTTGCAGCCCGCACCTCCGCCCCACCCCCCAACTCCCCATCCCGGGTCGGCAGCCGCGCGCGGCTCACATGGCCCGCACCTCCGCCCGCACGAACGCCCAGCCGCCCAGAAACCCGTCGCGCGCCCACTGGCCCTCGTGCGTCTTCGCCACCTTCGCCGACCCTGCCAACCTTTCGTAGTTCACCTCGGACT
>Ga0181400_1001160_pt1 | contig 11040 bp, 17 predicted proteins | sample 23SPOviralmetaG_FD_130129 | JGI IMG/M metagenome (GOLD analysis project Ga0181400, IMG submission 130129) | Marine viral communities from the oligotrophic San Pedro Time Series (SPOT) site, San Pedro Channel, CA, USA - 23 SPOT_SRF_2011-06-22 | ecosystem: Environmental > Aquatic > Marine > Strait... | reverse complement strand
CCGGCCCAGAAGCGTTTGTCTGCTTGTTGCAAACGGGCTTTTATCTCTTTGGATTTATCCATTCTTTTCTCCGATGTTTAGGCAGTGGATTGCCGTTAATAATACAATGCACAATATAAGTTATATTATACATTGTATTTAGGTTTTTGTCAAGTGTGTTATTCAAAATATTTGTTTAACATTTCAAGACGATCATGTGCTGTAGCCATTGCATCCAATTCTTTTTGAATTGTTTCAATAATATCTGAATGCTCACCAATGCCTACAACCTTTTGCATGTAAACTTCGATGTTAGTCTTATGCAATTCTATCTCCGCTTCAGCGTGTAGTCTTGCCGCTTTAATCATTTGTTCCTTCAATTCCATAAGTCCTTTCCTTAGTATTTTTGTTTAGATGGAATGACGCCTCTTACGCCGCCTTTTGGATCTTCTACGTCTCCATCACGACGGAAGATTAGATGAATATGTGGATACATGCAAGTTTGTCCTGCACTTTCTCCCATATTAATTCCTACATTATATCCTGTAATATTATTTGAAAGACTTGCTACGTTCTGTTGACCCATTGACATTGCAAACTTTATACAACGTTCAATATCATCCATAGTTGCTTGTTTAGGTACAACAAGTGTATGTCCTTCTGTTACTGGAAATTTATCATTATAAACTACAAAGTCTCTAGTATCAATTTCAACTTCAGTCCAAGGAGCTCGTCCTTCTTCCTGTGCTTTTTCTAAGGTATCAATATTCACCAACATTCTCCCAAGGGTAAACTAACCAAACGTCTTGTTCTGCTTTATTTACTTCGTGTACGCTATAGTCTACAGTTCCATTAAAGTCACTTGATAAGTTATCTGTAATAGTAGCAAAGCGAACATTGTTATGCCATACAGTGTTCCAACTTTCTTCGTTAGGTAAACAACTTGCTTGCCAGTCTTGTTTGATCCAGTCAAATGTAGCACCAGTGTCGTTAATGTCGTCTACAATAAGAATGTTCTTACGTTTACTAATATCCCAACGACTTTTAGTATTAACACGTTCATCTTCATCTACATATCCAAATGCATCAGATGCCATCCAAGTATTACTTTCACTTTCGCCTGTAGCATCACGTAAACTTACTTTTAATGCTTCGCCACGTACACCTAACATGTTGCTTAGTATAGTAGCAGGAACATTACCACCACGGGTAATGCCTACAATGTAATCAGGACGCCAATTAGATTTGTACATTTGTAATGCAATATTTAGACATGCATTTTCAATATCAGTCCAACTATAATAATGTTTCTTAATCATATTTCATCCTGTTCTTTTTTGCCTTTATAATCTTGTAGTGTCATATCATATACACTTTTAAAGTTGCGCCATACTTTAAACAACGCTGGATATTCCTTACACATGTTTTCTACTTCATCTGGATCAATAAACTTATCTAAAGTGTTGTAAATAATCCCACTATCAAGTGTAATGTCATTACCAATATCGCTCAAACTAAATGTGCTATCACTAATGCTATATGTACCTGTATTACTACTGATACTATCTAAGTTAATAGTAACATCATCATCTAAAGTAATACTAAATGTTGTATCTTCATCATTCATTTGCAATCGCCTTATAAAGTTCTTGACCGCTAAAGAAATCTTTGTTTAATTTAGTACGTTGCTTATCTAAACTAACAAGTAGGTCTTTATAATTTTCCATGTAGTTTATAATCTGTGCAATCACTTTATCTCTGTTGTGCAAGTAAGCATCGTAGTTTTCAGTCCATTCGCTTGGATACTTAAACTCAGGTAGTGCCATTTCACTGTAGCTGAGTCTATCAGGCACCATAGGAATAGCATCAACTAATGCACCTTCATACCAACTAATACCAAGTGTTTCTTGTAGGTTAGCACTAAACACCATCTTTGCTTCGCCTAACAAGTTATGATATTCGTTCTTGCTAAGTTCTTGTTCTTGACAAACAACAAATTCATATTGTGGTAAACGTTGTGCAAGATCTCTAAAAATATCAACTTGTTTCTCAGGAGCAACACGATGCGGAAAGAGTATAAGATCTTTCTTTTCCATACCTTTGTAACTGTCTAAACTGTTCTTTAGATACTCCATAGGCCAACCAACTCTAATCGCTTTGTCCATGTCAACATCATAATTGTCCATCATGGTGTCTGTAAACAAGTCAATATGGAATTCGCTTGCAAAAAAGTTATCATCATAACATTCATACATTGACATTTCAGCATGTCTTACCCAAGGCTTATCACCTATAAGTCTACCTAAAAAGTCTTGCGGATCATAACTACCAGCATGCCATAAGCCGCCAATGTTAATGTCGACACCTAGAAGTTCTGCCATATACTTTAATTGTATAACAGTAGGGTTCCAAGCATCTGTATATAAAAAATAGTCACCATCGGATACTTTTCCTTTGCAGAACATCTCACCGATGGTTTCTAGTTGTTTTGATTTGTACACATTAGTACCACCAAAGTTTAGAAACGCCCCAGGTGTTGTAGCCTGAGGGGTTTCGCCACCACTAATAACATTTATTTCTTCATTTGTAGCTCGTTGAAGTTGCTTTGGAAGATATTCTTTCCATTGCTTTGTGTAGCGTGTGTCTACTGCTTCGATGTCTACAATATGAATAGTCATTAGTTATCTCCGTGGTTTAAAGTTGCGACCACCATTACGTGCCTTTGCACGAAGGTAGTTTTGATATTTCCCATAAGCCTGCCATACATAAGAATCTTTCTTATACATATCTGCTTCATTAAAGACTTTTCCTTCAAAACGACAGTAGTCGCGGAATTTGTCCAAGTCGTCAAACACTTTCGTGTATGCTTCACGATTGAATTTAATAGACATTTTTGAGTTCTCTCTCTTATCATTATCTAGGGTAGTAAATTGAACAGCCATTTTCGTTGTCTTCTGCAACGCTAATCTCTACAAATCGGCCTGGGTATTTTGTAGCGATTTCTTTGTACAAGTCATCTGCAATCATTTCACAGCTCTTGTGGTTTAACTCTAATACACCTTCAACGTCATAAAGTCTTTGCATCCAGCGTTTGAACTGAATAAACTCAATGTCGCGATCGTTATGAAATACTTCAATACGAACACGAAAGTGAAAAATATGACGATGTGGAATACCAAGGAATGATACGTCATCCCAATCGCCGGTTGCTAGTTTAGGATCTGTGTCTGCACCAGGGTACATGTGTACACCTTCTTTATTAAAGGTTACCCAAATACTGCGTTCTGCTTTGTCCATAGATGTTTCTATTGCCATTTTGTTATCTTCCTCTCTCGTTCTGCGAAGCATGTAGTCGTAATAACGTTCTTGCATTGTTTATAGTATACTTTCATTTAATCACTTTGTCAAGGCCATATTTGCTCCAATCCGTAAATTTATTACGGTCCATCAAATCATGCAGGCTATGGCACCAAACGCCTGGATTAGATGCTTTAAAATCTTTGTCGTCGATTTTAACCATTGTGTTATAGTTCCACTGTTTAACATAAGGTACTACAACACGTATCTGTGGGATAAAATAATCTGTTTCAGTTAGTCCGCCATCTAAGAACCAATCCATATTAATTGTACTTGGTATGTCTAAACTACATAATATTTCTTGATCAGTAAACGCACGAATCATTAGATCCCAATCTTCAAACTCATCTGCTGTAACAGGATTGTAACTATGATTAGCACCAAAGAAAATGTGTTCACATTGTTCTTCTTTGTAGTACTTCATGATTTCATTGTAGTCTTGTTTACCAGTAACAAACAATGTCTTCATACCAAACGCTGGAGTCTTTTCAACTTCAACACCTGTAAAGAATATCACTTGTTCTTTTGTTCCTATATTGTAATCACGTTTCATCTTTATCCTTAATGTGCTTATAGTCTAAGTAATTAGAGCACCATTCGTAAAATTGTCTATCTGTATCAGGCCAAAGCTCAGAAAATATCTTGTCTTTTTTACGCATTTCTCTAAAGTCTTTTCTAGCCTGTTTTTCAGTTAGTTGACTCATTCTAAACCTTTTTGTATTAGATATAAGTTAATTCGATGCATTTCGTCCTTTAGATAAAGTTTCATTGTTTTCATTCTACGCACTTCTTCTGTTACTGTAACATTATTATACTTGGTTTCAAGTTCTTCGTCAAGCTCTCTATGTTTCCGTTTTAGTTCGTCGTAGTGGGCTCTGAGTTTGTCTTCCTCATTTTCATAATTGCTCATCCTCAAGGTTCTCCAATTTAGTTTCATCTAATTCGTCTTCATTGACAATCGGTTCTTCAACATCAAACAATGCATTAAAGTGTGTACTAGCGTTTACAGTCTTTTTACCAATAGCACCTCTTGTACCTGGAATAGCCATCCAAAACTTTGAATACTCATCAATCTTTGCTAGGGCTTCTTCTTTGTTGTCAATTGCGAATATTTCTTCCACAACATCTCTAAATAGAATCCTGTCAAATTGCTCTTGTACAAGCATTTTTGGAATAACTCCATTGTCGTATTGTCTGTTTGCTTCTTGAACTGCATTAATGTGACTCCACACGTTATGACCCATTTGGATCGCATATGAAAAACTATCCCATGATGTCTTTCCTTCTTTACCAATCTTGTTTAGGTCGCCTGGAGCATAAGTGCAAACGTCCGATACTTTGAGTTCTGCGGTAAGCGGTGAGTCTTCAAAGTTTTTAAATACCCCATCTGATATAACAGTGTCTCTAAATCCACGGTTGTCTGAAGCATACTTCTTATCGTCAACTGATGGCACCATACGATACGTCCATTTGCTTCTGTCTTCAGTTTCATTCTGAATGTAGATCTGTCCATTTGCGGTTGCAAGGAAAGGACTAGCGCAGTCAAATGTGGCAGTAAAGTTTTCATTATAATTCTTTCTTACGGCTCGTTGTATATCAGTTAATAGTGTAGCCCATTCTAGTTTAGATGTGCCTAAGAAGTGCATTACATCGTGTATGCCTTGCTGTAGTAGGTTATCAAAGTGTAATGTAACTATGCGTTTTAGAACCAAATGCACATCGCACATGTTCTGTCCACCCATTGACCAACCGTTAAAATGATTGTCAGGATACTTTGCTGGATCACAATAATCTTTCATTTGCTCGTACCAGTCATCAGCATCTGCATGATTCTCACCTTGTAGTACGTTTAGAAATTTACAAGCACCTGTTCTATGTTTCATCCAGTAGTCATTGTTAATGCGTGTTGCTTTAACAGCTTCATCGTATGTACTAATACCTGTTGCTTTTGCACCTTCAGGAGAACGTGCTACCCAAGCTGGAATATCAAGTATCATACCATAGTCCATGTAAGCGTCCATCCAACGTAACACACCGTCACGTTTCTTTTGCGCTTTAGGACAATTAGGATCTTTCCAGTCGCCTTCCCAAACACCTTTACCAATTTGGAAACCACCTGAGTCACCAAGTAACCAAGTGTTGTCTCTATCCCTATTACGAACCATGTCTTCTTTAGGCACAACCTTAGTTGTATCTAAGTCAGCATGTCCTGCCGAGTATAGACTCCATTTATATTGGAACTGGCCTTCTTGTGCATTTAGATAGTTTAGACTTTCAACACCGTGTGTAAAGTTACTAGGAATTCGCGACTTATCTACATACTCGTCGAAACGTTGCTTACCTACGTATGTAGCATAGAAGCCACTAAGTGCAGGTAAAAAACGTGCATAATCTTTTTGTTCTGTAGTTAAATCTTTCCGCATATTCTACTTGCTCTGCGCTGGTAAAATATAATCGTACTTGACCATGCCACTATCAACACTAATCTTCATAGCACCTTGATCACTAATGCTCATTGTTAGGTCGCCATCTAAGTTTAGAATTGCTTGTGTTTGTGCTACAGGCCAACTCCAAGTGTGTGTTAATGTACCTTCTACTCCGTGTTGGAATACAAACTCGCCTGCGTGTGTACTTGCATCACCAAAGCTGAATACTAAGTTACCATCTACAGTCTTGACATTAAATGTAGGTTCTTCTGCGTGTGCCGCACTCATCAACTTCATACGTGCAATACTTGCCATGCTTGGAGCAAACTCTACTGCCCAGCTTGCACCTTTAAATTTAACAGTTTTTAGTTTTTCTTCAATGATTGCTTTATTCATAAAGCGATAGTCATTTTCAAAGTCACCTGTTGCATTTTCAAAGTGAATGTGTGTTGGAATAGTTTCGCCGTTACGCTCTGCTTGCACTACATCAATCTTTGCATCTTTTTGATACTCAGGATTTTTCAAATGCAATGCTAACTTGTCTAAGTTAGGCATACCAAATGTGCCTGTAAATTCTGCAACTGGTGTGCTTGTTGATCCTGTTAAAATAACACTTCGATCTTCAGCCATTGAGTCAATTGCTGTGCCATCGTCGTTGCTAACTTTAACTAACGATAGGAACCCTAGTGCGTGTGTGTGGGCTACCACGTCTTGTAATATGTCTTTCATACCTTTTCTCCATTGTTTATATATATTATATTGTCTAAGTTGCTGTTTGTCAAGAACTTTTCTACCGAGTATTTAGGTTTAAAGCCTAAACGTTTCATTTTTTCTGTATTTGCACAAGTCCACTGACGTTCACCTGGGGTGGTTATACGTACTGGTAAGTCAGGTGCAAGTGTTTGGATCTTTATTGGCTTTCCTGTACCAATATCAATAATTCCATTTACATGTTTGTTATTAATAAGGATTTGTATTGCATCAATTAGATCTAATAAGTGTATAAAATCTCTATAATGTGATGTTGTGTACTCAAGTTTACCGTTTCGTAGTTTATTAAAGAACATATTTTCTCTAGGACAGTTATCACTATACACAGTATGAAAACGCATACCTAATGTATCAGGATAACGTTCTGCTAGTTCTTCTAATACAAACTTAGACGCCGCATAAGGGTTCAAATCGGGCTCGTAAGCACTTGAACTACTTGCATATAGTATACGTGTATCAGGATAACGGTCAAACAAACGTCTACTTGCTTCTACATTGTTATTCCAATATCCTGCAGGGTCTGTAAAACTTTCACGTACTCCACTTTTACCTGCTAAATGTATAATTAAATCAAATTCTATATTAGGAAAATCACAAGTTAGTAAGTCTTGATTATTATTTAAATGATCTCTATCCCAACCATCCTTTAAATCAATACCTGTAACTTCATGATTCAATGTAAGTGCATTATATAATGAACTACCAATAAATCCTTTATGACCAGTTAGTAATATTTTCATTATACTGAACCTTTATAAATGTTTTTATCTTGTAAGTGTTTCCAAGTCTCTTGCCATCCATTGACTCCAAAAGATCCGCCGTTAGTTAATGCTACTGCTAACGGATAATCATTGCCGCCTTCTTCCATTGCATCACCAAAGAATAATATTCTATCGTTTTTGTTAAAGTCTGCAAGTATTTGACTTTTGTCTGCACCTAAAGGAGCAATATCAATACCTGTTTCGCCACCTACTGTAGCTTGCATATGTGGAAAGCGTTGTTCAAATAAGTCTGCAATTAATTTGCGTTCGTTTTCAAACTTATCGTAAGCTACATATCTTGCACGTTCTTCAAGATTAGCATTACGTCCTACTATACTAAAGTTAACCATACCAGGTCGTTGTTCAATATGGTTGCCTGTACGTAAATTAAAGGCACTTTCTTCTAATCTATCTTCCAACCAGTTCATTTGCTCTTTAGGCATTGACCAACTATTTGTTCTTATGTTCTTGCCTTTTTCATATACATCAGAACCACTACAATTATAAACACGTTTACATGCATTTACAATAGCTTCACCAACTTGTTCTACAGTCTTAGGATGATCACTACCTGTAACTAGATACACATCTTGGTTTAAACAAAAATCTAAGAACCATTGTTCAAATTCTTTATTAATTTTTCCACGGCTTGGTGTTAGTGTGCCGTCTACATCAAATATAAATTTATTCACAAACTCTTCTCCGTAAATCACTTGTACTAAAACGATGGTCTCGTTTATTAAAGTGTAAATCAATATCACGTTTACGGCAAATGTCCTTGCCTGTAAAATCTTTGTCGCGATATTCTTCTCCTAGTATGCGTACATCAATTGGGTACATACTAAGGATGTCTTCTAAATCAGCTTCAGTGCCGTATGGAATAATTTCATCTACATACTCAACACCTTTTAGTTGTGTGTAGCGTTCTACTACAGTTTGTATAGGTGCGTTCTTTTCTTTTCTATCTATACTTGGATCAACTTGTAATCCGCATATAAGATAATCACATTGTTCTTTTGCTTCACGTAACATAATTAAATGTCCTGCGTGTAACAAATCAAACGTACTACAAGTAAATCCTACTTTCATGATACAAATGCCTTTTCTTGTACAAACGTTCCCGCTTGTTTACGATTTCCTTCTTTAAATCCCCAGCCATCAAACATGCCTGCTACTTCGTTATTAAAATCTAAACTACCGCAGATCATAACTTTGTGATCGCTAGGTTCTAAATTAGGTACTATCTGTCCTGCTCTAATAAATGTTGTTATACGTTTATTATGTCCTGTCCATTCAGGATCTTGTGTAACTATTGCTGTATACTTAATACCTTGTTCTTGTAAAAAACTATCGTATGCTTCTAGTTCTGCCGCTTTACGTACACTCCAGTATACATGTATCTGATCAAAGTGATCATACGTTGTAGGGTCTCTTAGAAGCGATATAAACGGTGCTATGCCAGTGCCTGTAGCTAACAACCATAAGTTGCCGCCTAGCTCTAAGTTGGCTAATGTAAGTGTGCCTGTAGGTTTTTTACCTACTTCAAGCTCGTCACCTACTTTAATATGCTGTAGTCTGCTAGTAAGAGGACCATCTGGTACTTTAATACTATAAAACTCTAAGTATTCATCATATGGACCACTTGTAAAAGAGTAAGCTCGCATAACATCATTATCGCCCATACCTATCATTGTAAATTCACCTGCTGTGAATCTATATGTACTAGGGCGTTCTGTACGAATACGAAATAACGTATCTGTATAGTGCTGTACTTCTGTTACTTTTAGGTTCATCTTACTCCTCGTAATAGTTGTCTGCTAAATTTTTTAGCAATGCAATTAATTCTTCAATAGTATTTAGGTCCTGAGTGTTCTCAGTATCTATTTCTGCTTCGAATTTAATCTTCATTTTAGTCTCCGAAATCAAACAAACTTGAAAATGTTGTGTCTTGCTTAGTATCTTCTAATGGATAGTTCAGCACACCAATTAAATTATCTAGTTTGTTATCAATAATAGTCTCTGCCATAGCCGCATCGTCAAATGGCAGTTCCTTAAACCAATCTGGAATACGCAATTCATCTGTTGGGTAAGCAACACTTGTGTATCCTAGTGGGTTTTGTTTTAGTTTACAAACAATAACTTTCATACCGTCAACAATCTCTTGCGAGTACTTGTCTCCGTTCATACGCTTGAGCGTATTCCAGTTAATGCTTGCCCGTACATGCCCAGGCATGTTTGCTTTACCTTGCTTTTCTTCAAGACGTTTGTAGTGACCTACTTTGTTTGCACGTTTTGGCGCACCTTTCTCCCAACCAGGGCGTTCACTAAACTCCTTGCGAAATTCTGTAATACGATCTAGTATTTGTTTTTGTGGAATGTCTGTAAGTACCATAAGCAATAGTTCACTTAGGAACTCCTGCATAAACACAGGCGTATCTGACCTACGCAAGTCTAAGCCCATTGCTTTTACTTTGCCCGGTTTGCCATCTGTGTCTGTTCTAAAGCCTTCGTTGTCTACGACTAGTGCCGCATAACGCTTTTTAGTAATATATAAGCCTGACTCTGCAACAATCTCTCTACCTGCCGCAATAACGTCCGACCTGCTCTTTGGACAATGAAATGCTTCTTGCATCATATCAGCAAATGTACCGTCTACTGCTTCAGCAACTTGATCATAAAGTGTAATAGCTTTGTCAGTGTTCCAAGGAATTGTGCCGTTTTCAATATCTGTTTTTAGTGCTGGGTATGCACTAAAGTACACAGAGTCTGTATCACCATATATAACTGCATCACCTACGTGATCATATGTACCTGTAATAACTTTATTTGCTTCTGCACTCATATGTTTAACAATAGTACGACCTGATAATGTAGTTGACTGTCCTATACGTTTGTCAAAGAATCTACAACCAGGATTTAGAATAGCACCGTACAAACTATTCAAGTTAATCTTTTTAACTAGCTGACGCTTGTCCCAATATTCAATTTCTGCTTCGTTGCCTGCATCTTTTGCTTTCTTTAACATTTTCTGCAAGTCTTTACGTTCACTGTACCAACGTTTTAGTAGTCCGGGGATAACGCCTTCAAACTCTGTTGTAAATATAGTACCGTTTGAACTAAGCATCCAAGGCATATTGCTGTCAAATATTAACTGATAAATTTCTGCACCTGACAGTACATCACTTCGACCGTCTTCCCAGTCAACAGTTAACGAAGCATCTTTGCGTTGCTCCATTACAGCTTCATATTCTTCTGTAGCAAAACGTCCTTCCCAACTACCAGCAAAGCTCTTCTTCTTTAGACCCATGTCTTCTGTTACACGAGCATCTGATATTTCAGGACGTATTTGTCCTACGATTGTTTCTTGGCCCATATTTAATGCACGAATAACACTAGGATACAGTGAATTCAAATCCATCGATGCAATCCACTTGTGCAAGCCTTTCTTAGGAAATGCTACATAAGCACCAGCGGCTTGTGTGTTTTCTTCATCACGCTTTGGGCGATTTGGAACTTGTAAACCTCTGTGCCACGCTTCATTAACAATAGCTTGCTCTGTAACAGCAACAGCACCCATAGTGGTCTGTAGCAAAACAGTGTTTGCGTGTGCAAGTTCGTTACTTAGATCAATAAATCTTAGTTTTTTGTCCAGCTTGTCCAGTAGTGCGGTATCTTGTATGTTGTATTCGATGAACTTTCTAAAGTCATTGTTGTACAATGCGTCCAAAGTGCCTTCATAAGGGACT
>Ga0181400_1001159_pt1 | contig 11059 bp, 23 predicted proteins | sample 23SPOviralmetaG_FD_130129 | JGI IMG/M metagenome (GOLD analysis project Ga0181400, IMG submission 130129) | Marine viral communities from the oligotrophic San Pedro Time Series (SPOT) site, San Pedro Channel, CA, USA - 23 SPOT_SRF_2011-06-22 | ecosystem: Environmental > Aquatic > Marine > Strait... | reverse complement strand
TTTCCATTCAAACTTTCTAACAGATGTTTTAAATGATGTCCAAGCCAATTCACAATCTGCATAATAATTTTCTCCGTTTTTTTTATCCCAAACAATAAAACAAGAAGTAGCTTTTAAATAATCTAAAAAATAATTACCTCCCAAAATAATTTGATTTTTACTAACTCTTTTTAACTCAATAAAATATTCTTCATTTGGTATATCATTGTCCCAATCTCCAACGTGATAATCTTTTTGTTTTATATGTTTATTTTTGCCAGTATCTGCTCTTTTTAAATTTGCATTAATCCCATAAGGAGGATCTACAATTGCTAAATCAAAATGGTTGTCCTCGTAACGAGCCATAAGCTCCATATTATCTTCGTTAGTTATCTTCATAATAAGTTTTTAATATTTTCTCTTACTTTGTTAATGGTATATTCGATTGATTTTTGTGAGATCTTAGTTTCTTCTGATAATTTCTTAGTAGATAATCCCATCTCATAATATAGATTAAATAGTTTGCGATCATATTCATCTACTAATTCTAAGCATCTATCAATCTTTTTATTTAATAGGCTTACATATTCATTGCTCTCTTGATCTATCAGATTCTGCTTGTTAGCCAGTGACTCTAAAAATGATGATTCACATTTTATTTTCTTCTTATTATACTGCACAATCTTTTTATTGAATTGAGATTTAGCAGAGAAATACTTTACCATCATAATTTTACAAATGTATGTTTTAATCTTGCCACTTTCAATAATGATTAGTAACCTATGTTGGTTCATTGTCATTAGTTGCAAGAATGTTTCCTGCACTAAATCTTCTGAATGCATCTTATCTTTAGTTTGTTTTAATGCAAATCCAAGGAAGTAGTTATAATCCTTATAGATCCATTCGATAGGATGCCATTTGTTTTTCATGGTTTTATAGTGTAATTAATATCCAATGCTGGCTCAGTAGAATTAATATACCATTCGATAGTATCGATAGTATCATCGAATCCGGTACAAACTGATGAATAGTATCCTGCAATTCTTAGCTTGCTTAATACTGCCTTTTGATTAATTGATGTAGAATTACCTTTTACTTTTAATTCAATAGCTAATCCATGATATATTTTGCCATCGATTATTCTTGGAGAATAAATAAATAGATCCGGAAATCCGGATTGGTATCCTCTCGCTTTATAATCTCGATGCCTTGCATTTTTAATATAGATTCCTCCAAGAGATCCATTAAAGAATACATCCTTATGTTTAAGTTTTAAATAAGTAGTTACTGCTTTTTGTAACTTTGATTCTAACTGCCTTCTCATGATAAGTAATCTCTTAGCTTTTGGATCGAGGATCTCTCAGATAAAGCAGTCCATTCTCCATCCTGCTGGGCTTTTATGTTTTGTCTTTCAGTAACTATTCTACCGGTTTTATCTATATCATAATTGATAAGCCATTCTAAGATCATTGCTCCATCTATTCGATTATAGATCTTCTCATTTAGTTTAGCTAATTTAAAGCACATAGCAATATCATAATAATTTAAATGAGGTACTTTATGAGTAATCAAATATGCAGTTTCTAATAATTGATTCTTATCCATTTTAGAAGAGCAATTATAAAAGTCTTGGAATTTAATCATCATTAATTGAAGAATATCAATAGTCTTTTCTTCATTGTTTTTTAAATGCATTTTAATGCTCACTGGAGGATTCTCTAATTGCATTTGCACAATGTTATCCATTTTCATTTTAAGCACTTGTAACCCAAATTCCTTATCAATTGGAAGTAAATTATTATTTATACTTGGCAAGGATTTCTTCAGCGATATTTGATTGCTTTTTTCCATCTTTAATCTGATTTATTATGTTTACTAAGTTAGAATTAATTTGAGATAATTTTACTTGCTTTTGTAAAAATGGCTCTAATGCATTCCAATTACTGAATATATATCTGAGAGAATCTAATGCTCCTTTATCCGGATCTGATCCTTTCTTTTTTGAAACGCTCTTAAGATATGATATAATGCTCTTCATAGCTTTGCCTTGCACTCCATCAATTTTAGCAGGAGCATCAAAATGATCTAAGCAAAAATCATTATAGAGGTCAATCGAAGATTTATATATGGTATTAGTATTTGAGTTACTATTTGGTAATTTATATGGTATAGGTTTGTCCGTTTGGGCAGATGCAATTTCCTTTTTGGGCATTTGCATTTTCCCATTTGGACAATTCCATTTGCCCATATCGACAAATGAAGTTTCATCTACTATTGCATACCACTTAGTACGATCATATTTAGCCTTATTATAATTGCCTTCAATTATCATTCCTTGATCTAACAGTGATTTTAATATTCTTCTGATCTGCTTTTTTGTAAAGTATGGAAATAACCCATCAAATGCACTTACTGAGTTGTAAGTCCATGTACGATCATCATGAAGATTATTACCATTATGCTTATTCTTACTGATCCAAAAAATGAAATGCTTCATTAGGATAGATTCCTCTAATCCTATTTCCTTCGCTAAATGAATATCGAATGAATGCTCCATGATTAATTATTGATCGCCTTGAATAATTTCATTTCTGATATTCCAGTGATGTTAGAAATCATCTTGATCTTGCTATTTAATTTGTTAGGATCAGAAAGGTAAGCACTCAAGGTATTTCTTGAGATGCCTAATTCCTTTGCCATATTCCTTTTAGATCTGAATTGATCTTTAAATAGTTGCTCTGCTTTGTTCTTTGTAATCCATTCCATTAGAAAGGTAGATCTTCATTACTATTAGTATTGTTTTTCTCAATGGAGGTAAATTCTTTTGCTTCAGCTGGAGCATTATGCATTACCCATTTTACAATCTCTTCAGCAGTTTCAATCACTAAATTTAAATCTACCTTATCTTTTTGCCTTGCTATACAATAATCTAAAGCCACTTTAATAGAGGATTGTTTTACGATCATCTTTTGGCGATCATCATCATTCCCAAATGATTGTTTTGGTGTAAATGATGGCTTTGCAAAATGAGGCTTAACTTTTTTACCCCACTTACCATTATCAGTTAATTCATAATCCTTCTCCTGCCCTATTGGAAAATTCTTACTTCCTCCATCAGCAGACTTGCTTAAGTATTCTCCGATAGTTCCATCTTCAAAACTGATTTCAAACTTATAGAATGTTCCATGAGTTAAATCTATTGATCCATTTGATTGTACTGATTGTACTTTTCCTTTTTTTACTTGCATTTTATTCTGATTTTAGAGTTTGATTTTTAGTATTTGGTTTACCTACTGCAATCCATTCTTTAATATTATGAGTTAATGGAGTTCTGATTCCATCAATCCATTCCTGCCTAACCGACATCATCTTCGCTTCATCGCTTTCTATAACTAATCTTTGATGCTCTGCGTATAATCTTGGATTATTTTCAAATAATTCGCCAAGAAAAAATTCATATAATCTGCTCATAATTATTTACTGATTAAAGTTGCTAATTCCGAAATATGCTTTTCTTTTAATTCTATTAGATCGATTAAGCAATCAATCTTAATATTTGCTTGAGATAATGCAATAATAATTTTCTCGATAAATCTACCTTCATCGCCCAGCATATTATCATGAGATAAATCTGAGTATCTTTTACTTAATTCCTTGATAAGTTTGGAATTGTCTTTCTTTAGTTCTTCTTTGTTCATTGTTTCTGATTTGATTGTTTAAATATTTGTGCAATATAGTTAAATAAATTGAGCCATCAAATAGTATTTTTTCTTTTGTAGGTGTCAATCCAATTTAATAATCTTTTAGCTTTTGCTTGTGGTACACAATTTTTATAGATTTCATCTTGCAGTAATTTTAATTCATCTCTTCTTACCGATTCTTCTCTGATCCTTAGTTGATAATCTATCATCTTAATAATATCTAATGAATTACCTTTATCTGAATCATTGATCTCTGAAGAAAGCCAAATCATCCTGCTTATAAACTCTTTTCTTGTTTCCATATATCAGTAGTGTTATTTTTATTCATTTTATTAGAATCATATATTAGCCTGCACAGTGATTTTAAATCATCGTTTTTATTTATGAGCCAATCCAGTATCACTAAATCCCATTCTTCGGAATCATGTATATCTTTTTTTTCTACATCTATAATCAAGCATTTAGATTTAGGCAAAAAATGAATTTCAGATCTCCATTTTAATGCGTATGCTTTTTCTGATTCTACTCTTTTACATCTTGTAGATGAATTTAATCTTAGTATCATATGTGTTGGCTTAATTGGTTAATTACTTGTGCTTGTGAATCGATTCTCTGCTGAATAGATATGCAAGTATCTTTGATCTCCTGCTGGCATATTGGATAAAAGTATCCCTTTGATGAAGAGCATATAGGCTCTCCTTCGTTTCTTAGATAGTTAATTATCTTTCTTAGCTTTACCGGAGTTATTTTTATCTTAGTATTAGAGTGAAATCCGGAGCAGATTTTTGATCCTGCTATTGCGTTTAATTTACCTTTGTATTTTTTTAATCCTGCTTTTACTATTCTTGCAATGTTTTTATCATCATCATTTAGATTAGCAGTTAGCTCTTCAAAGTTTCTTATCATGATATATTTTTTTAAAGATGGCTATCAATACATCACAAGTAATTGAGTTGCCGATTTGTTTATATAATTGAGAGTCTGAGTTTGTTTTTCTTACCTTATAAAATTCTGAATCTTCAAAACCTTGTAATCTCCATGCCTCCAGTGGAGTTAATCTTCTCATGCTACCTCCTTTATCGGTATAGGGATGATCTGCTCCCATTCTACCATAAACGGCAGGAATACAATGTGATATTTTTTTAGTTGGTAGATTAGCCTTATTAGATCCTCTTTTTTCTTTGTGCTTATACATCCACTTTAATAACTTCTCTGATATGTTATATTTAGCATCTACGGAATCTTCTAATACATCTTCAAAGAATTTACTTAGTTGTATAGGTTTTGGAAATCTAAACTCTTTAAATCGCTTAAATCCAATAATGAATACTCTCTCTCTATTTTGAGGTATATTATAATCCTTTGAATTCAATACCTTATAATATATATGGTATCCTAAACCATCTTCAATAGTATCCATTCCGATCTGCCCATTTATAGTACCTCCTCCATTAGATAGAATATCTTTGATTGCTTGGAATACTCTGCCATTATCATGCTGAATTAAACCTATCACATTCTCCAGCAGGAATACATGAGGTTGATTAACTCTAATAAAATCAGCTACATCATAAAACAACGTACCTCTTGCATCATCTACTCTTCTTAATCCTGCTTGGCTAAATGATTGGCAAGGAAATCCTGCAACATAAAGATCTAATTGTGGTACTTCTTTATGATCTCTTGATCTTATATCATTGTAAAATGTTTTGGGATTGTGCAGAGCATTATATGATCGCCTTGCAAATTTATCTATTTCACTGGCAAAGATAAGATCATAGATAATTCCGATTCTATCAAGAGCCATCTCCGGAGATCCTAAACCACTAAAGTCAGTTCCTACTTTCATATTATGCTCGATATAATTAGTATCATGTATCTTTTGATTAAAGATCTCTTAGATACTTTAATATTATAATAGATAGAAAGATACCTCTGAATTACTTCTAAAGGCATTTTCTTTTTCTTTCCAAGTTTGATTACTTGATTTATAAGGCATTTTTTAAACATAATTTTTTTTTAAAGTTCTGAAACATCTGCACCCCATTTTTTAAGGCAATTAATTACTTCTTCATCTAAAGAAAATACTCCATCATAATCATCTACTTTATCTTTAGTAAACCATAAACCTCCTTCGGCATAATAATCATTGCCACCACTTTCAATATCGTATATTTCAAATGCTCCTCTTTCTTCTTTCTTATTCCAAGATATATAATATTGCATCGTTTTTTTTTCTCGATCAATATGAGGAGTATTAGATCTCTCCCATCCAACATATCTTACCTTCTTAAAAGTACTTTTTAATTCTTGCATAATTATTTAATTAATTTATTTAAATCTTCAATTATTTCATTTGCATAATCATCTTTTACATCTAATATAATATTGAAAATTTCTTTTTGTAATTTCTCTTTATCAATCTTTTTATCTTGTGATAATTCAATAATTGATTTAGAAATTAATTCTGCTTTTAAGATTTTCATAATCTGTTTTTTTAGTTGTTATTAGTTTGATTTCAAATCTACAAATTAATATTCATTGATCAAAATATTGAGCAATAATGATCAGAATATTGAGCAATTATATTGCTTTTTATATATTTGTTTTAAAGGTCTTTTTAAGCGATTTAATAAACTTTGCCTATTCTCGCTTATACATACATCAAAACTCAGAGATCGTAAAAAGCCTTACCATCACTGGGATACAGAGCCATAAAATTTTATTTGATTTTTTTCAATTTTCTTCTGAATCGAAGATATAAATTGTTAATCTGAATACTAAAATGAAGAATTGTATCTCATAATATGGAGCATATTCTTCCGGATCAAAATGCCGAATTCCTAATACGATTCCTTTAATTAATGAAATTTGAAATCCTAATTTCATACATTATAAAATTGATGTGATACTAATCCTTCATGCTTATGCCATATAAATGATTCAGCAGATTGCACATTTTCTACATATCCTTTTACTGAATGCCATGCATCAGTTCCGGATAATGATCTCATGAATCTAATTACGCATCCTTTCTGCTCATTTACCGATGGGAATTGGAATTGCTTTTTGTGGTGTAGGTGTCCTAAATGCCATTCATGGTACTTAGTATCTGCCCATAGTTTTTTCTGCTCTGATGCCATTAAAAGAGGTAACTCTCCTACCTTCTCATTATTACCATGAGTGAAGCCTATCAATGAATTACCAAACTTATGATACATTCGAGAAGTGGGAGCATTATCTACCAGCACGTGGGGATCATTTCTAAACCATGAATAGATAGAATCTCCTAAATAATATGATCTCTCCCAATCATGATTACCTTGTACCACAATTACTTTTACCGGAGCGATCTCTTTAAGTTTATCAATTGCTTCTACAATTAATCTCCTTCCGTTTCTGAATGTTTTCTGCCATCTTAGATCCTCCTGCTGAGGAGTTCCTTTAGTAGTAGAATTATATGGAAAGGATTTATCAGAATTAAAGAAATCATTACCAATAGGGAATACGATCTCACTTATATTATATCCTTGAGATCTTAACATTAATTTATCTATTGCACTGTGAAATCTATCAGATGCAATCTTAGTATCAAATGATTCTCCGGATTCCTCTCCCCAAGCTAACTTACCAAAATGCAGATCAAATATATTTACCTCAAGCATAAAATCCCCATCTAAATTATCATAGGATCTTTCTATTGGCCGGTAAGTTTTAAAATCAGATTTTAAATCATCAATTATTCTCTTTCTAATTTGCTTTTCTTTATTTCTTAATAAAGTTGCTTTTACTTGAAAGAGTTCCTCCGTTACTAATTGCCCATCTATTTGAGCAGATACTTCCCACTTATTTACATTGTATCTATCTACAAAGTAAGTTTCAAGATCTACCTTAGATGCTTCTAATAATTGCTCTAATGTTTTAATCCTTGAAGATGATTTAGATGTTACCATCAGATTTTTACTATTCTCTGATGATTCTATCCTATCAGATTCTAACATCTTATGAAGAAGATGGATCTGCTCCTGCTGAGATAATAATCTAAACCTTTCTATGTAGGGCTTTATCGATTGACTCCACCTTGGTCGATAAACCATTAGTAGATCGCTACAATATCCCTCGCAGTAGTATACTTTTTATATACTTTTTTAACCTTAAGCCAATCAAGGTAAGTACCGGAAGCAATGTTTTTTAGTGTAACAATTGATCCACCATCTAATCCTACTTTTAAATCTCCTCCAGTGCCGATATATAATCGAGCATTTGTAAAATCTAAATTTAAAGTATCTGATGCAGTTACATCAGTAGCAAAATGACCTTTTGCTCCTATTGATTTTTCAATACTTTTCTTTTGTTCTTGTGATAAAGCCATGATTTATTTTTTACAACATTGATTTTTAGTTTCAAAAAATGATAAGCATAAAGGCAGGATAGCTACAAAAGTAAATACTACTACCATCCAATTTAGATCATGCGTTGATAGGTAATCTGAGATTACATATACCAGCACACCGGATATAGTTCTTTTAGCACTCCATTTTTTATTCTTATCTCTAAGAAGATCCGGTAGAATACTTAATGCATTTTTGATTATGCTATTCTTCATCTTCTTTTATTCTATCTCTTACAAAGAAATTTATAAGATCATCTATTCTTCCAAATATTCTTACTGCTTTTTCTGATTCAACATAATTAAATATTACTTTCAGAAATGCCATTAAACCGATTATGATTTCTATGATCATATTATCTTCCATAGTTTATTTTTTAAGTTCGAAATGTGGGTAATCTTGGAAAGTATTATCTTTTAATTCGGTATCACTATCCCAATCTCCTCCCCATCTTAATGAATGAGTAATCTTATTTTCTTGCTTTAATTTATATGCAATGCCATGCACAATTCCTGCAAAGTATATCATTCTTTTCGTATCATTCCAATCTATTGGATAAGGCACTACATCTACTGCCAGTGATGGTAGTTTATTATGTTTTGATTTTGGATATTCTACTTTACTAAATCCTTTTTGAAACGCATCATCTTGCTCTGCCATAGATCGATGCCCACAAATTACAGAACAATCAAAGTACTTTATTACCTCATTAAAGATTCTTTGTAGATCTCCATGGGCTTGTACTAAATTTGCTTTTGATCTATTACTAAATTTAGGCATCCTTGCTTCTAATCTTTTTAATATTATATACAAGAGCAGAGGCTAATACTAAAATAGTTAAAATGCTTTCAATATCCATTAATGGTAGTGATATAGCACAAATATTAATACTATTAAATCCTGCTAATTCTTCGATCTTATTTCCCATCTTTCTTTTTTAAATAGAGTTCTAATAATCTCTTATTTAATTCTTTTTTCTTTTTGTTGCCAAGGCATCCTTTTTTCCTTCCTCCCATTACTTACAACAATTCCAATTAGCCAATCTATTCCTGCGATTAGATCCGGATATAGTCAATCCTCCTTCTGCATATGTTTGGGAATCCGGTGTCATCTCTGCACCACTATTAGAGTTGTACTCAGTAAATAAAGAAGTGTTATTTTGAAGATAATCAATAAGTCTTTCAGTATAAAATTGAGCATTTGATCTCTCAATATCTACCATTCTCATTACTTCATCTTGGCTCAGAGCTGTAATATTATCTACGTTTCTTGATCCGATAGTACCACTAAGTATTTTACCTTGCAAGTATGGATAGTAGTTTACTAAAGTCCATTTTAAAGTAGCCATCATTACATAATCTTGTAATAATGTTTCATAGTTTCCGGAAATAGTACCATCACTTATTTTAGTTTTCAATGCTTTAAATAGCTTTGTACCTAAAATTGGTTGTATTTGCGAATCTTGTGCTTGTATTACCGATGGTAATAGATCTTTAGCATCGATAGATCCATCTAAATGAGAGTATGCTTTTATATACTCTGCATCAATGTATAGAATTTGTTGTGGTAATGCCATAATTAATTTTTCTTAAATGGAGGATTTACTTTTCCATGGTTTGGTTTGTCGTATGGAGCAATAGATTCTGATCCTTTTTGTACTATAAATGGATTATTACCTACTCTTGTTTCATTATCCAATCCCTTATTTGGCATAAATGTACCATTTGGATTAGTCTTTCTAAAGTAGATCCTTCTCATCCATCCATGTCTGCAATAGCATCCTCCTGCCCAATCAAAAAGAGAATAAGAAGATTGCCCTTTTTCAGCAAATGCTCCATTTACTTTTTTATCACTCATTGCCTTAATATCATCCAATCTCCATTCAATTCCTTGATTAGTAAATTGCATCATTCTTCGGCAAAATTCTCGAGATTCATTACCTTCCATATTAGGTACATTAGATCTCCTTTGATATGCATATCTTACCTTGTATAAGCCTACATCTAAACTCTTTCCGTTTATCTTCTCAGTAGATTTCTTCTCCGGATTTGCCATGCTTTTAGTAGGCATCTTATTTGTAGCAAAATTATGGAGATTCTCCTGCACATTTTCTACCTCTTTTATTTTTTTTGATGCTCATGTAAATCCTGCATCGCCTCCCCATAATGCCTAAGCGATTCTACCAGCACTTGGGAAACCTTCTTCGCCAATTTTAAAACCTTTACCTTTCTTTGTTGATTTTTCATGTCTGCTAAAAAATGAGTACATTCTTTTAATTGTGTCAATGCTAAGATTTTTATCGTTTGCTATATCTCTTGCTCTTGCTACACCTACTTCAGTACCTCCTCTTCCATGCTCTTTTCTCCATTCTAAGCCTTTCTTCGCCTCCTCTATCATTCCTTTAGTTGGCTTTGTATCTATATCCTCAAGAGTCTTTAAATTAGTTTCTTTAGGATTATCTTCATGGATCAATTCCCATTCATCAGAATCATTCTTTTCTCCACATGATTCAAGAGAAATTAATAATTCGCTTCCTTGCTCATCAGTTAAAAATGGTCGATCATCCTTTTTTTTTTTAGATGCCATCTTCTCCATTAGTTGTTCACTGGAAGAATTAAAGAATCCTCTCGCTACTTCTTCCGGTAGTTGCAGGAATTGAATTAAAAATACTATTGCTTGTGCCTCAGTAAGTACTCCTTCTTGCACTTTTGCGATTATATCAATAGCAGATGATATTTGCGCACCATTGTAAGATGCTTCTACTTTCTCTACCTCTGCACTATCTACATCATCAACAATGCCACCTACCTCATCAGATATTGTTGCATCAGCATTAGGGATTACATCAGTAGCCACCTCTTGATTAATTACTTCTTCTTCAGTATCTGAGAATTCAGTTTGGAATAAATCAAATGGCTTAAAGAATAAATCGAGATTTACATCTGATTGATTAAGTATTAAATTTAATGCATCGATTATTACATCTCT
>Ga0181400_1001153_pt1 | contig 11099 bp, 13 predicted proteins | sample 23SPOviralmetaG_FD_130129 | JGI IMG/M metagenome (GOLD analysis project Ga0181400, IMG submission 130129) | Marine viral communities from the oligotrophic San Pedro Time Series (SPOT) site, San Pedro Channel, CA, USA - 23 SPOT_SRF_2011-06-22 | ecosystem: Environmental > Aquatic > Marine > Strait... | reverse complement strand
ATGTAGACGCCTTTAACATCTGCTGCTGGATTGGTGGTATATCCTATACCTAGGGGATAAATTTTTCCTTTTATAAGCCTATTGACGGTTTCCCCCTTGTCATTTTTGCCACAACCTCCGTAGGCTTTTAGGCATCCAACCATTTCTTCCATCTCTTCTGGATCTGAAATGATTCTGGCTTCACTTAGTTTGTCGCTACCAACAGCAAGGACGAATTCTGAGAATCCAACCTCCCAACTTGTTGATATAGAGTGACGATAAGGATTCTCCTCATCTACTGATTTTTCTAAAGCTTCTGCGAACATTGTATTCGCGGCTTTGTATACAACTGCACCAAGTGCAATATTGAATGGGTCCTTTTGATTTTTAGCTTCAGACTCAGAGAGTATTCTGCTAGATCCGTATTCACTCCAACCCGCAGTAGCAATATGCCCTACGATTTTCTCTTTATCATGCTCTATGTTGGTAGGCTTATGTAAAAAGTTCTTGGTGTAAGCTACGGCTGTTTCTGAATCAATACCGTCCCCGTTTTTGTTAAATGTGTTTACTACTGCTGCATTAAACGCAACTCCCATTAGGTCTATGTTGCTTTCAAAATCTATACCCTTTGGAACTAAGCTCTCTAGGTTTTGTAGTGACGCTTCTGAAATAAAAGCTTCGCTAACCTCGCATGGAGATATTTGAGCTTCAAAAGTCGTTGTATATTTATAATCTATCTCGCTAGCTTCGGACTGCATTTTTTTATTTTTCATTACTGTGGTATAGTATTGCGGCTGAGTAGTTATCTAGTTCGTGCTTCGCTGCTATTTCTAAAATACCAGGCATAACGTCTAAATTTTGTATTTCCTCATGGTTAGATACACAGGAAAGAGCTTTTTGTGTCCAATTTTCAATGTCAGTAGAACACACAATAGCTTCGCACAAGCTATCTAGCATTTTTTCATTCTTCTTAGTGAACCTTTTGATGTTTAACTTATCACGCATCAATGTCTTTATAGAAGCCCTTGCGGTCTCAAGTTCAGCAATGGTTCTTTCGATTTCTTTTCTTGAGTAACTAGCTTCTGAATTAACCTGAGGAGCTTCGTCTGTTCCTTCTGGTCTTCCAGCTTCTCCTTTTGGACCACTGTTCTCTTTTTCGGCGCTCTCCATCATTGGGACACCTCCGACTATAGGGTTGTAATAACCCTTTTCTCTCTCCTCGACAAACTTATCTTGCGCTGGTCTAATTTCTTCGACCTTAGGAAACTTACCAGTATGGAACATCTCCATGCCTTGTTGAGGAGTAATAACACCAAGCTCCATTAGCCTTGTAGCTACTCTCATCAGCTGAGTTTCGTCTCTCATGTCAATATCTTTAAATACTGCAGTAGGGTAAGATCTGAAACCTAATTCGACAGCAACCCTTTTGATTTCTTTTTGCAGAAAGTCTGACAAGAAAGCATTTCTAGCCTCCTTCAATCTATCAATAAATATCTGAGCTTTAACCTGAGTTGCTCCGTACTTTTCTTCACCAACAACGACATTCTGAAGACCTTGTTTAATATCTTCATTCAATACTTTGTATTTTTCAGAACCTAGAACTCTGTTAAGATCAGGAATAACGAAGTCAGCTTTTGTGGTATAGTCTGACACAAGAACACGACCAACACTTTCATTTTTGAAAAGGTTTTGCATCGCATTTAAGTTTTGAGCATTTATTCCTCCTTTATCAGGTTCAGCGCCCATGGTAATGAGTAGAATAACATTCTCTACAGTTCTTGTTATAGCCTGATCCATTTTCTTAAGCTCAAGCTTGGCGTTGATGTCCTCAAGGACAGCATAACCAAATGGGATTGCAAAAGGCTCGTAGTCTTGCTTCTTGTAGAAGGAGTGGGATATTCTATCTGGGGCTAACTCGATATTAAGACCGTCCATTGAGTATTGTCCACTCTTGATTTCCTCTTGAACCTTCTTGGGTAGAGAGTCAAAAATTTCCTGGTCTTCTTCCGTGGATGGGTTTCTAAGTCTAGCCATTTCATACTCAGAAAGTATCTTCTCATAGTTTCCTGTTTGGAAAGTCGATGATTTTTTAGCTACTATGTCATAAGGGTTCAGAAGTATATATCTGATAGGAACCTTATTCTTTACCCCGTTCTTAGGAGCTACAGAGTTAATAAGTTTTACGAAATCGTCAGCTTTGAATTTGCCGTCTAGACGATACATGAAGATGTTTCCACTTCTATAGTATTCTCTAAAGTATTGATCTTTTAAATTTGTAAGGTTAATCTTCTTGAACCACTCATTGAAAAAGTCCCTGCTCTTTTTAGTACCGCCATCTAAAAATAATTCGGTATTAGCGAACTCAGACATGATATCGACAGCGTTTCGAAATACAGAAACGTTCGCGTAAGCTTTTTGACAAAGCTCGATAGCTTCACGCACGTTAATGCCGTCAGCTGAAAACTTATAAGGGAGGAGACCTCTTCTTATGCTAGAGAATCTGTCAATAGTGCTTTCAAATGCCGCCCTGTTCGCTCTTGTCGCAGGTGCGCCGACATTAGACTTCCTTGAATAAGATGCTTTAGATGTGCCAGTGTAAGATGCGGATGAAACGTAAAAAGGGTCCCCTACAATATCTGGAGAAAACTCGTCTTGACTTACTACTGGGCTTTGTTGTGATTTTTCATCGAACTTTTTCCAGTAGTCCGATTTCTTGTTATACTTTCTCTTCGCCATAACCTATTATACACCGAAAAGTCAAAAGTTTAACTTTAACTTTGCAAAGTCAACAATTATTTTTTGTAGTTAACTTTTATAACCATTTTCCTATCTCCGTCTGTTTGGGTTATATAAGTTTCGCCTTTCTCATGAAGCTCTTCCATAGACTCTTTCGAAATGGTCATTTGATGATCGTAATCTTGGTTTGAGTGCATGAGAATCATCTCGTCGTCTCCGAATTCAACTGTAGCCTTAGACTTCTTCTTTGCTTTTTCATATTGACTGTAACAAACAGCCACTCTTTGGTCTTGACTTTTAAAGTCATTTTTAACAACCTCCGAAGAGGCGCATCTAGAAACAAAATCGCTTCTTTTTTCTTTGTCGTTTGGTGTTGGTAAAGGCATAATATTTTATACACTAAAATTTAATCTATGAACATTGGGGTGAATGTACCTTGGTTAGTTTCTATTTTGTCGTCTGTCATATCATAGTAAACATTCATCATCCAGTTAGCTAAAATCAAAGCTGAATAGGAGTCTTTTCTGGCTTTATCAGCACCTCTTTGCTTTCTTAAGTTCAAAGGTAGATCAAAACTTTGAGTTCCCTGAGTAGACGTTGTGACTTGAACCATAGCGCATTGCACTTTTATTAAATCCATCATATCTTTTTGATGCTCGACAAAATCAATCATCTTAGAGGCTTCAGAGGACTCGTTATAGTTGTTGATGAACTTAAGGTTCTTGATAGGGATATTTGTTTTTCTTTGGGTGTTGTAGTCATCGTCCATCGCAGCACCAGCAAAAAATATTCTTTTGTGGTCGAAAGATGCTTGCAGAAGCTCATTAGCATAACGTATCCACTTTGAACTAGGTTTCCTTAAGTATACGTAAGTTCTATTATCTTTGTTATACTGTCTTTTCAAAGATCTTAAACCCTTGTCGTATTCCTGGTGATTATCTAAATCGGCGTCTATGAGATTTAATTTTATTTTTTTATCTTTAAATATACTACTCTCATTACATGAGTTCAAAAACTGAACACCTCCATTGTAGTCACCTACTACCGCAACAATGTTAAAGTTTTCTATGACATAAGCCATATAATTTATATGAGTCTTTAGATTAGATCCTGAAAGGGCATAACTATGAACTATTGTCCCCTTTTTTGTCTCCTTGTTTATCTTTATAAGCAATATTGCAAAGTCGTCAGAACTGTCACTCTCAGACCAAGAGGGGTCAAATCCAAGTATGTATTCATCAGAAGGATGACCCTTAACCTCAACACATTGACCATCACCATCTGGAAGAGTACAAGCCGCCATTTTGCTCACTTTAAAATAACCAGAACTATCATCAGTAAATACAGCCATAAACTCTCGGTCAAACTGAGATTGACTCATTGTCGCTTTTGCTTGATCAATAAGGTTCTGATCATAAAGTTGAGGAGGCGCACAATCATAACTAAAATGCATTATAGTTCTATGAGCCTTATCTTGCTCGTTCTCATTAAGAATCAATGCTTCATATTGACAATACATCTTATACAGATGCTCAAACCTGTAAGACGCGGAAGACAAACCAATAATTTTGTTGTTAGCCCACTTATGTCTATCCTCCTCCTTCATCTTGCCCTGTTTTATCATCTCTGTTTCGACATCATAAATCTCTTGCCTCTCAGTAGGGTTTTTAATAACAGAAAGGAACGGCATAATAACCTCATTCAAAACCTTCTCAGGCATCAACAGAAGCTCATCAATAATCATCCTCTCAAAACGGAAACCACGAAGCTTTTCTCCATCGCCAAGAGGCAAAGCAGTAATTTTACTTCTTCCGATTTCCATCACCCATTGGTCATTAGCTTTTGACACTCTCGTTATACACTGAGAAAGAAACTCAGCCTTAGGACTCTGAGCTATCTCTTCCATCTTGCTAAATATCATTTTAGACTGACGAAAAGACTTAGATATGATTCCAATATGAACACCTTGGTTTAAAATAGCGTCTAATAGCGCAAAAACAGCCGTAGAGAAGCTTTTAGACATTCCACGACTCCATATCCCCAAAAAGTAATCGGTCTCCATCATCGCCTTTATGGACATATGCTGGAAAGGGAACAATTTTACACCTGTAATGAACTCTGCAGCAAATGACGGGTTTTGCCTCAGGAATTTATAAAGCAATAATTTTGCTTCCTCTTCCTCTATGTATCCCTCAATCTCCAAAATCTCTTTGTTGATATCTGGGAACCTATTTCTAGATTCTTGTATGCCTTTTTCCCAACTCATTTTTCTTTTAAATATTTAGACCAAAAATAATTTATGTCAGTCTTCCATAATTGCTTACCCATAACTAAAATCTTAGGTATAAGTAATTCACTCATTTCTCTAGACCCCGAAAACACAAACTGACAACAGTCACTGTATTCTTTTTGTATTTTTCTCATATTATGAAAAACATAGTCTAGTTTATACTTTTTGTAGCTTTTTTTATTATTAGACTCCATGTCTTCTAGCGCCACTTCCACAACGACGAACATATAACAGCCAAGACTCCTGTTTCGATCAAGCTCTTTGCAAAATCTTGAGTAACCAACTGTCGTAGTGCCACAGAAATCACCAAATGACTTCCTATCTACATGGGTATAATCATAATCAGAAGATTCAACAGAATAATCGCCGACATCTGACTTGTATTTCTCAGAGTTTTTAAATTTTAAAGGTTGCTGTTCTCTAGTGTCAATTAATATCTTAACATTGGAATAATCATTAAAAAATCCTTTTGGCAAATTCTTATTCAACAAAGGTTCTACACCACACAGTTCACAAACCGCAGTGTAGCTGCCAAAATACTTTTTGTAGACCTCGATTGACGGCAATCCTGACGTTAGTAGCTCCAACTCCGTTGGACCATACTTCAGCCCTTTGTCAGAGACCCTCTTCTTGAGTAATTCCCCAATATATTGCTTAACTTCTTTGCTATCTGCGGTATTGCACCACTCCATCAGTTGATGGGGTTGAGAGAAGTCCTTAGAAAAGTAGTCGTCGTAGTTTTTAAATGGCAAAAGATCGCCAGTAAGCTTATTCTTCCTAGCGAAGTGCTTTACATAGTAATCGCCGAGAAACATTTTGTGTTTCTTTATGTGCGCGTGTAGGCTTCTGAGACTCTCAAAGTCTTCGCCGCATTCTTTGCATTTAAATGACATCGTCTTGACTTATTCCTAATACTCTAGCTTTCCATTCAGCCATGCCTTCAAGCCTTTCTGCCTCTTTCTTGGCAGTAAGCTTTTGCATCTCTGCCATCCTCACCATGTTGTCTCTTTCCTCTTTCTCTTGGAAGAGCTGAACGATAGATAAAATCGAGGCGTTGTCTTGCTTCTTATTTTGCATTCTTGTTGACCTATCACCCTGTAGCTTTTTAGTAAGATTCTCGATCCTGTTCTCGCACTGGTGATATTCAGAACTTTTAGCCTTAATAATCTCGGCGAGTCGTACAGACATCTCTGTTTGGTCGTCAGCAACGTCAAACATGTCGTTAAGCTTGTTCAAATGCTTACTAACAACCTCCAAGTTGATGATTTCCTTACATACGTTGAGGTAAAGGTTGATCTCGTCAGCCGTTAGGTCTGGCTTGTCCCATGTCAGACGGATAAACTCTTGCTCGAACAACTCTCTGTCACTTTTGTCTAAGTAATTATTCATTATCTTAAGAAAACGTGAGTTCCCTAAGTGAATGCCCAACCTTTCGACACAAATTTGATATTGCCTGTTTAATTTTGAATCATCAAAGTTATTACCAGTAGCATCGTTGATCTTTTTAATGATTCTGCTAGGAGCTTTCGGGGCAACGTAAGAATCCAAAGCCCCACTGTCCTGACTAGGCAAGTAATCGGGGTTAACCTCTTGTATATGACTCAATACAGTCCTTTGCTCATTACTGAGCGCAGTTACGTTCTTTTGAGGGAACACAAGTTTGGCTATAGCCAACGAAGATAAACCATCTTTAGCCTGATCCAGTATAAATTGACTTTGTTGATCGGTAAATTCTATTTTTTCACATTTTTTGGGCTTGGTGGTCTTATAATTCAAGCCTTTCTCAACTAGAAACGCGGCAACGAGCTTCCCCTCCTTGTTTCTGCCGTCTAGACTGTCATCCTCAAAACATCTTTTCGTTAAAATATTTAAATCCGTTACTTTCTTATAATTTTTAATTAAGAAGTCTTCTTGTTCTTTTGTTAGCTTCATATTCAATCATTATCGTTAATTATTATGTCATGCTGCTTGATTATATCAGTAGCTTTCTGCTGAAACATCTTCTTCAGGTTCTTCACCTGTCTGTATCCTGCTTTTCTTTTTTTCTCGTTTGTTTTGTAACCCATCATCTTAGCCACATCCTCTTCTGATGCCTCCTCAAAAAACAACATAGTATATGCCTTGTAGTGAGTCTCACTTAATGAAAGGCTCATGTAGTGGTTAAGTTTCTCAATGCACGAATTAAAACACATCTCATTCTCAGGATCATAACTCATCTCATGAAGATGGTTTTCAGAAGGAACAGCTATCTTTAAATCAAATGCCGCCTTTTTAGTCTTCGCCCACTTAGCATACTTGCTACACTCAGAGTTTTGTGACTTACTAGGAGTATATGAACACGCCTCATCCCCCATATTAAACTCGCAATTAGCGCATGGCTTAATATAATTACCATAATGATTCCTAACCAGGTTTCTTATCTGATTAGTTACTATAATATTAATCCAAGGCTCAAGAGGACGCTTCTGGTCCCACATATGCCACTTATTATAAATGTGTAGCTTAATAACCTGCTCGACATCCTCAAAGTCAAACCAAGATATGCAATCTAATCTCCAGCGGCTTCGCTGCTTTCTGATCGCTACCTCTATAACATCTATATAATCCTCAAATCTTTTCTTACTTTCGTTTGTCATTAATAAAGTCTTCTAAGTTTTTAGAACCTCTATTTCTGACTCTTGGCTTCCTGTCTTCTTTTCCAGCTAAAGACCCAAGTGTAAATATGTTTTCGTCATACTGCTCAATGTCGCAATCAAGACGGCTAATGTCTGGCACGTAATCAATAGAAGTCTCGTCTTCAGCTAATGACTCCTCCTCGATAAAATCTGACTGGCTTCTCCTGCCAAGTAAGCTGTTTTTAGGCTTAGATAAGCTGCTTTTAGTCACAGATCCCGTCCCAGCACCGCACTTAGAGCAAAAATTTGGCTTGGCTAACGAGTAGCCCATTTTGTGACCGCATTCTGTGCAAAACATATGGTTCATATATCTAAGTATACGTTAAAATCGACATTTTTCAAAAAAAATCAGAGAGTTATGAAAACTTTTTTTATATTTTCCAGCTTACGCAGCTTGAACGTGAATTCTTTACTGACTGATACTATATATTACACCTGAGCAATAATTGTTGTCAATTTTTTGGATTAAAATATAACTTCACTAATAGTTGCACTGGTCTTTATAGTGTCTCCACCCTGAATATTATAATCATAAGCATTGACCTTAGCTCCGCTATGGCAAGCTAATTCAAAGCCGCCAAAATACTGAGGCAATATCTCATTACCGTCAATATCCTTTATGTCTAAAGCTACAGTGTCCTCAATCTTTATGCCACTATAATTAGAAAAGTTACTCAAGCCTGTAGAATTTATCTTCATCTGAGATTCCACAGCATCCATAAGGAAATCAGTAGGCTTAATGCTCCCCAATGTATAAACAGGCGTTCTCGAGTATTTTTTAGAAAATGATATACTAGGAACAACATCAGCAGAAACAACATTATTATAAAGACCAATCAAATCACAAGTATTAGCGGTAATCAAAGACCTTCCGCTCATTGCATCGTTGTAATCCTCAAAGTTGACTCCTCTGTCTGATTTTGTGCCATCCGTCTCTGGCGGATCGTAACACTTAAAGTTTACCGTAGCTTTTACAGCTTCAAAAGCAGAAACATTAACTGTGTAATCCTGGATATAACACTTCTTGTAAATATTACCCCCAATTCTTATTGGAAAAAAATTAGAACCAGTTGCATTGCCAATTAGGTTGCCTTCATAATCAGAACCGTCCATTAAAAAGCCATAAACATTCTCACCCTCAGTATTGTCTACAGGTTTAGAGTAAAAATTAAAACCAATAGAAATACTAGAAACAGAATCCGACGTATAAGAGAATTGATCATCCTTGTCTACATCAGAACCCAATCTTCTGTTCGGGGTTGATGACGAAGAATGGCTTACGGAAACATTATCCGCAAAAATCATAAATTTCCTATAATAACCCCAGTCACTAATAAAGTCTGTGTTACCATACCCAATATATATTGGAAAATCCTTATACGTCATACAATTTTATACACTATTTTATTGTGCAGTGCGTCTTAATACTTTTTTTAAGCAATTAGGTGATATATCATAGACCCACAGCCCGAAATTAATCATTTTTACCAACTCTTTTGGTATTTTATACCTCCTGAGTAGTTTTATGAAACTCTTCCTGTTGTGTTTCTTGGTATTAGGGTATTTGTATGTCAACCAGTCGTGAAATTTACCACCACGGTCAATCAAAGCCATGGTTTCCTCTCCATAATTCCTCAAAATCCACTTCCTGAAGAATTTTGGTAGCGTAGCTCCATCGCTTTCGTTGTAATTTTCCCACTCAGCCATATGCTTTATTATATACACAATGTTTTCGCGGCATATTAATTATTATATTTTACTTTCCTTAAAACCCCGTCACGATTTTTTTCCACATAACCAAAACAGGTGAACATTTTTTTGATTTTTTTTCTCATTAATGGGGGAGGGGCGCCAGCCCCCATAACTTACGCCGAATGACCATTGATAAACTGAAATAAGACTCCCCCCCGCGATTTCTAACAATTACCCCCCTAACAGTTTCAATTAATGGGGTAGGGTGCTATTAGCGAATTTCTATGCCCGAGCTTTGCTTTTTTGCTTCTAACAGGACTGAAATAACCCCCCTCCCGTGGAACATCTGCTGTGGAACATCGTAAGTCATTGATGCTCAACGATATAGTAATCGAAAATAAATAAAGATTCTGCTTCTCTTTTTGCTCCGCTGTGGTATAATACAGCCATGAAAGAGAACGAAACACAACGACTCCTCCGCCAGATGGTTGCCAACACTAACCTCTGGTGCGCAGAGCAAGACGCAATCAACGAGCGTCTCAAGCGTGAGCAGGACGCAGAACAGCATCTCGCCTCCGAAAAAATAATCGCAGAAAAGACTAAAAAGATCTTGCAAGGTGCATGATCTTACTGTAAAATATCGCCAACGAAAAACACTACCACTATGAAAGCACTATCCACTCAACTCAACGCCTTCCATCTCTCATTCAATAGCATGACTGCTTTTGACTTCCGCAGATTCCCTACGTTCTCTCATGTCGAAAGGAATGTCCATGCAGACAAGCAAGGCTGGGATGCTTATGTATACTTCAACGATGGCGAGAGCGTTCACGTTCACTGTAAAGGATATCTCGTCACGCTTAACGGAGAGCGATTCAATCACGGAGACATCAACGAGGCTTGTGTCTTGTCTGCAGGTCAACCAACTCGTTACCCTCGCAACTACTAACATCTAACCACTAACATCTAATATCACTATGACTAATATACTAACAGGGACACAGTTCCAATTCAATTGCTCCGAGCGTGGAGCTTATACCGCCCAGATCTCTAACATCGAAATTGATGGACTCGACCATCGTGACTACCCCGACTTTGTTGATGCCTTCATCATGGATGCCAAGGTAGATGGTAGACAAGCTACTGACGAAGAGCTTGACCAGATGAATGATGATGGTGAGTTTCGCTATGGTCAGGTAATGGAATCACTATACTAACATCTAACGTCACAAGTGTAGCCGATGCTACCGAGAGCGAATCAAACTTCAAATCCGACACTGAATAACCAAACAAAAATGAACCAAGGACGGGTAGCAGTCGGACTACCACGACTTGTTCGACATTAAAATCATGGACAAACCAAAATACACAAAAAGAGAGGAAGAACTACTACGAGAGAACCGCGATCTGAGGATCAAGGTTAAGCAGCAAGAGCAGGAAATTCTAGACCAAATATCCCATTCGGGAGTTTGGGTTAAACAGCTAAAAGCGAAGTCGCAACAGGTGATTGACTTACTCAACAAGTATGAACCCGACCCATACGAGTCGAACAGAATAGATACTAATGGATACTAGAATGGATACTAGAACAAAGACATACCGAGGCAACTTCACGCCTAAGGCGAGAGTCTACCACTACGCAGTAGATAACGTAATAAACAAAGCAAAGGATGATATCCTCGACTTTGGAGCAGGTAAACATCGCTACTGGGAGAAGGCTCTCTCTT
>Ga0181400_1001147_pt1 | contig 11118 bp, 22 predicted proteins | sample 23SPOviralmetaG_FD_130129 | JGI IMG/M metagenome (GOLD analysis project Ga0181400, IMG submission 130129) | Marine viral communities from the oligotrophic San Pedro Time Series (SPOT) site, San Pedro Channel, CA, USA - 23 SPOT_SRF_2011-06-22 | ecosystem: Environmental > Aquatic > Marine > Strait... | reverse complement strand
TGTGGTAATACTCTCACTATTATTGCCATAACAATAAATCCAATAATTAATAGTTCTCTTTTATTCATCTTGTATGTTCCATTTTTTTTTGTGTTTACCTTTACGAGAATACTCTTTTTGAGATTTATGAACTCGTTCAGTTGTTTTCTTTCCTATATGATGAGATGCCTCACCATAACTCATATCATCCCAAGTTAACTTCTCTTGATATTGGTTCTTCTTCGGTTGTTTCTTCATTACTTACCAATTGCATTGTTATATTACTTCTATGTCTTATGTATTGTTTTTCTGTCCATTCAGGTGTTCTATCAGTAATAAACTCTAATCCATAAGTATTAGATTGTTCTATTATTTTGTATATTAATTTTCTCATAGTTATTTTATTATAATTATTACTTCATATAAAATTGAACAATTAGTATTGATACACACAGTGCCATTTGAATCCAAACTTTTCTTGTCATTTCTTGGTCAAAGAACCATTGTGTTAATACTGCATATACCACCATCCCTACTACAAACCCAAGGAATCTATTTGCCCATACCGAACCTCCAAATCCTGTTACTCCTAATTGTGTTGATTTAAGAAACAACCAAGTGATTGGAATTGAGGCTAAATACCAACCCCACCATTCAGGCCCTAGTTTTGGATATTTGAATTGTAGATTGTGTTGTAACCATGCTCCTCCTTGTGCAAAGATGAACAACAAAGATGCCATTATAATTAGTTTAGTGTTAATGTTGTTAGGATTTATTTCCATTATATTCTTATTTTTTGAAGTTTACCTCCTATTAGTTTATATCCATTTATCTGAGAACATTCTAAATTTACTGATGGTTCACCTGATTCTAATAAAATTTCTTTATTACCATCATTATCGATATCGAATACTTTCATAAAACCAGAACTACATCCATTATAGAATTGTTGTTCTTCTTTAAATATATTTTTAAACTCAAAGGTATTGTTATTGTTTTCGTAATAATTTATTAAATGGCCATTCACACCTCCCGATTCACTATATGAGTTTGTAAAAATATCATAATCACCATCGTTATCAAAATCGGATATAGATAAATCAATCATACAAACGTTTACATTTTCCCAATTAGAATCTGTATATGGATTTTCTAAAGTAACATCAGGACTTTCATTATAGTATGGGAATACACCTGTACCGAAATGTATATACACATGATTAGAAAATTCTAAAGTTTCTCTTAATTGGTCTTTTGGGTATCCTACTATATAATCCAAATATCCATCCTCATTTATATCAAATAAAAATTGTGAACATACAAATGTACTAAGCCCATTATTTAATTCAATAAAGTTTATATATTTTTCAAAAGTTAAATCACCTTTGTTTAACCATAAGGTTTGTTCGTTAACAGTTCCAGCGATTATATCAACCAAGCCATCACCATTTACATCACCAAGAGTTCCTCCATGATAAAAGAATTGATTACCTCCACTAGTATAAGGTTCTATCTCTCTTAGTTTATATTTACCATCTTCCCAAATATAAGCAAAGATACCACCAGATGGTGTAGTAGGAGTTGAACCTCCATTATAATTACCAGCATCATCTGCAATGAATATAACAATATCCATATCTCCATCATTATCTAAATCTACTGGCTGTATTAAACTTGCGTAATAAGGAAGTTGTTGTTCAATCATATCTTGTTTGTAAACATATTCATTACCTTCCTTTACAAGTATCCCATAATCCAATTCATCTTCACCCATACCACTATTTAAAAAAGGTGGTCTACAAATAAAAACATCCATATCACCATCACCTTGATAATCAAGATAAGTAAATCCTCTTTGAAACTTTGCGTTAAGTTTATTACCTACATTATGAGTATTGTTGTTAAACCACGCATCGTTCCATTCATGATTTTGAATTGCCGTATTATAATAAACAGGCGGTGGATTTGATATTGGTTCTTCGTGACAACAATCATCGATGAGGTCTTTTTCACAAGAAGTTAAAAATGTAAGTGTTAATAGTATGTATCCTACGATACGATAATTTCTCCAGTATTCCATGATGGTATATAATATTTAAAGTTATGTTTTATAAGTACTTGATTTATAATTTTATCTTGCAACGAAATAGAATTGCCAGTTATTATCTTACATTCGAACATAGAATCGTGAGATTGCATCAATACAAAATCCTCGGCAATATCTACTGCCTCGTTATGTGATAATCCATGTAGGTCTAATTCTTTCATTTACAATTGTAAATATACGAAAATTATTTCACATATCCAAGCCTTTTCTCATTTATTTTTTTGGTGGGTTCAATTGGTGATTGGTGAGTACGAGGTTTAAATCTCTTTTCTCAGATTGTTAATAACTTTTAAAAAGTTTTTATTTTGTTTTTATTATTTTCGTATAGTTATATATACTCCAGACGCTCCAGACACTTAAAAAGAAATAACTTAAACAAAAGATAATAACCTATAACTTAATAGTATAAGCACTAAGACCTGTCGGTTTTTTAAAAATTTTTTTCGTGTCGTTTCTTTTTAAAATTTTTCCCAAGTCGTTTTTTTATTAGTTTATTCAGTCGAAGATAGAATTTTCCCCTCCTTTTTATTGATAGTTTTACAGAATGCTTTGTCTCGCCAGCTATGAATCTTAACTCAGCCCTATTTAAACCTCGTTTTATTTATTTATATATGGTGGTATCTCTCCTCGTTATACCTAATACCACGCCTCGATTACCATGAAGTTGGGGGAGTTGGAGTAGAGATACCCTCAAAACGTTCCATATGATGTGACCATTCCCTTTGTATTTCCTTATAGAGTTATCTTATAGAACCTAGTAGAGAAGAGTGTAGAGAGAGTTTATTTAGGGGTCGGTTAATTTCTGAGTACACGAAAGGTTCTTTTGTTATACCTATGATGTATTGTTATACTGAGAGTATGATTAGAGTTTGTATTATTATTATTTGATTGTGGCCTTACTTTATTATTATACATACCGAAATTTTGTTACTATGTTTTTTTGTTGTAGTATATATTGTAGTTCTTACGAAATCTATTTAATGTAGCTCTCTCTTCTTCCGAGTACATTGCCTTTCTCTTGATATCGTTACAATACCCTAAACATTTCTTATATAGGGCTTTCTTATCTTTGGAGTTCGAGGTTTTAATCCTTTTAGCGAAATATCTTTGTAAGACTTGGATTCCATCATAATGGTGTTGTTCTAACTTATGTATCGGATTGTTCTTTTTCATTTATGTTCCCCCCATTACTTAAGCTGTTATTATGTTTATAAACAAATAAAAGAAGGTCATTCCCATTATAGTTAGTACGACCATACATCCTACCATTGGAGTTGTTATCTTTTCTTTTTCTTTCTTCATTATTACTTATACTACTATGTGAGCTTGTACTATGATTAGCTCATTTACCGAAATCGGTTCTATTTTTTATTATTGAGTTCTTTGATATAATACTCTTTACATTTTTTTAACGACTCTAATATGGTGCTACATAACTCATACTCTTCTTTATCTTGATTATAGTATAATAAAAACTCTAACCAAACAACTCCCCATTTCTCATATATGAAATCTTCATCTAAACTATCTTCCCACAATAGATAATCTTTCATATACACTTGAGTTATAATATCCATATCCTCTTCATTTGGAGTACCGAACAATTCTTCAAATTCAAGTGGGTCTATTGTTAATGGTTGCCATCGATGTTTTTCCAAATCATCTATGAACATATATCTTTGTACTTTTTTTAGATGATGTAATCTATCGTTTTTTTCATCTTCAGGTTCATTGTTAGTAAAGTCATCCCAATTAAAATCCATATTGTATTTTTTTATTTATTACTAATATACGAAATATTTTCTAAACTACCAAATATTTTATAAGATATTTTACCACTTTCCTAATGGACACTGTGAAGTAGGGGATAATGTCTTGGCTGATATATTGCAACCACAACCATTTTTTCTTTCTTTTGTTATTACATGATAACCATATATTTGAGGAGAACAAGTATTACCTTGTCTTAATGAACATGGTTCACATTCTAATAATCTTTTTTTTGATATTGTTTTAGTTACAATATCTACTGCATTAAATTGGTCTTTAATTACATTACCCCAACCCTCAAGTATTTCTCTAATTTGACTCATTTTATTTTTTCTATTACATATTTACCAAAAGCCCACATCGTTCTAACATCCCAATGGTGGTCATCCTTGTTACCTTTTTTACCATTTGTTTCTTTCCACATCATATCTTGGGTTGTCCACATTCCTAGATTTTTTGTTAAATCACTTTTGTCTTCAACACAATCTGCTTTTGGATTTGGGTACTGAATATAATCGTGCCAACTAAACAAATATGTTTTACAAGGAGCTACTTTATATAATGATTCAATAACTTCTTTGTAGTTCTTTGCCGTAGTATAACTTTGATTCATAGTTTCTAAAAAAAACAATATTGTATCATACCAATCTTGAGAATACTTTTTACCTTCTTCATCGGTAAAATTATTTGCGTTTGTTGTTTTAAAATCCTCATACGCATGCCACCACTGTCTTGTTAAAAACATATTATTACAAACACCACCACTCCATTTTAACTTTCTATAATCTTTTTCATCTTGAATTGGTATTCGTTGTCTTTGTGTATCTGGCAATCCTATAATAACTCTATCATTTTCTGTAAGAATTGGAAATAGTTTTATCCAATAATCTATCATTGATTGGTGGTCTCTACTTCCGAACGCATCATTTATAACTTCAGCATCCTTATAATACCAATCTACATGATTAACCCAATGACCTTCTTCTTCTTTGATTCCAGGTATTCCTAGTTTAAATGTCTCGGGTGATTCTTTTGGATGTAAAACTCCATCACAAAAACTATCACCTATAATAAAAATACGTTTAATCATTATTAAGTTTATTTATTATTGATTTATAAATAGATTCATGTATTTTTAAAGATGGATGTAAATCATCTGGTGGTGTACCTTCAAAATTATCAAAGTCCAAAGCAATAACAGATGATTCATCATCATCACTTATTTCATTAATAGAAAAATATTCTTTTTCTTTATGTAACATTTTAATTGTTCTTTCTTTTATATAATCAGTATGCTTATATACATCTGTTGCATGAATAAAGTAAACCTTTATTCCTAGTGATTCAAACTTTTTACAAACATCTATTATCATTTTAGTTACTATCTTAAATAACTGAGCTTCATAATAATTTCTTTCCCATTCACTATCTCCTATTTCTTCTATAAGTTCTTCATATGAATTAAAATATTCATTATCTCTATTAGTTAATTTTTCCCATATAAGTTCAAATGCCCTATCTAAGTAAGATGTTTGAAAAATAAGAGTATGAAAGTCACTTGATTCAAAGAAACTATAATCCCCATCTTCATTATCCCAATCTTTTTTTAAAAAACATTCTAACCAATCTATATTAACCACATCACTTCCTGATACTCTATCGGGTTGTATGTGAAATGTGTTATAGTGATTTGCTACTTTATTTGAAAATCTGTTAGCGTATTGAAATAAAAGTGAAGGCCGAGATTCAGTTACAGATATATTTTCATAAAATTCCCCATTGTCTTTAGTAAAACTATAATAATAATTTAAACCATATCCAAATGTGTAGGAACATCCTGCAAAAATAAATCCTTTTTTGTTATATTTCATAAAATAGTTCTTTTGTAAATATATATTTGTTTTCTTCTAATTTAAGTTCATCAAAACTTGATTGATATTTTTCTATTAAATTAAAAAGTTCTAAATTATATTCCTTATCAAATGCAAAATTATAGAGATGTGATTGATTAAATTTAATTTTTTCTTCTAATTTTTTATAAGTTTCGTTCCAATTAAGATTTTTTAAATTTTCTAAGTTGTTTATTATACCCTTTACTCTATCATCGTATGATATTAAACTATCAAAACTATAATCTATGATTTCATCATATAACTTAAAACCAAGATTTTTTAATTTTTTATGGAAATTAACTGAACCTGCTACTAAAAATAATTGACCATGTAGTAAAGGTTTAACTGTTTTTTCAGTAAAGAAAAAATAATGTGGTACTGATTCTGAAATTAATTGTATAAAACAATTTGTCTTAGATTCAATAAAATCTTGGCGATGAGGATTAAATCCTACCTGGTTATCATAATCAATTTTTCCTAAAATATCATTTTCTATTGTTTTGATTTTTTGATTCCAATGTTTCCAATCATATTTTTCGTTTCTAATTAACCAACTCCACTCTGAATTTTCTAATAAATTTGTATTTTGAACTTCATCCATAAGTTTACATCTGTAATCATATGGTTTACAATTTAAATAAAGTATGAAATTCGTAAAGTTTTGTTTGATTTGTTGATAATTTGATAATTCATTTCTCCGTTTTGTTTGATTATAGAATAATCTTGCAAAGTGGCCGTGATTATATATAATATTTATATTCTTTCTATTGAGAAAGTACTCGGGTTTTTCATCTCCTGCTAATAAAATTGTAAATTTACTATTTGATTTTCCTAATGAAATATCAAAAGAATCTAATCCATCTCTTAAATTTGGAATAATTTGAGCTTCTCTTATATCATCATAGATAAAATGTGTATTCTTTTTTGATTCAAATATATTACACAGTTCTTCTTCAGAGTATTCTATTGGAGTATTTCCTTCTAAAAAAATAAAACTATTTAAAATCAAAGTTTAATTGTTTACCTATTTTACTTAACTTTAATTCTAATTGTATAACTTTTTTCTGATATCCCTCTTGAGTCCATCCATCGTTATATGGTGAAGTTGCATTGATTTTAGCATTTGCAAGTTCATATTCCAACTCACTTCTATATTCATTTGGTGTTAATTCTTTTTTATTCATATTTTTTAATTATTTCAGTTCTTCTTTTAGTACACATTCCAAATGGTCTGTTCCACTTAGGTAATCATAATCTACTTGTGAGGTATCCTTTAAACAATGTCTACAAATAAATTCTCCTGCATAAGTTTGGTCAAACCATACATTTCTTATTTGATTTAATTTATCTTGATGCTTAGATGAATAACAACCTTCTGTTAGTGCATTATCTATTATAGATATAATTCCTTGTTTGTTTGTTATTGTGGAACAATGTTCTACAAACTTTTTTAGTCTTATAAGACCTTTTAATTGTTGTGTATTACAAATTATCATCTCTAAATTCTTTCCACCTATTCATCCACCCTTTACCTAGGGTTATTCCGTTTACACTTACCTTATCCGAATTGTAATCTTCCCAATACATTCGTTCTATCTCTTCCAGAAATGATTCGGAAAATTGTAAAAATTTACAGTCTTTAGCAAACCTATTCCATACAAAACAATATAAAAATTCATTAGGATGATTTCCAAGAACAATGGCAGGTACTTGATGTTTATCACGACATCTTAATTCATCATTACTAAGATTATTAGGATTTGAGAAAAGACTATTATATGAGTCAATTTTCAAATCATTCCATTCATCACTATCTTCTATATGACCTAAAGCCCAAGGTCTATTATAAACAGCTACATCAAATTTATCTAATAGATAATTATCAATACCACCTCTTCTCCACCTTGAACAATTGTGAAAGTTAAATTTACTTAAATCAATTTGATTGAATTTCCATGAAACTGATTCTACTACATTTTCAATATCATTTTCTTCTGATATACATTTAGATGGATTATCTTTTAGTTTTACAAATCCATCATCTCCCATTTCTTCTATAATGTTATTATTTCTTTCCCAATTAAAAGTTCCAAATCCTTCATCACTATACCATCCACATAACTGAGTATTTATTGAAGTAAAATTATATTCTATGTTATTTTGTTTAAAGTAGAGCTCGGTCTGATAAATATAATTAACATAATTATCTAACAATTCCTCAAGGTACATCTCATTTTCTTTTCTATACATTTCTTTAAAGCAATTTTGTAACTCTAAAGTTATCTGAAGTTCCTCTTCTTTATCAAAATCTACCAATCCATCTTTAGATTTTAACTTCCAATCTTTAATATGCCAAGGTATTTGTGATGTCGTTACATACATTGTTTCTCCTATTGTACCAATTGTCATATTACAATCTACTCTACCAATATCTATATTATCTATAATATAATGTATTATATTTCTATGATGACTATCATCAGAATCTCTTTCTATAAGATGTTCTTTAGATTTATCTAAAATTCTTATATTTTGTTCTGCATGAAATTTATTAATTTTTAAGTTCTGCAATCTATTTTCTCTACCTAACATACTTTTTGGAATAATTGTAGTTCCTCGTTCCCACTCAGACCATTCAACAAAACAATATATATTTTCGGATTTTACACCTAGTTGTAGTAATCTATTGGTTGCATATATAATAGAATCAGATTGCCATTTTGCTCCTTGAGATGATACACCTAAACTTATAGATACAATATCATCTTCTAATATCAGTTTATCTGGCCATATCCTATCATCTATATCTCGGTGCATTAGTTTAGGGTGTCCATAAAAGTGAAAAGACTCATGAACAACTCCATAGGAACATCCTGTGGATATTATAAACTTATATTTGTTTAAATCTTTTTTATTAATCATCGTCCCATTTTTGTATAACTGCAACTATAAATCCAAGTACAAAGGCACCTAACGTAACAGGCCATAGTAGGAAATATCTTATTCGTGTATTATTATTTGGCATTCTGTGAATAAGAACATCACAAATTGTCATCCATATTGCTCCAACTAGTAAGTAACTTGTTAAAAAATCTAACATATCTTATAACTTATCTTCATAAACTTCTGATGTTGGAGGTTGAGTTTCCTCTACTGATATTACTTTTCTTATGGAATCCATTTTACCTAACGTTCTATTAATACCCTTTTCATCAGGTGCAGGTAAATCGAATGTAAATATAACAGGTGGTTCATCACCCATTTCCATTAACGCTGTTACTTTGTATAATTTATATTTCATATTTTGTTTTTTACTAATTCTTCTGCTTGTTCTCCCCAAAACATTCCAGCCTTAGGTCCTCCATTACATTTACCATCAGATTCACCTGGTATCTTAACCCATAAATATGCATCACATTTTGGATACGATGTATCGGTACTGGGAAATTCTCCCAATCCTCTACCTTTTGGGTTACACCATTCGTTATCGTTAGGCCCTTGCCCATTTCTAGATGTATCTATAACAAAGTGGTCTCTTTCTCTATACTTTAGAATCTTTCTACTCCACTTAATACATTCTCGTGTACTTCTATAATTACAAGAATTAACAGAAAACCCTTTAATTTTAGGATTACTTATTTTGTCTAATAGTTCTGCAACTACTTTAGGTTCTAACCAATTGGAATGTCCTACATCAATATAGAACCTACCATTACAAGAATCTGTTAACATTTGTAAACTTTCTTTCATTAATTGTAATCTCCATTCTTGTTCTTCTTCTGATAAATCTGTTGAATGTGGTAGTGCATCAGGTTCATATATCACTATCGGAGAATCTTCACCGATTCCTTTTGCAAACCTTTCTACATAATCTAGGTATCTTTCCTTTGTAGCAGCACCACCTTTTGAATATTGACCAACATCTCTGTTTGGTATATTATACATTACCAATATAGGTAGTTGAGGATGAGCTCTATTTAATAACCTACGAATAGATTTCTCCATATGTTTCTTTGGTTTCTTTGGATTATCTCCATACCAAAAAGATTGTGGTTGTTCGAATATCTCCAAAGCAAGTGGATACTTATCTTGGTAGTTTTTTATTCTATTGAAATCATTAACCCAAAAAGGATATTCCATCTTATAAAAATTTCTTAAATTTACTTTTTTGTACAATAGCGTATTTCACAAGTTGTTTTTCGTGATATTCTTTTCCAAATTGTTCTAACAACTCAGATAGGTATGTATAATGAGAATAAGCTGAACTATCTATTGGTAAATCTGGCCATTCGTTTCTATCTAACCATTCTTTCGATTCTTTACTCATAATTTTCCCAATCTTCAGGCCATAGGAATTGACCTATCTTTTTACCTACTACCATTACTACACCTGCTACGGCTAACCACATTAATGTTTCCATATTATTTCTGATTTTTAGATTTGAATCTATTTGATTCTGATGTTTTACTGTGTTTTGTTTTTCTACCTTTTACTCGTTCTCTCCACATCTTAAATGATGACTCTTTCATATGAGTTCTCATTATCTTACGAACTTCATTCTCTTTGATACCAAACTGATATTCTATTGCTTCGAATGGAGTTCTATCTTCCCAAGCCATTTCAATTATTCTATCTATATCTTCTATCTTCACGATTCTATATATTCTTTGGGTTTCTCTATATATTCTCTAAATGGATGTCTATTAAATTCTCGTGTTACATCTTTAGCATATCGTTCTTCAGGTGTATCGTGTTTTAACCAAGAAGAATCCCATTCGATAGAATTCCAATATGTATGTAAATCTCTACCAGATGCTTCCCACTTTTCCATCATAATACGTTGAGGTAAAGAACTATATTCTTTAGCTTTAAGTTGATGTTTTAGTTGATTATTTATCTTCATACTCTGATTTGGTTACATAATCAGGAAACTCTCTTTCAAAATAGTACTGATGTGTAGGTTTATTTATAATCATCTCATTTTTTGATAATTCTTCTACTGGCTCTGTACTACTTTCTAAGTTAATTTCTATCCACTCTAATTCACCTGATTCGGAATTGAGTTGTTTTAGGTAATATTTGTTACCTTCTTTTTTTCTATACTTGTCCATTTTTTATATGATTATATAAGTTTTTTATTGAGTTTAATTTATCTGCATCTTCTAAGGTATATTCACCACAATCTTTAATATAGTTTAAAAACTTCAACTCTTTCTGAAGTTCCCATTGATAAACTCTATTGTTACCATCACAATAATATCCATATATAGTATCAAAAAATTTATTTATCCATTTTAACTTTTTATCGTTTAGTTCTGTATATCTCATTATCTATTTTCTTTTTTCCATTGGTTATATTCGTTACCTAC
>Ga0181400_1001141_pt1 | contig 11131 bp, 19 predicted proteins | sample 23SPOviralmetaG_FD_130129 | JGI IMG/M metagenome (GOLD analysis project Ga0181400, IMG submission 130129) | Marine viral communities from the oligotrophic San Pedro Time Series (SPOT) site, San Pedro Channel, CA, USA - 23 SPOT_SRF_2011-06-22 | ecosystem: Environmental > Aquatic > Marine > Strait... | reverse complement strand
GCTTTATACTTGTGCGAATTTGCTGAATACTGAGCCCGGTTTCCTTAGATAATACACTTAATCCTGTCACCGTTTCCCCTGCTTTTATAGTTGTTCCCCTGTATTTTCTCTCTTTGTGATTAGCTTTTAATAATAAATACATAAATAATCGAAAGGTATTGCCATCGTCAAACCATTCCCAATCTAACACGCTCCTGTGTAGCTTTATATATCCTTCCATTTTATTATATATTTTCGGTTATATACTCTGCGAACTCTTCGCATTGTAGCACGTCCATAAACGCGTCTTTTTCCTCTTGTGTCAATTCGTTAATTGCTCCCTGCAATCCGTTCAATTCTAAATCTGTGAAATCATTCATAACTATGTTTTTTTTGTAAAGTTAATTAATTTTCTGTAAAATCCTATCTCTGATATTTTATTTTTTGCTGTAGCTGTATCATGTCAGAGAAATCTCTACATTTAAGTACCATCTCCTCGAGTGTTTCGGCGAATATTTCTGATAGTATTTTATTATTCAAATCTCTGAAGTCTTTATAATCTTTGGAATCATTGTATAGGTTCAGCGTATGGTGAACCCACGAATGTGACCGGCCAAAAAATCCACCGATATCGGTCAGGGTCAATCCTTCAGATAGTAAAATATTGCATAAAATTGCTCGGGTGTATACTACAGACCGCTTTCTGTTGTCTTTGTTTAGCTCGTTTCTTAAAATGTAGTTCTTAATTTGTTCCTGTTTTTCGTTATTCATCTTATTTACTTTTATTGATTTCATTATTAATATGTTTGAATGTATCGCTGTAGCTCATGCGCTCCGCCGGTTGTATTGTTTTGGCTATTTTAAGCCTATTTAATTCATTCTTTGGTGTGAATACATTATCTTCTGATTCATCGCTCTTAAAACGGCTTAAAAAGGCCTGTATCTTTTCATTATTATTCATATTAATAGTATTTATGCATTCGTTTGTAATCTCTCATCGAATCGAACTCCATATCCTCATTGCATGGCTCGCTTTCTTTGATGCTTCTTATTTCGTCCTCTACGTCATACGTTAGGTATTCAGTTAAATTAATATCCTCTAGGAATGCGTTTCCTATTTTCCATAGGCTAGTCCTGTTACATTTTTCAACGCTTGCTATATGTTCGTCATCATCGTTATAGATTTCTACACAGTCATCCTCTAGCTTTCCGATTAGCTCAGTACCTTCTGAAAATAAAACTTCTTTATAAGTTCCTCCTTGAGCTTTCCAGATAGTGGCTTCATCCAGCGCAGCTGTTGCTTTTATGATTCCGCTTTCGTTTGATAATACAAATATTGTCATAATTTATAAGTGTTTAAATGGGGAGCTTTCGCCCCCCTTGTTTTTATTTAGTATCCTTTTCTTATTAGTTGAGATACTCTTTTCGCGAAACTCTCCTCATTCTTGTAGAATCTATTCTCATCTGTATTGTAGAAGGTTATCATATGAGTTCCTCCTCGTGATATTGCAGCCCAATTAGCAGCATCATTACTGAAAGCTATAATCCCTTTTTCGTTTCTTGAATTTAGTATTTCTTTTGTATTCATGTTTTTCGTTTTTGTTTCTACAAATATAAGCACAATGTTTATATCTCACAAGTTATTGACAATAAAAAAGTGAAATTATTTTTTCATGAAACCAAAAAAGCCCGCTACCATTACGATAGCGAGCCAAAAAAAAAATATTGTTTTTTAATAGAAATGCGTCAATCTTGCGACCTGTCCGAATTCTTTTGAATGAATGAACGCCTCAACCGCACACTTGGAAATGTATCCGTTTCTGTGATGCCATGAATCTGCTGGGCTTGGACTTCTTAGAGTCTCAATAGTACAGCCAATCAAATCCTTAGAGCTTTTATGGTGAACATGGTGAGTATAAAAGTATCTGTGTTCAGCATCTGCCCAGATATGTTTAGCCTCCACACTCATTAGCTGAGGAAGGTCATTCTGACGCGCTCCATCGCCATGAGTCGTTCCGATAATCGAGTTACCGTAGCTGCTGTATTTTCTGTGCGCTATTGAACAGTCAAAAGTGATGTTTTTAGACTTGTGGAAGTGAGCCTCTATCGTTTGAGCTAAGAAAAACCCAGACTGATAATCATGGTTCGATGGATTAAATATAAACTCAACATCTGCCACCTGCATCAATCTTTCTAGTATATCAATATAGAGTTTTTTAGCTGTCAAGAAGTTGTCGTACCACATACCATCAGTGTCCTGTGGGGTATTGGAAGTCGTAGTACGTCTAGGTGTGTCTGTGTGAAGTATGTCATTACCACCGATAAACATGATTTTATCAATGTTAAAACCGTTAGATTTATTTAAAAGACCCTCAACGCCTTCAATCACTCTCTGTACTGCGATATTTTGATTATACTCTGTACCTGTCTCGTAAGCTGTGCAAAGCTTGCCTATATGAATGTCAGCCGGGTCTATAATTAATAGGTGACCATCTTTTGATTTCTTGCGTTTAATGGTTGGATACTTTGGAGCGTAATCTCTAAACTCTTCTAGCAGTTCCTCGCGCATTGCTTCAATCCCTATTTGCTCCGGTGTCTTATAGCTAGGGTTTTTAAAATATAGACTAGCGTCATCTGACTTAATCCATCCAGAGCGAACAGAGTCAACATCTAGTCCTGCCTTCTCTGCCTCTTCTTTAATACGTCTAAATTGTTCTAACATTCCAACCTCATCCGGTTGCAATCTGTAGCGTCTTGAGCTCGCAGAGTCGTCCTGTCTTTCGTGAGCTGGTTTGTTAGTTCTTGAATCTCTTCTTTTCATAAAAAAAATAAATTGTAATTGTTAATAATATTGCAAGTATAAACAATATATTTCTATTCCTAGCTATTTTTATATCTTTTTTTATTTCTAAGCCTTCGTTTTTGACCTTTTTTAACTCTATTTTATAGTCTCTTTTATCTTCTGTTTTCTCTTTTCTATACTCTCTGCGCTTGTCCTGTCGTGTTATGTAGCGAATTTCTCCCTCCTTAGTTATTACCTTTTCAATGACCTTAATTATTTCTATATAAACTGTGTCGTTTTTAATATAATTACTATCAGATATTAGTATTATCTCATTTGTATCTGTGTAAATTTGCATATCAGCACCCTTTTTAATAGCTTTGTTTGTGTGTTTCTTAGCTTTATTAATATGGAACTGAGGACTACATGAAGCTGTTAGCAACATTACTATTATTATGTACTTCATAAGATGTATTATTTAGAGTTATTATTCTTTTTGATGGACTCGTATATATTGCCACCGGCTAGGAATGATAGAAATGTTAAAAGTTCAGCTAGCACGAACTCAAAGTTTTCGTGATTCGTATATATAAAGCACAGAGGTGCAACTATCAGGAAAGTCAAAGATAGTAACACCGTCCTTTTTGAGCTGTTCTTAATTATCCTTCTCAGAATTCTTATTATCTGCTTCTTCATCTATCTTATTAGTCTTTATTTTATTATCTAGTATCTGGCCTTTAATTCTGTAAAATAAGAATATCATACCTAATAGCACCATGGTTAACTGTAGTGCGTTGTTTACATCTTCAAAGGTGACCATTTCATAGACCTTAAAAAAAGCCGTCAATGCTATTGTTAATATACCTCCTGCGTTTGCTTCTGCTGCTTCCATTTTTTTGTTTCCTATCATGGCGTCACAATATGCTGTGAAAGTCCCTCAATAGCTTTATTTAATAAGTTAGTACTTCCCTCATAATTCAAATTTGAGGCTGTTATGTTGTTTAATCTAACTCCGTACAGTTTAGCGTCTGATGTCTCTAAAGTTACCTCTAATGATATTTCCGTAGTGGATGCGTGTATCATAATGGCGTCCTCGTTTACTGTTATTGTAGGGTCTGTGATTTCTGCGTTAAATTGTTCAAATTTATATGTTGGCATGTTGTTTGTTTTTTATGTTAATACTGTACCTGTAACTGTGAATTCTCTTACCGGGATTGAATATATAGCAGTCTGTGTTTTGGCTACGTATTTAGTCTGACCATATGCAGCCTCAAAATACCACGCGTTAATTGTCGCACCACTTGCTAAGGAAGTAGACGACCATAAATTCCTATACTGTATGCCCATAAGATTGAAGGGATAGTAGTCTATAGGATAATAAGCGTAATTAAAGTTAGTTATATTTTGTAGTTCTTTAATATTTGGCAATCTCCATCCTGACGTAAATGTACCATCTGAATATGCTAGGGCGTCATCTATAGCGTCATTCCAATTCGAGCCACTAGTCCCACCATTAGAATAACCTCCATAACCCAAAACAGTTGTACCGTCAAAAGTTGACCAATCTATAATAGTGTTACCCGGAAAGCTTAAATAACTACCTGTTGTTCCTGACCATCTATCTACATTGCCAAATGGGTTGGCTGTGGTCATCTCATCGAAATTAACATCTCTACCGACTTGCAAATCTCCGTCGTCTCCGGTTCTCTGTGAAGTTAATAATCCGGTTCTTAATACTTTAGCCCCTGAAGAACTTGAGCCTCCACCTGCTGCTTGCGCTTTTAAATAATACTCTAAATTAGCCATTTTTAAGATTTTGTAGCATTTAGTTTAATAACAGAGGCAGTAGAAACAGTGACTTTAATGTCCTGTCCTGCTGTTATGTTTCCTCCTAGCGTATAGGCTGAGGATGCAACCTCTAGCGTAGTAGTTGGACTGTTTAGTATATCCTCCACTGCTATGATTTTCATGTCGTAAGGTGCATAAAAAGTAAGCTCTTGAGCATCTACAAGCTCGCAAATAAATGAAGGCTCAGGCACTATGAAAGACTCTAGAGCGCTTATCGCCAACTGTCTAGTTTCACTTCCCTGTACAATTGCTATCGGTTCAGTCCCTGCTATTGCTGTAGCTAGTGGTAAATTGCTTATTCTACTGTTTGCCATTTTTCTTAATTTTATTTATTGCTTTTCTAAGCTTTATAATGTTCTCTGTCTTAACCCTATATCTCGCCATTACAAGAACCAATTTGTAAAGTTTATGTTTTTCTCTGGGTGCATATCTCCATTACTATTAGAATTGTATTCTGGAAACAGAGTAGAATTATTACACATGTAATCTTGGTATCTTTGCGCATAATGTTGCGCTATAGAAAGCTCTTTGTTTACTAGATAATCAATATCTGATTTCGCAGCAGTTTGTGAATTCTCAGCATTATGTTTATAAATGCCCTTGTTAGCTATTGTGACGCTCCCAAATGGCAAATAATGCACCATCGCATAGTGTATAAGAATGGGCTTTATATAATCCTTTACAAGGCTTAAATATTGACCTGTCAAAGTTTCTGCTATAATGTCGTCATTTATTTTGTTATATAGGTCCGTACCTAGCAATGCCTGAATCTCTATATCCTGTGCAATCTTAACAAAGTTTATTATTTTGTCAGGGTCTACCGAGCCGTTAACCGAGGTGTGTTTCTTTATATCTGATATACTTACGAATAATGCCTGTGTCATTGTTTTAGTTTTTTATTGTGCGTCTGATGGTTTGTTTGGATTGTTTGGATGATATCCTTTGTGTGCCATATTTCTCGGCATTATATTGCCTTCCCAATCCTGTTTTGGGTTATATCCTTCTTTTTTAGCTTGCCCTGTTGTTGTTCTAGGAGCTAGTGGACTATTAGCGTCAACAGTCCTCGATGTGCTTCGGAACGTAATCCGAGTCCAATAATGGCTACATCTTGGGCCTCCCTTATATTTGAAGATATCATACTTATCTCTAGAACCTTCAGGTCCAAATCCCGGATTAACAGGTTGCTTACTCATCGCTGTGATATCTTCACGTCTATATACTTTGCCTAGTGCCATCATTTTATTACAGAATTCTCTTTGCCCTGATGTTGACCCTGTGTATTTATACCGAACTTTATAAAAGACGCCATCTATTTCTTTGTCCATTGCGCTCTGAGTGTTAGGTCTGGCTGTTCCTGTAGTCGCAAAGTTTACCACTGCATCCTTTACCTTTTCAGTAACTGATTTACCGAAGTTATTAAACTCCATGTTCAATGAATCCTCAGTATCGTAATCTACAGGTCTAGAATCTATAACCTCCCACTCATCAGTCTCTTCTTCTCCGAAAGATTCTAAGATAGCTGATAGTTTAGTATCTGCCTCTTTTACCTCATCTTGTACTTCCTCTCTAGTGTGTAAATAGTTAAGGTTTTCAAAGTATAGTTTCAAGGATATTCCGTTAAATGCTAGTATTTCATCAATTGCATCTATTAGAAGTTCCTGATGTGGTTTAACTGTTTGATTGTAGAAGAACTTTGTAGCTACCTCTATCTCATCTCCATTAGAACTGAACCCACTCGCCTCAGTAGTTATTCCTACAATCATAGGACTCACAACATTATGGTTGTTTAGTATTTTAGCCTGAGCCTCTTTTGATAAATATTCGTAATGTGTGGCCGCATTATCTAGAGAGATGTCATCTATAGTTGTTTTCTCTTCTGCTGAATCATTAAAAGCCACGATAACCTTATCACCTTGTGAACCTGTTAGCTGTCCTTTTACTTTGTTGGCTATCAGTCTCTTCTGTTCCTCCGTTGGATTTCCCGAATTAAAGTTGATTATCTTAGTCCCCGAAAACGAATTTAGGGTATCATTGATAAGGAACTTAGATATCTCCTCCTCTAGAACTGCGTAAGGTATAGCGGCCTGATAATCTACCTCTGAGAAGTATTTAAGGTCAATAGAATCCTTACCGTAAACTAGAAACTCTATTCTCTCCTTTGAAGTTCCGAAAGCTGGAATTCTCTTAGGTGGAAACTTTTTAGTCTCTTCCCAATTATCAGAGTAGTAATAAGCCTCTATTTCTCCATCTTCGTTACATTTAGCTGGGCGAACGTGTTTAGTCTTTACAGCCTCAACTCTTACGACCTTGGTGTGCTTTTCGTCAAAAATACATTGTATCACCCCACACCCTAGCATGTATTCATTGAATCCTAAAGCTCTCAAAGTTTTCGGTTTGAATAATGCCTTCATCTGTGCGAATTCACTAGGCTTTTTAGAAGCATCTAAAGCTCCTAAACCTTTACCATATATCAGTCTAGATACGTTATTGATAATTGAGTTAGAAGTCACACTGTTTTTATATCTATCAATTAAGAAATCATAGTGCAGGTTGTCGTCACCGTACTCAATCCAATCATTTTTTCCATCCTCTATGATTGCAGGCTGTGAGTAAGTTGATAAATTTAAGATATGTATATTCTCTTTGTTCTCCATTAGTCTAATATTACAAATTCATTTGTGCTTGTTTGCTCGGTATAGGTATTTTTATTTACTGTGTAATCCTTTACTTGCTGATTAGTGCAAAAAATACGACCTTTAAATACTATATCTGTACCGTTATATACGTTTAAAGTGTAAAAGTTGTTTTCTTTAATATCCAGAATAGCTGATATCTCTAAAAAGTACCGGTCTATTAAAGGCGTTACATCTACAGATTCTGATGTACCCTCTGCTGAATTCACAACCTCTATTCTATCGCATTCCATAGCTCTCGGAATAATCTTAAAAGTCTGTGTAAGTATGGATTCCTTTAGTATTATCATACTATAAAGACCGTAAAAATAAGATATTGTTTCATAAACCAAAAGAGGCCCTACAATAAATGCAGAGCCTCTCAAGGTATTGGTTAATCCGGTGTTAGTTAATTACTAATCCTGCCGTAATTAATCCTGCTTCGTCAGTAGCGTTTAAGAAATTCGCAGGCAATTTTTCCATTGCTGTGAATGTTAAATTGTAACCTGAAGCGTCTGCAAATGCAGCCCCTGTTGAGATAGTACCTCCAGAAACATCAGCACCATGCTCGAGTCCACAATAGAAGAAGTTTCCATTGTTATCTTCTACTACGATATGAGGACGTCCGTAAGCCAATAATTTAACTTCTTTATGAGTAGCTAAATCCTGCTTTTTAAGAGAAACGTTAAGAACCTGCTCGAAGTAAGTAGTACCGTTATCTCTTGAAGAAACGATATTCTGCTCAAAAGATGAAGTACCTTTCAATTCATACTTGTAAGATTGTACAGATGAACCGATAGTATCAATTACATCTTCATTTGATGAATTGTAAACAATTCCAGAAATTGGAGCGTCTCCATAAGTAATGAAGTACAAGTTGTTAAGTCCTCCGACAGAGTCCTTACAAGATTCTACTCGTCCGGTTGTTAGTGTATCACATGCCATTTTTTTAAGTGTTTTAGAATACAAAAAAGGGCGGGTGCTTTACCCACCCCTTTAAAGTATTAGTTAATAATTCTAGTTAGCTGAGTTAGTGATTCCGTAAGTAACGATGTCACCAGCAAAAGCATACTGTACAGCAGCTGTTAGCCTTAGCACTACGCGACAATTTTGACTTCCATCAACGTCACTCATGTCAAGGACCTTCACTTCATTAGCGTCGTTTAAGATGCCGCAGCCAAAGAAAAGGTTATCTTTAGTTGTAACGATTGCAGTATCATTGCTCATTCCGTTACAAACCATCAAAGAGATACCGTCGAACATCAAAGCACCTAGGTCTTGGTTGTTACCTTGTCCGTTAACACCAGCAGCTCCTACGCCTTGTGCGCCGAATCCACCCAAAGAACGCAAGTAAGCTCTGTAAATGTTTTGAGATACATAAATCATTAGGCCGTCCTCTGAGAACAAACGAGAAGGAATAGCGTCTACGATAGAACCTAGCTCCGTTACAACGTTTCCAGCGTTAACAGTAGTCCCTGCAACCTCTTGAGCAGCTGGCAATTCAGCGTCCAAAGAAAGCAAAGTTTCGAAACCGTCGAATTCTCCTGAATTGCTCGTAGAACCTGACCAGATTGTAGTCTCCATTTTAGCAGCTACTTTAGCAGCTACATGTCCGATTAAGAAATCAGCGAAAGATTTAGGAAGCTCATCATGTGCAGAGTATCCCATCTCAGCAGCGTTGTAATCAGAACGGAAATCCTGCTTACAAAGTTGTAAGTTAACTTGGAATTCCTCTGGAGTCAATACTTTCTCATCGATTGTAATAGTAGAAGTAGCATCGAAATCGCATGAACCGTCAGACAAAAGACCGTCAGTTGAGATTCTTTTCAATACTTCTTTGTACTTAATGTTTGGCTTTACTGTGATAGCTCCTGACTCGATAGAGTTAGCGCTCAAAAGTGCTGCCGCTACATATCCTGAAGCTGCCTCGCCTGAATATGATGTTGTGATTGATGTTGTTGTTGCCATTGTTTTGTTTTTTATTTGTTAATTTATTATTTGTTTAATTTTGCGATTTTACTCATTACTGAATCCTTTACTCCTCTACGTCTAGATTTTCCGAAAGTGTGAAGTTTCACCTCTGCTTTTGGCTCTGGGTTGTGAGCGATAGGCTTAACCTCTGAAAGCTCTACTTCCTCAATTACATCCTCAGTTACCTCTTCAACCTTTTCAGTAGCTTCAAGCTGAGATTTCAATTCTGTGATTTCAGCAGTTAATGCTTCAATTAAAGCCTCTTCTTTTGAGAATTTAGTCTCTTTAACGATTGACTCAATGATAGATTTAGCCGGGCGCACTTCCTCAGAAGCTTCAACTTCTTCGGCTGGTTCTTCTGTTGCCTCTTCCTCTTTCACTTCCTCTTCTTTTTCTTCTTCTTTTGCGTCCATTACTTCATTAATAACGCCCTCCTCTAATACGTTAAAAGCACGACCATCTTCTAGTTCGTAAGCTTCACCTTCTCCAGATATTGGCATAGGAATTAATTGGTCATCCTCTGTCTTAACCATAACCGCAGCACCTGCTTCAAAGTCTGGAGTAGCTTCTACCATCGTTACTCCGTCTTTCAACTTCGCCTCAGCTAGTTTTAGCTCCTCAGCCTTTAGGCCTACAGCTTTTAAAATTGTGTTAATTTGTTCTTTCATTTTTCTAAGTGTTTAAAAGTGTATATTATAATAACTATCTATTAGTTAGATGTTTTAATTTGCCTCTCTATCGTTTATAATAGACCTGACGTCGATAATTTTAACGATTTCACTGACACCTTGACCTTTCAAAGCTCCTAAACTTTGTCCGGTCATTTCTTTATATTGTTCTTTTGTTATTTTAGGAGAGAATCTCTTTCTTTTTTTAAACATGTTTATTGATTTTTAAGTGTATAATTTAGCTGATATATATGAGAATCCTGAGATGTTAGCGTTTCCTATTTCAGCAGCTACTCCGACATCCTTAGTCCTTATCTTATAGACGTCTCCAATGTTGCAAGAATCCTTAAATCCATAGATATAAGCTCCTCCTGTCCTTTGGACGTTGTTCCTTGAACTGTATTGAGCATCTGACGTCAATGTTGTTCCGTTTTTTTGAAGTTGTAGATGTAGCTCATGCCTGTTGTTTAATGTATTATAGGATACTATTTTAGCATCTATCTCAATGACCCCGGCAGAGTTTACAGTTAATAAGCCTGTAGATTGATTAAATGAGAAATCTGAACTCATTAGAGTCGGAGTGTCCCATATATTAGCAACATCTACGAAGCTATTAGTGGTCAATTGGCCTGTAACCCCATCGTCCTGAACTTGAAAAAATGACATTACTGCACTCTGTCCGGCTTCTCCCTGTGCGCCTGTATCTCCTCTTAAACCTGTCTCCCCTTGTATTCCCTGTTCTCCTTGTATTCCCTGCTCTCCCTGTTCTCCTTGAGGGCCTTGCTCTCCTTGGATACCTTGCTCTCCTTGAGGCCCTTGAGGGCCTGTGCTTCCTGTTGAGCCGTCTAGTGCATCGATAACCTCAGCAATGTTGGATTTGCTAGTAATCCATTGACCAGCGTCCCACACGTACCAGCCTTGAGGATAGTAAGTACCCCCAACTGTATAAGGTAACCACCTAGTACCCTCTGAGCTTTGTACAAAAGCCAAAGCCTCCTCTCTAGAACCGGGTTTTAAATCTGAATATTTATCTACTATTTGCTCGATATGTTTCGCGGCACTTTGTAGGATATTAATAAAGGTCTGGGCCTGATTCGTCTCCGATACCACACCCTGACCTTGGTCATCAAATCTATTGATACCGTCTCTTACCCCGGTTACTTCTCTGACGTTTATAGGCATTATGTTAATCCGTTTATGTTAACCGTTTC
>Ga0181400_1001138_pt1 | contig 11142 bp, 9 predicted proteins | sample 23SPOviralmetaG_FD_130129 | JGI IMG/M metagenome (GOLD analysis project Ga0181400, IMG submission 130129) | Marine viral communities from the oligotrophic San Pedro Time Series (SPOT) site, San Pedro Channel, CA, USA - 23 SPOT_SRF_2011-06-22 | ecosystem: Environmental > Aquatic > Marine > Strait... | reverse complement strand
GGCGCTTTGGAAAGCTGCTCAAACCCACGGTCAACCCAGCCCTCGGCACCGGGTATGAAGGCCAAAATAAGCGGGATTGACAGAACAATTACGAACCACTCGTCTTTCCAGCTTGATTTAGCACCCTCTGCCATAATGCGCTCCCAATCGGCAACGCTCGTATGTTCAGACAACATGATTTTGGCCTTGGCTTCCGCCTCGGTCAGCTTGAGCTTGGCCTCTGCGGCCTGCTTAGTAGTCTTAGCATCTAGCCAACCCCCCGCGAGATTAGCAATCGGACCAATTAACGCCTGTATCATTTGTCCACCTCATACTCGACCTTCGATGATGACGCTGTGCTCGTCACCGTGGTCTTAGACTCTTTGCCCATCCATATGCCGAAGCACCCCGTAAGAGCCCCCATACAGACGCTTACAAGCCCTGACTGGGCAACGCTGGGATCATCTAGCCCCATGAACCAATGCACAGCCTGATAGGTCAGCACAGTGACTGCCAGCATCATCAAGCGCGGCAGAACCTTCCAGTCATCTAATATTGTGTGTGACATAGGGTTTTTCCCTGCGTGGGGAAAAACCCCTCATCAAGTATCGTGTGTACCATCTTCTAAACTCCTTGCATACGCTATTGCGTGGTGCTTGTGGTGCGTTATTATAACAACTTTTCCGTATTTGTCATATACAACGTAATCTCCTCGTTTATTTTGGAATAACCTCAAAGCAATAAACCGTTGTTTGACTCGTGGTAATCAAGACTTTTGCATCCTCAAGAGCTTCTTTGCATTCTTTCTCCGTTGGAAACTGATTGAGTTGATAGTGTTCAATGTTGTTATTGATGACCTGAAACCATAGTAAAAACCACAATCTACCATCTCCCTTGATAACGGCCCCAGTAATAGAAGCCTGTGACAATGCCTAAAGCCGCAATGATGAATACAACTGAGCCAATAACAAAATTAATAACGTTGTCTATCATCTCTTGTTTCTTGTAAGCCTCTTCCTTGCGAATTCGGCGCATCTCGCCCTCGATAGCGAGCACTTCCTCCCAAGCAGATGGCCCGTAAGTCCATGATATATGGTCTTTTATTTCCTTTCTCATGGACTCCATTTTCTTTTTCTGGGCGAAAATTTCGATAGCGTTGCTGCTATTGTCCGACATCATTTTGTAGAACGGAGGGTTCTTAGTCTTGTCTTCCGCATACTGAAAGTCAGAAAAAGCGGCCCCCCACTTTGCGAGAGTGCCGCTCATTTCTTGAATGTCCTTGCCCGCACTAATACCCTGCTTCAGAATATTAAAAGCACTTGTCGCTAGGCCAACTGCTGTTACAGGATCGATCATAACCCATTTACCCGCCAATCAGCCCAAAAAGACCAGCACCAACTCCGCCAGGCATCATGTCTTTAAGATACTTAGCTCTAAGGTCGGTGTCATACTGGTCCGCCATCTGACCTAAAGGAGGAGTAACAGACGGAGCCTTTGGAAATATGCCTGATTCAGGTTGAAACGAAGGTGTACCCATACCGGAATTGGCATTAAAATTGGGAAAGGTCGAGTTAGTAAGGTTTTCTACCTGTTCGACATACGGCTGAACGACATCCTGTGAATAGTCTCGATTAATAGCCGAAATCAAAGGAGACAGAAACTGGCCTATCCCTTGTTGGTTAAAATTGTTCCTGTTCATGCTTTCAAGGTTTTGGGACCCTAACGCATTACCTAAACCACCTAACATCATGATCCTGATCTCCTCTGGCTTGCTTCGCGCTGAACATCAATTCTCAAACGGTTGGTGTCATCACGCCTTTCTGCGATGTCTTCCTGGCTTTCAATCCGAGCCGAATCAGAAACAGCCTGTTGCTGCAAACGTTGATCAGACATATCAATCTCTGCCGCGTCGTTTAAGGCCTTACGCTGCAGATCCTGCTGTTTAATCGAAAGCTCTTGCATGCGGATTTGAACTAAGGGGTCTGACATTGGGTCTTGACCCTGTGGAGTTAAACGTTCCATCAGACCTTTCATTAATTCCATTTCCTGCATGGCAACAAGTTTCTCTATCTCGTCAGGATTCTGCATCTGTTGCTGAACCTCTTGTATTTGCTGTTGTGCAGCGGCAGGGTCAATTGCCCCCGACTGAGACATTAACTGCACCTGAGAAATTAAACCTTGTATCTCGGCAGCAACTGCTTCGCGAGCTTTCTTTGACACATGTTCTAAAATATGTCCCGTAAGAATGCCCATGACATGCGGAGAAGTCATAATAATAGGCAGCTTCATATACATTAGATGTATTTCAATGTGTGCGTCGTGATCTTGACCATCAAAAGCCTGCAACAACTCACCTGTTAAAGCCCTGGCGTTTTCAATCATAGGATCTATTGGCTGAGGCTGCGGAGGTGGAGGCAGAATCTCATCTATGTTCTGTACTTCCAGCGCCTGGTACATACGACGAAACGCAGCATGCAAATTATGTACCTGTGGGTTAGACTGAGCCAACTGCAGCTGAGTTTGAGCCAAGGTGACGCGTTGAGCCATCGAGAAGATGTTTGGATCACTGACTGGAACAACGTCAATACGATCGTCGAAGTCTTGGGACATGACCATGCGGTCACCGCCCTGAACATCGTAAGGATACTCTTGCGGAAGATTATCGCGGAAGATTCGAGCTAAAATACGAAACTCGTTCTTCTGAGCATAGTGCAGCCGCTTGTGTATCGCAGACATTACTTTAGTGCCACGCTCTAGGAGCGCCACAGTGGTGCCTACAGGGGCTTGTCCGTTGCCGTCAGCAGTCTGCTGGTCAGCGAGGGAAACAAAGCGTCTACCGCCGTCTACAAGGCCTCCTAGAAGCGAAGAAAGCGTCGCAGAGGGCTCCTTGTAAGGTAGCGGTATAATTGCGTCCCTAATGTTGCCCCCCGGAGCGTCAATGTCCCGCCACTCACCCGGCTGTAAAGGCTCATCATCGTTGCGAACCCTTACGCCTCTGGCTTTGAACCCTGCCGGGAGGTTAGCAAGAGTTCCAGCATCGACTAACTGTCGAAGGATACTCGTTGCTGCACGGCCCAAGCCACCAATCATATGAATTAACCCAAACCCATAGAACCCAAGACCAGGCATGAATTTAAAGTGTACAAAATACTGTTGCTTCTTCGCTATAGCAGCACCTTCCATCCAGTTGCGTCGGACGGATAAAACTTCTCCAGAACCCTCGTCGATAGTCACGATGTAGGGTAAGCCGATTCCAGTAGGCTCCCCTTCAGGGTTGATATCCTCAAAACCCTCAAGATCCAGGTCTACGTGCATTTCTAATAACGTGTATACGTCGTCAGAGTAGTTGCGTGACGTGCCTTGAATGCTATCTACTTTTTCTCGAACAGGATCATCCGAGTCATCGTGCTCACTGAGCTCCACATCACGGTAAAAACCAGAAACCTGCAACTTACGCACATGGTTGGCGTCCATCCTAAGAACATGAGTAACGCGCGAAGCAGTGTTTAAATCCGAAGCAGAATACGGAACAACTAAGTCTTCCGCTGGAACAAACTTGGACACCGCTCTTTGCATCGCCTCGTCATAGTAGACCTTTTTAAAACAAGACCCAGATAGTGGTAAATAAAACAACAACTGATCCATGTCCGGATCAAATTCTTCCATCACTTCCATAATCTGGTAGTTCATGAAATCTTTTACACGAGAAGCCTGATCCTCACGACTGGAATCCTGTAAACCCAGAACTTGAGTCTTTACAGGACCACCGGAAGGCAACAACTCTTTGTACGACTGAGCCTGGAACTGAGTAACACTTTCCGCAATTAGCGGGTGCGTGACGCCAGAAGCTCCTTCAAATGGTTGAGTGCGATCCTCATATTTAACACCAAGCTGATCCAGGCCTTTTGTATAAGACTCTTGCCACTCAGAACGAGAATCCTGGTCGTCTTCGTAAGACGCCCTAAGCTCTGACGAAATTTCTCCAAGATAGGTCTCATCTAAGTACTCCGCTAAGTTTGCACCGTGATCTAAAGGCGCCTCGGCTTCCATTTGAGCTTCAAATGCCGCCATCTCTTCAACAAGCATGCCGTCAGGAGTTTCTGTGACCTGAGCTCCATTTTCAAAGTTCATCGGCTGAGGCACGTTTACATTTATCGCAGGAAGATCTTCTTGAGGACCTCCCTGCATATTGCCTGATGTTACAATCGGTGGCATAGCCATTAGTAATACTCCCGTTTAGGACGGTACGTTATTTCGTCATCTTCTAGCTCACTTTGCAAGGAAATAAACCCACCTTGCCTGAACCGCATTAATGCTAAGGTCATGCTATCACAAAAGTCATCGTGATCGCCATTAGGAAATGAAACCACCTCTTCAATGACCTCGTCGGCAAACTTTTTATCGCTCGGCGCCCAAACAACTCCCGCTTCAAACAACGGTGCAACCATATGCATACGAGTTATCTTATCACTACCTTTGCCCGGTGAGAACCCCAAGGCTGGGATGCCTCGAAGACGGAGCTCGTCGATAAGGGGTGTACCCGTCGCTTTTGCTTCTACCAGAACCATGTCAGGCTCCCAATACTCATGCTCCTCGTACGCAACTTCCTTTAATTCAGGGAAATTCCATCTTCCTCGTCGCGCATCTAGCAAAACTACGTTGTCCGGGCCGCCCTCTTCGGGCTCAAAAACCCCCCAGGTAGTGATCGCAGAGTAGTCAGCCGTTTCTTTCTTAGAAAAAGCCGTGTCATACGCTTGAAGAACGTATTTCACAGGCGGAATGTCTTCTTTTTCCCAAGGTTTCCACCATTCACGCTTAATTATAGCGGAATCAGACGATGTTGGGGTCTGCTGCCACTGAGCGTTCCATTTTTGCACCGGTAGAGACGCTTTAATAGACAAAAGTGCGTCTTTTTCCCAGAACTCAGGCCATAGTGGATTGTCTGACGGTAAAATTGCAGGAAATTCTACAACTTCCCACTGGTCGGACATAATATCACCGCCCTGTGCAGCAATAAGTCGCCCTGTAAGGTCCTTTTTACCCCATCGAGTCATAACAATTATGATTGCACCACCAGGCTGAAGACGTTGACGTGGCCCAGAGGTGTACCACTCATAGGCATTGTCAAAAGCTGTCTCCGAAAGAGCGTCCTGCTCCGAGTGTGGGTCGTCAATAACAAACAAATCCGCACCACGACCAGTAACCGCAGCTCCAACACCCGCAGCAAAGTACTCACCACCCTTGTCAGTCTGCCATTTGCCGGCGCCTTTGTTGTCTTCTTTCAAATTTGTGTCGGGAAATATCTCTTTATACTGAGGGTCATCAATCAAATCTCGGACTTTTCTGCCAAAACGAACAGCAAGCTCGGTGTTGTGAGTGGCCTGAATGATTTTTAACTTAGGGTTGCGACCTAAAAACCATGCCGGCATCAAAAAACTAGCAAACTAAGACTTAGAGTGACGTGGGGGCATGTTAATGATTAACCGTTTGAGCTTACCTTGAGCCACTTGCTCGAGTTTTTCAGCGATTATCCTATGGTGCCTACCTTCGATGAAGTTTTCATAAACGTGGTGAGCAAACGGCATGAAGTAATCTTGCGCCTGATCCCTTAAATCTAGTGTTTTCTTAGCCTCGGTTAAGGCTAAGATCTCTTTTAAGGCCTCTTCTGGTAACGCTTGTAGGCTCATACTAGCTCTTCATCATCTAACAGGTACTCAGCAGGAAATCTTGCGTCTCCAGTGCCTTGAAGTTTAGCAAGCTGGGCTAAAAGTTCAGGATCGGCGTTAGGTAGGATGTAAGGATTGCCATATCGCATACCACCCTGCACTGTTTCTGCTAAATAAGTGCTTGGCGGCGTAGAAACGGGGCCCGTTGGAGTTTTTTGAACACCTGACTCGGGACGATACGGGGTATACTGACCAACAGAACGTGACTGATACCGTGGCGCGACCGTGGGACGAACACCTCCTATTCCAGCTATACCAGAAGTGTAACCAGCAGCGTTCTCACCTACTGGAGCAGGGCTCGAATCTGGGGTGTATGAAGTTGGAGGAGTGTAAGGATCCGAAGTAGGAGGAGGAGTGTAAGGAACACCAGGTTCATCGGCGTCAATCACAGAACCAACGGATATGTCGCTAACGGCGTCAGTAACGGCATCAGTGGCAACATCAGTAACAACATCCGTAGCGACATCCGTAGCGACATCCGCAAAGGGGTCGGCTACAGAAACGTTTATAGTACCGCCAGTCAAAAGAGTGCTAGCATCAGTGTTAGTTTCAGCAGCAATTTCGTTTACCAAACCGGCAGTACTTGTAATGGATCCAGTGTTAGTCGCATCTACATTTACAGAAACACCTGTTTGTGGATCCGTGACGACTGAGTTTTCTCCACCCGAAACAATCTGAGTCGTACCCCCAACCGTAACCGTAGTGTTACCACTTTCGTCAGTGATCGTTACTACTTCTACGTCTTCACCCTGACGATTTACTACAGTATCTACAGAAGTGCCGCCCAAGATCAGTTGTTTTTTCTTTGCGCCGGCTCCACCAACTCCGCCGGCAACGGCTCCACTTTCACCCTCTTGTGAAGTGTTAAACTCTGCAGCCGTTACAGTTTCTGTTTTTCCTGTATTGTTGTCGATCAAAGTATATTCATCATAACCGCCAGTCTCATTCTTTTCGTTGTTGCCAACAACTGAAATATTAGAGCCCTCTTTGTTCATCTCATTCAACAAAGTCTCACCAGAGCCGGTACTTTCAACGGAGAAGTAATCTTGATCAAGTCTAGAGGAAAGATTTCCTTCAGGGGTTGTATCGTTGTTGGAAGAAAGATTATTTACATAACTACCGACACCCGCAGCCGCACCAGAAGTTGAACCGCCAACTACTTCGTAAATAGCTGCCGTTAATACTTTATCCAACATCTCCTTGTCGTAATCCGACGGATCAATTCCCTGGTCCTCTAACGCTTTGATAACAGCCGCATTTACACCGACCTGCTCCAAGCCGCCGGACACACCTTCTGCGGTAACAACACCAGACGCAATCAATCCGCTTCGAAGGGCGTTAGGCAACGCTTTCGCTAAAGGAGCAAAACCGCCCGCAGTTAACGCTGTAAGTGTGTCAACAGCACCGCCCGCAATGCCAGAAGTGTAAAACGCTTGCTTCTCGGCGCCAGAAACCATTTCGTTGTAGTCTTCATCAGACATGTTATCAAAAGCACCTTGAGCTCTTAACTTCTCCATCTCTTCTATAACTTCGTCACCAGCGGCCCTTCCAGCTTCAGCAACACCTTGTTGCGCCACTAATGCACCACCAGCCACAGGACCAAGGGCCAAAACCGAAAGAACGTCCATACCAAGACCCATTAGTTCTTGGGCCGCGACACTCGCCATCCACAAACCAGGAGTAATAGGCTCACCAGCCTTGTTATAGCCCTCGTTATCCGGGTCAGGCATTTGAAGCGCAATCGCGTTGACATACTCATCGCCTCGTGCGTCAAGTGCATCTTGTGACTTTTTATCCAACATACTAACAAGGTCTTTAACAGCATCTGAAGCAACAGTAATATCACCCTCAATGCCTAACTTATCTGCAGCGGAAACAAACTCAGTGCCCTCGGATAAACTTATAGGAATAGCTTCACCAGTTTCCGCACTGATCGAAGGATCAAGGAGCGAGGCCACCGAAACGCCCTTATCTAAAGCCTCTTTCTCAAGCGCTAAACGATCTAAAGCGTTCATCTCATCCAGGTTTCTCAAATTTTCTGCGTACTCAGGGTTTAAATAAGTTTGAGCTTCAGGAATAACCGAGAGTTTTGCCAAAGCGTTTAGCGCGTCATCCGCCATCTCACCTGTTCCTTTGGCTCGAAGAGAAGCCTCATTTAAAAAGCCTCCCACAGTATCAAAACCCAAACCTCTTGCAATCTCAGACAAAGAAAGATCTGTGCCAGTAACCGCCTCTAAGAAGCTAGGTGTTTTGTCTACAGGTTCTTGCCCTGTACCAGAAGCTATCGTCAACTGGTCAGCTGTCGGCATAATATTCCGTGGATCGTATTTATCTACCTCAGAACCACCCGTGCCAGTATAGGCAACCTGTCCAGAAGTGGACGCGTAATCGTAACCAGGGCGACTGCCGACCGAAGAACTGGAGATCGTAGGAGTATAGCTCGAGGTCTCACCTATACCTACACCCATATCAATGTCAGCTTTCGCAGCTTCTTCTGCAGTGGCGTACTCATTACCAAACGCATCATAACTAGCTACTGACTCATCTACCACATCGCTCACAGTGTAGCCATTATCTTTAAGAATCTCTAAATCTTGAGGCAAAACCATGTCACCAGGCTTGTAGATATCACTTAAACCCAACACCTCTGCCTGTTCTGGCGTCATTTCCGAAAACGGAACAACTACTGCGTCCGCTTCTGCAATAAACTCTTTCTGGCTTAAACCAGAATACCCAGCAATCGGATCAGTCGTAGCTGGAGTGGGAGTGGGAGTTGAATTACCACCACCCACTATGGTGGAAGCCGTCTGATCACCACTGATAATCTGGTCAATAGCCGTAGTGTTGTCGTCCGATAACGTAACTCCGCCGCCGCCAGGAGTTGCATAAGTTGTAATGTTGTCCGAATCTATGTCTTCATTCAAAAGCTCAGAAGCAGTAACCGTGGCCTCCGAACCGCCAATCCCGAGGTCCGCGTCTACATCACGACCTGACGAGCTGCTTCCAGCGACGGTCTGTTCTTTCGGAGCGTTGGCAACCCATGCGCCAGTTTCTGCATCTACATAATATTTAACCGGGCTGTTGGCATATATTCCCGAATCTAAGTATTTAACCTTAACCGGCTTACCTTCATAGGTCTCGTACTGCGTGTCGTCGGTTACAACATCCGTGTAATCCGTCAGAGACTCGGACGTGTCACTCGTAGCAGCCTCAGTGTAATCGTCACCACTAGAAGTGGTGTCATAAGTTACAGGGGTTTGTGAAACAGGTTTCGGAACTACAACCGTGTCGTTGTAATCGTCTGTCGATGCAACCGTGTTTGTGTTCTTAACATCCGTATAATCCACATCTGTTGCCGCAACTGCGTCAAGACCACTCACGTCACTCTCGCCAGCAGACTCTAACTTCTGCTTGTATTCAAGAGCCTCATCAGCTTTTGCAGCAGCCTCTGGAGTAGCATACGCATCCCCGTCAGCGCCCATGGTCCAGCCGTAATGATCAACAAGGGTGCTGTCTACATCATCAGAACGAGTGCCCTGCTGACTCGCATCCGGCACAAAGCCCACAAACTCGCCGCCCTCGTCCAAATAGACTTCTTTTCCATTAGGTAATGTTGTGGTTGTTAAACCAGCATTGGAGGTAGAAGCAGGGGTGGTAGAGGTGGAGGTGGAAGTAGAAGTAGAAGTTTTGTTATCGCTCTTAGCATTACCAGCATCTAACTCAGCCTGAGTCGCACCTTTGTAAATACTCTCACCATCGTTACGAGTGTTAGACGTGATGTTGATCGTCTCACCAGCCTTGATGTCGTTAATATCAATGCCAGGATTGTCTTTCTTAATCTGCTCAATCGTAGTGTTGTTGTCTAACGCAAGCTGAGAAACAGTGTCACCAGACTCAATCTTCTGCGAATTGGTGCCACTCGTCTGCGCCCCCGGCGTTTTCGGGTCAGTGTCGAGCTTGGGGTTGCTCGGATCACTGTAATCGTTTTCATAAACCGTGGGAGGAGGTGCGTCGCTCGGACCGTCGTCGTTTCCGCCACTCGGTTCATCTCCCTTAAAGGTCCGAGGATCGAGAAACGCCGAAAACAAAAACGGGTTGTACAAACTATAGCTCATTTTAAACCTTCCTCACAAAGTACGAACCAACAAACTCGTAACCCTTACTACCCAATATCCCATTAAACACCTTTGGATCAAGCTGAGATGTCTGACCAATCCGTAAATCCTTCGCGCCATGCTCCAATGCCCAACGCTCAAACAAAGAAAGTAACTGCAATCCAACACGAGAACCACGGTGCTCAGGTAAAACATACCACAAAATGTCTTCCGCAATCAAATCACGGCTAAAAAACAAAGGACGAACCTTGCCACCAAGAATACCAATAGGAGTCTCGCCGCTCCAAGCTATCCAAAAAGCGCACTGAGGATCCAAAATAAACTTACGAAGATTAGATAAACCATAATCAATATCTAACGTCATGTGACGGTGAGCACTCTCCTCATGGGCAATCGTGCCTAACGAAACACACGCAGAACCAAAACTAACAGAAAACTCATCTATAAACTCAAACGAAATTACACCCGAATTTTTTGTCATTTGATTTGAGCCTTTCCCGCAGTTTTCGTGCGGCGATAACTGCGGTTCTTAGACTTGGACAAAACTCCCAAATTCTTAGAACTGTTGTCCCGAGGATTGCCGTTCCGATGAGTAACGTCCTTCCCATCACCCTTCTTAACTCGACCAGACTTCTCCATCGCACGACGAGCCGCGTTCCGCGCCGCACGGTTCTTCTTCTGCTTGGGCTTGGAGTGGTAATTGCGATACTCGGCAGCGTAATCTCGAGCCATGGTCCGTTCTCCTTCTGTTCTCAAATGGTATTATACCTGAATGAATTTACAAAACCAACACTATAGGACGCAGGGTAGCCCGTGCCCCTGTATATAGGGGGGTAAGGGGGTCGGCGCCCCCCGTAGATATCGATCGGTATCCGCTCCAGTAACCCCCAGACTCGCACCCCTTTCCAAAACAGGTAGGCTATCCAGGTGTTAGGCTATAGGACCACGTGTCTACATACCCCCGGGGGTCTTGCTGTTACTAGAAACTTTGGACCTCAAACCTTTTGCCCCCCACTGCAATGGTCGGGCGTCCGGGCGCGTCACTCATGAACCAAGCCCCTTCAGGTCTTGGCCCTGCGGGTGAGTACCGCTGACGCATACGGTCCTTCGGCCCGTGTCAGTCTTCGAACTGACAGTCGACCAACGGCTATGCGCCCGTTGGACAGCGCTTATACGACAGCGGAGCCATCCCAATATGCGGCTAGAAGGGTCTGCGGTACGACACGCCGAGCACCATTACACGGGAACATCCTTCAGATGTTCTCTCGCTCCATGCCGCTCAACATGACGTACCTTGCCAGCCTTCTAGGTCCGCTCTCTCC
>Ga0181400_1001137_pt1 | contig 11154 bp, 10 predicted proteins | sample 23SPOviralmetaG_FD_130129 | JGI IMG/M metagenome (GOLD analysis project Ga0181400, IMG submission 130129) | Marine viral communities from the oligotrophic San Pedro Time Series (SPOT) site, San Pedro Channel, CA, USA - 23 SPOT_SRF_2011-06-22 | ecosystem: Environmental > Aquatic > Marine > Strait... | reverse complement strand
GACCGCTGCCAAGAGATCCCCGATGGGCTTTACAAGGAACTGATGGACGCGTTGGTGATCCGTGACTGAACATAAGCGTCGGCGTCTCCCTCGGGAGGCCAAGGCCGACGTGCACGAGATTCCCGACGAGGAAAATGCCTACACTCATTCAGGAACTCGACGCACTCTTTGAGATTCTCGAGGTTTGCAAACACGACTTGAAGACACTTCTCGAGCTTGACCACCCTCCCACTGACCTCCTTGAACGCATTGATAAGGAGCGAAAGACCATGGAAGACATCAAGTACCTCATCGCGGAGGTCAAGGCCGAGATCGCATGCAAGGAACTTCACAAGTACATGATGGACGAGTACGCGATGATACATCAGATGAAGCGCATGCGCGTCTAAAAAAAAGTAGGTCCTTCGGGGCCCCCTAAGGGGGGTGTGAAGGCGCCATGGAATACACTATCAATGAGCGGAAGGTGTACACCAATGCGTGCCAAAAAATAGAGCACAAGGCACGCCTGGAAATCCTTTTAGCCAAGGAGACCGAACTTCTAGGACTTGTGGATCTTTTTCTAGATGGAGGAAACCACCGTGAAAATGTTCTTATTTCTAGGCGCGAGGGCATTCGCAACATTTTGAAGCCTAAGATAGACGAGGCCAAAAGACAACTTAATAATTGTGAGAGACGTCTAACTTACAATACAAACAAGTGTTAAACACAAAAAAAATAGGTCCTTAGGGACCCCCTTAGCGGGGTGTGAAGAAATGCTTGTCCTCCAGACCAATACATTTCCTATTCGCGAGATTCAGATCTGTGACGGATGGTGTTTGCCGCCTTGCTGGAAACGCAAGACTATCCCTCCCTGGCTTTGGTGCGACGCTGTTTGCGACTACGCCAAGTGTCAAGTGATCGACACATCGCAGGCAGTTTTGACGCAGGCACGGGAACTTCTTGCTAAAAAAAACGAGGGACTTTTTTTGTTTTACGAACTGGGGGATCTCGAAGGTGCCCGGCGATACAAAGAGAGGATGTCCAATATCAGGGCACTTCTTGAGAAGTACGACTAAGAACTCTTAACGCACGGTGCCTCCCTCGGGAGACCAAGGCCGGCGTGCCAACGACCCTCAGAAGTCTATATGTGTCTCTCAATGTCTAACTCTCTTTTCTTCCCAAATGCTCGCCAAGCGCTTTTCGATGTCATCACCAAGCGTCTCTTGGAAAAAGGAGATCTCCTAATTTCCGGGACAAAAAATGGCAAGACACAAATGTCCGGGACTAAAGCTGAAGACAAAGTAAAAGAAGTTCTTGATGAACTGAATCTTGAATGTGACGTAGCTCCTTCGCAACAACACCGTGATTTTCGCAACATTGGAAAAATCGGCCTTGACATTGAAGTTAAAAAATCTGATAAAGGAATTATCAAGTGCAATGATACTCGCCCACCGGAGGACGTGTTCTACATTGTATTTCTTTATCAGAATTCTAATAAATCTTCAAAGAATAAACCTTGTATTTGGTTTGGGACAGGTGATGAACTTTGTGGACACCCAGAACTTGAAGCCCTAAGGCAGGTAGACATTGCCATGGAAAATGCCCGGAAAATCGCGAAAAACAAAGGTTTGGGCAATTTAAAATTGTATCCAAGATACAACTGGTCAGTCAATTGTTCTGGACTGTCTGGAAAAATCGAACTAGATCTCGAACAATGAATGTAACAAGATTCGGGGGAACAGCATTTCCAATTTGAACAATTTGATTCTTAGTATTTCCAGACAGTAAGAATTCCTTAGGGAATCCTTGAATCTGTTTTAATTCATTCACATTAAAGGGTCTAATGTATAATTCATTTTCATATCTTAACGGAACGAGTAGTCTCGGCTGATGATCATAACTACAGATTATAGTCTTGGATGGATTATTGCGATTTACAATTTCCATATGTATTGGAGATTCTCTTTTTCCATATGAGAGTAAACAATCAAATGTTTTTCCGTTGTATTCGGGCTCCTTGTTTAATATAGAAAGTACATACGGGTGTACAGTATCAGAAGGTTCTCTGTCGTCTGTGTCAACATTGATTGCGTCCACTGATTTATCATTGTAGATGTCCGAAACGCATACAGCGCCTTTTAGACTTTTCTCTAGAAAATTAAGTTTACAATTTGATGTGTTTTCTTCATTCGGAAATTTGTAATCATAATCAATTGATTCGTGAACGCCGATTATAATTAAACGGCGTCTTAGTTGTGGAACACCACACGTTTCAGCTTTAATTACCTTGAATTTTATTTTGTATCCAATTTCTTCAAATGAACTGACTATAATATCAATGTATTTTTCACCTGTTTCAGTTTTTCTTGAAAGTAAACCTTCAACATTTTCTCCGATAATAAACTCAGGACAAATTAATTCAGTTGCTCTAACAAATTCTCTGAATAAAGTGTTTCTTGGGTCATCGGGTAACTTTTTACCACCGTGCGAAAAACCTTGACAAGGAAATCCAGCAAAAATTAAATTAACAACGCCATTGTATTTAAGGAAGATGTCATCTGAAATCTGCGTGATGTCTGTTTTTCCGTTGTCATGAATAAGTTCAGAATTAAAATTCAAATCGTGAGTTTCTATAAACTTCGGAATATTTTCATTGTATGCTATAACTTCTATTCCGGCGTTTTTCATTCCTAAAGTGTCGCCACCCATTCCAGAAAATAAACTGATAGCTTTCATCGTGGTGTACATATTTATATTTTTTCCTTTTATACTAATTTAATAAACATAAGGGAAACTATCCAGTCTATTTTAGGACGCGTGGGGATCGAACCCACGGCCACAGGATTAAAAGTCCTGCGCTCTACCAACTGAGCTAGCGTCCCTTATGTTTATTGGAGATATATATCTTTATTTTTTTATTTCTTTAAGTATATTTACACATTTTTTAATTAAAAAACAGGATTTCCAACTAGAAGTTCGTTAGTCATCTCACACAATACAGATACCATTGCTAGACGACCAATAAACATTTCGTTTTCAGAAGTAGCAGTCAAATTCATAGGATTAAAATTATAATTACCCGGTTCATGAGTATCCTTAAAGGTAAACCACATGTTTGTATTACTTGGGAAGTTGTAAGCCTTTAGCATCTGAGAAAATTCAGAACAGCCGAAGATGCCCAGAAGAAGAAGCTGATTTTCAAGAGGCATGCTATTTACAAAGTTTACACCAAGGCTATCTGGGCTAACAGTGTCTAGAAGTGGAATAGCTACACTTGAAACCATTGCTACGCGACCATGCTTAATTTCGGCTTCGTGAACAAACTTTGAAACGGTATTATAAGCGGCAACGGTCGGTACAAGCGAGTAAATTAGCGTCTTCATTCTTTGATATACATATATCCATTGTGTCTTTAAATTATTTTAAAAAAAAAATATATTACAAAATATAAAAATGAAACGTGGTGTATATATTGCGTCAGCCTTGGTCTTAGTAGTTATTTTGATTGTAGCATTCACTCAGAGATCTGATTGGGATTTGAATAGATATATTCTTTCAGCTGATGATTCAGGAAATTTAAAATCTGTTCCCGAGAAATATTTTAAAGATCAAGAAGATAGAATTATGAAATTAGTTAACGATAAATTAAAAAATGTTGTGAGCTACAATGATACTATTGGTATCACATCTACAAAAACTCTGGGTGTAGGCCGGGATGCAGCTTCTTGGGTAAGTTTCGAGGGCGGCGACGCACACTCTGGTCCTATGATATGGCGTGATCTACGTAATGAGCATCACAACAGGCCTCATTGGAAAGGGACACTCGGGGGATATACCAGGCTTGTAATAAGGAAACCGTTATAAATTCATTTATTTTGTAAAAAAAATAATTTTATAAGATAAATATTACATTGGATTGCATTGGATTGGCATTGGTCTCAGTAGTTATTCTGATTGTAGTATTCACTCAGAGATCTGACTGGGACGCCGATAGATTTATACTTTCCGCTGATTCTGAAGGAAATTTAGACCCTGTGTCTGAGAAATATTTTGCCGATAACGAGAAAGCACTTCTTGCTAGCGTTGACACAAGGATTGCTGCCGCTAATAAAAGAATCACTGACGTTAATAATAGGGTTTCAAGTGTAGACCATAAAGTCAATGTACAGCGAACAGATTTTAATAATCGAGCCGGTCATGTAGATAGACATTTTGCTACCAAAGCGGAGTTCAATCGTCTTGATGCGTGGTCGCGCACAGTTGGCCCCTGGGGGGATGGGAGATTTCAACCTAAAGGTAATTACGTACAGTATGGCCGAGCATTCCACTTACAGAATCATAGCAAAGGCAACAACAGATTCGGCGCATACAACGAGCGCGGCGGCTGGTACGGTGGACCAAACGATAAGACTCAGTGGGTTATAACTTAAATATAAATCATTTAACGCCTGAGACCTTTCTTCCCGCGAAAATGATTTAATGCGCGATCTAGTTTCTTTCGTTCTTTTTTCGTAAAACCTTCATCAGGAACAATAAAGTCTTCTAGAGAACCAATGGAGTCCGAATCATCTGAAAAACTTTCTTCGAGATGTGTATCTTCAACTTCATTTACGAGTTCCCATTCTCTACAGATGTGACGAGCAATGTGTCTGCAAGGGCATTGACACGTCTTTTGTGTATTATTTTTAAATAAATTAAATCTTATAGGATTTCCAATACTTGGAAAATTAATTTTATGGCGTTCACAACAAACGCAATCTGTAAGCTCCCGAGGGAGCGATTCTATTTCTTCACATATTTTAAGTTTTTCATCTAGATATGTTTCCGGACTTTTACCTTTTAGAAATGTATTAAAATTCATTTATTAATAATAAAATTTCTTTTTATATTAATAAATGAACTTTAATTTTAACGTTTTGATATAAAGGCGTAGGAGGACGATACTGTCGTGTTCGGTATCATATTAATCTTCAGTTGTGATAGCTAGGTCCTTGAAAAATAATTCTTCCTCCTCTTCAAGTTCAGAATCTGAAGACACCTCATATTTCTTCCAATCTAATGCATGACGGAAGCAGTAAGCATTATTACATCCGTCAGGCTTTTGGTCTCCATTTTTGTCACAAGATGATCCATCGCGATTTACACCGTGGCACTTCTGTACCGGTTTCTTTTTGGTGTTCTTGATTTCTTTACAAATGTCAGTCATCAACGCGGGAATTGTTTTTTCGGGTTCTTCTGGGATGACTGCGGACGTAGACCCAGACGCATTTGTTTTCCCATTCTTCGATAGTTCATCAATGTCCTTCTTTGTAATTTTTTCCTTAGAGAAGTCATCAAGTGTGAACCCCCTTTCAGCTGCGTATTCGGCAGCAATCTTGGTAGCAAATTTCTTTACACCCGTTGACACACTTGGAGTCTTGCGTGTAGCACTTACACGTTTCGTAGGTGCTGACACTGGGACGGTAATTTCAGTATTACTAAGGAGTTTGTGCGCGAGTTCAATAAATGTTTCGTTGAAAATCGCAAGCATCTCTGTCGTCGCTTCCTCGGTGAGATCGTACTTAGCGCGGAAAGCCTCGAATTTCTGGTCAAGAGTAGCCATTGGGAAATAAATGTGTGTGTATTTCACAAATAATTATAATTCATTCTTTTAAATTTATTATTTTTCTGTAATTTTCTTTATACCAGAAACTTTTTTTACAGAAAAATAATTAATAATAAAAATAAAATTGAAATAAAAAATTACAAAAAAATAATAATATTAAAAACGACATTCTATATTACTTAAAGAAAGACCACTCATAATGAGTAGTGAGATGGTGGAAAAACTCCAAGAGGATTTGGTGGAAAAACTCCAAGAGGATTTGGTGGAAAAACTCCAAGAGGATTTGGATAAATTAGATATTAAAAAACAAAGAGTAGTAAATAAAAATTTAGGTAAAAATATAACTAAGGATCATAATAAAATATATGATGAAATTGAAAAAATATCTGGTAAAACAAAAAAATGCACTTTCGGTCACAAAAGAGGAAGCAAGACTGGTGTAAAACACGAAGGTTGCGTTGATGTTCCTATAAGAGAGTTTGAATTAAAAGGAGCATATATTAGTGGAGATAAAATCATAATTAAAGGTGGCGATGGATTACAAGGATTTTGTAGAAAATGTTCTCAACAAAGAAGAAAAGCAAGAATAGATAAAGAAAGATCAGAAAAAAAAGATAAAACCCCAGAAGAAATTTATGAATTATATATAGAAAAATACGACACTGATTTAAAGAAATGTTCTCGTTGCGAAAATTATAAAAAATTATGTAAATTTAATTTATCAATAGGAATGGAATGCGGATTACATAATATGTGTAAGTTATGCTGTTATGAATATGGGTCATCTGTTGGCGACAGATGGATTATTTATATGCCTGATGGTAATTACAAATATAATAAACATACGGAAAATGAACACGACGATCACATATTTCCATTATCACTTGGAGGTTCTAATGAAGAAATTAATCATCAATTGATAAGTTCAATTGAAAATTTAAAAAAATCTAATGACATAACACATTTTATTAGTGTTGATAAAATAAATCCAGAATTATTATCTTCGCGTTATAGAATTTCATTAACAGAAACTAATGATTTAAATGACTTGAAAATACGTCTAAATCAATACGTATATGATGATATTGTATTTAGAAGCAAATTAGATGACACTGAATTATATAATATATACAAAACTTATTGTGAAAAAAATAATTTAAGAAGAGATATTAACCGAGCAGTTAGAAAGTTTAGAGAATTTTGTAAATTAAGACTTGATAATTAAATTATGTAATTAAATTAAGTTCATATGTTAAATATTATAAATTTTATCTTCAAATCTTTTTTTTATTATATCAAATGTATCTTTGTTAATGTCGCATAAAATACATTTTCTATTTAATTTATCACCTACAAACCCAGTTGTCCCTGAACCACATACAGGATCTAAAATATAACTATTTTCATTAGAATATAATTTTATAATTCGTTCCAATAATTTTTGAGGTTTTTGGGTAGGATATACTCTTGGATCTTTAGAGGTTCTTGTTATGGAATGAATATCAGTCCATAAATTAGATAAAGGAACCCCCTTATGTTCGTGTTTATAAATCTTTATATACATATTTTTTTGTTTTGATGCAAAATGAATTCTGTTTTGCTGAATTAATTCTTCAACAATTTCTTTTTTTTGCTTCCATCCATATTTATTTTCATAAATAACGCCATCTTTTTCAATTGTGTACGTATAACCACTTCGTGTTCTATCGTGTTTAAGTGCGCCTAAACTATATTCACCAGCCTCATCTTTATTCTTAAATGCCCACACACTATTTTCATCAATAGGAATATGAAGTAAATTAAATATATTATTTGTATTGCTACAAGCAAATATAATATCTATTATTTCACCTAATTTATTTTTAACTGTGTTTTTCCCGTGACATCTTTTCCAATAAATTTTTTGAATTTTTTTAAAGTATTTTCTTAATACACTTTCAGCAATAAAACTATTTTCTGATGATATATGAAATACAAGTGTTCCATTTTGAGTTAACATTAATTCTAAATGTTTTATCAATTTATCCAACCATTCAACATATTTATTGTCTTCCCATAAATCTTCAAATCCGGTTTCATCGTCCAAACAATTAATTGTAAATGTTCTATTTGTTTCATAAGGTGGATCTAAGTATATTAAATCAAATTTTTTAAATGTTGTAAAATTTAATATATCCATATTGAAATAAGATACATTATTATTAATAACTAATTCATTTTGATTACTTTCTATATTTATTTTTTTATTTATTTTTTCTTCAACAACTTTATCTAACAACTCTTTTACTTTACTTTCAACTACACAAGGATTTTTTTTATTTAAATGTTTTGTATAATGTCCTTTTTGACTAAATTGTTTACCACATTTTTCACAACTATAAATAACCATTTTTAGTTATATAACTATGTATATAGTTTATTTTTAAATCAATTTTAAAAAAATAAATAAAATAGTTAATTATAAAATCAGTGTTTTAAATGTCTAATGGTGTAAAAAGTAATACCTTTTAATTAATTATCAGTTTTCTTTTTACGAACCTTTTTAACTTTTTCAGGAATTAGATCCTTCCAAAGTTCTGTTACATCTTCCATCATAGGTTCAAATATAGTCTGAATAGCAGACTTAAACTGATGTTCGAAGTAATAGATGTAATCAATTGGTATTCCGTTTTTAATAATGTAATCTGGATCTTCTACTTTTTCAAATTGTTTAGTACTTTGATAGGTAACAAATACATAAGGAACACGATCTCCAGATGCTACGATATCCATCTTGTCTCTTTCTTGTCTCTTTCTAGCAAGAGCCACGTGTGGAATATTAGCGGGACACCTTTTGAAAAAGGTATCTTTCTTACAACTCGGACAATTGTGTTCCGTTTCTAGAAATTCTAAAATGTGAGACTTATTCTTATTCTTAAGTGTATGAATATTAGTTATGTTCATTTCTTTCTTACCAATTACACTCAATTCATAATATGTTTTATCACACTGTGTACATACAGCTTTGTTATCAAAAGCATAGCCAGCACGCAAACTCTTTGATAACATCAACTGTTTCATTGGAACTTCTGAGTTAACTAGTTTACGAATTTTCTCTCTCGCGTACTCTTTAGATGTTTCAATGACTTCTTCTACTGTATCGAATTCGTAATTTAGAACTTTTTCGTTCTTTAGAATGTACTCGAAAATTTTCTTTGAATTTTCTCTTACGTATTCGCAATTATCTCGTCGTACAACTTGAATACCCTTGTAGTCAATGTAATCAAAACTTTTCGGATTAGTCCAGAATAGACTTGCGTATCTCTTTTTTGAAAATAGAATGAATGGATACATAACCTTTTCAAACTCAAGCTCGATAGGTTTCTTAAATGTTTTAGAAATACGATCAGAACATTCTGGTGCTACCTTAAAAACGTAATCCATGTGTTCTTGACCTTTGAGATCACTCTTAAACTTTACATAAATAGAATCTGTGTCTCCATAAACTACTTCACAGTCGTACCATTCTTCGGCACACTTTTTACTGTGGGCGATCATTTCCCGACCGCATGCTGTAACAGCCGCCGCAATTCTTTTATTTGGTAATCGACCATATTTCGCACCTGTAAACCCATAAATACTATTCATAGAAACTTTGATAGCAAGCTGAACTCCATTAAGAACTGCGTACAAAGGGTCGTCTGGTGAAAGACCTTTCATTTGTTTACGAATAGCCTTACGCTCTTTCCAAAGTCGAGAAAGAATCATCGGCATAATACCTGTACGATTCTGTACGAATCTTACATTTACATTTCTTTTGATTTCATTTCCTTCTGAATCAAGTTCATCTTCAACCCAGTTCATATCGAAGTAATCTACATCGGGAAGATTATCAAATTCTGGATCTTCTACGATTGTAGCGTAGTCATAATTGTGAGCGATCATGATACTTGGATATAGACTTGCAAAATCAAGGCCAGCGATTGGCTCGAAATGTGCTCCGGGCGTAGCGCTTAGAACCGTTGCTCCCGTAAACTTTTCATCTTCGTCTTCCGTGTCATCCTTGGGTTTATAATCTAAAGCCGGAATGAGATATCCTTCTTTTTTCGTTTCATAAGCGATTTGTGTATGGACGCGAATTTGTTGTCCACGCAATTCAATATATTGCATCGGAACCATTGTAATATTAGACATACCAATCATATTAGTCATAATTCGAAGTTTAAGCATAAGATCGATAAGTAGCCATGTGTCCTGTGCGCAATACTTTACGACAAGTGCTATCTTGTCTTTTGTAGACGTGTTATAATGAAAGAGATCTGTCGGTGAAAGGTCGTCTTTCTTATCGCCTGTAAAATGTTCCGCAACTGAATTAAGCTTGTAAGATTCTAATTTGTGTTCTTTCTTGATGATAAACATCATATCAAATTGAGTAATACCGAATGTTTTAAGATAAACCATTGTGTTATCTCCATATGCCGAAGTATTCAATTGATCCTCTTGTTTGATAGCCGGTTTCTCAGTAATCCTACTCAAGTTTTCTAGAATGTATTCAATACCGAGAACCTTAGCTCGAGCTATAAGGTATTTCCAATCGAAACCATATCCGTTGTATTGAACTAATATGTCCGGGTCAGTCTTTAGAATGAATTTAACCCAGCCTTCAATAAGTTCTTTTTCACTGTTGTATGTTTCAATGACGATACCTTCTACAGGATCGCAGTCATTGTCTATTGGACTTTTGATAGTAACAACGTGTTTAATTTTTTCTTTTGTATTGAACTTGTAAAGACTTGTTCCAATCTGTGTAATGATGTCATTTTCTTTTTCTGGATCAGGAAATTCATTGATACCGAGGTGTCTCGATGAGTATGAAAAAGCCTCAATGTCCCAAGATCCAAGTGTAAGATTACATACTTCATTACATTCGAATTTTACTACATTATTGTAATTGGTAGTGTAACTGTGCTGACACCTTGACATATCTGGAAACGCGCAAATTTTACTCGCGGTTACCCAGCCAGACATTTGAATATCGGCCTTATGAGTAAAACGAAGATAAGGTTCAATATTAGACTCGTAAAGATCAAATTTTAATGGGTCTGTTGTACTGATTGACGAAATCTTGGGCATCTTACGCGTGTCTTTTGGGTTGAGAATCCATTTGATTTTATTGAATGTCGCAAGATTTTTACAAATGAATCGCAAGAACTTGTATTCTTTTTCATTGGTAAACCCTTTGTACTTCTTGCGAGATACAACGCTCACACTCTCAAGATCTTCTTTATTACGGAAAAGTCTATTCCTGATGTACTTTTCAACTTCCTTTCTTTTGAAAGTATCGAATGTGTCCTGATACTTATCCGGAATAAGAGCAAAGAAATAGGGTTTATAACCCTCGAATCTCATACAAACTGATTCCGACTCTTTATTTACACCAAATGCGTAAATGTTATAACGAGTGTCTGGACATTCTCCGTCTGGGTCGTCTGTTTCATCTGACGCCTCCCAAGACAATATCTGAAACGTTATTTCATTTAATTCTGTTGTACTTTCCGGGCGAATAAACGATTCCATTTAATAATGTATAT
>Ga0181400_1001136_pt1 | contig 11156 bp, 10 predicted proteins | sample 23SPOviralmetaG_FD_130129 | JGI IMG/M metagenome (GOLD analysis project Ga0181400, IMG submission 130129) | Marine viral communities from the oligotrophic San Pedro Time Series (SPOT) site, San Pedro Channel, CA, USA - 23 SPOT_SRF_2011-06-22 | ecosystem: Environmental > Aquatic > Marine > Strait... | reverse complement strand
CATTGGTGCCTTAGGAGCCATTGGTGCCTTAGGAGCCATTGGTGCCTTAGGAGCCATTGGTGCATTAGATGCCTTCATACCTGTGGAGCCCGGACTAGTCCCAGTAGATGCTTTACCGGTACTAGATGTTCCTTGAGGCGGTTCGAGTTCATCTATTTTAGCTTGTATTTCATCCACCTTCTTTTGTTGTTTTTGTATTTTTTCCTTTTCTTTTGCTGATCGTTCATTTTCGCGAGTTGTCATTTCTTGTAAATTTTTCTTTTCTTCTTTAATATTGTTCTTTAATTCTTTTAATTTAGCTCGTGTATTAGGTTCAGCGGCCTTTGCAATAACACCTAATGCTGATTGCGTAATTTTGCTAACACGCGCTACTCTATCTAATTCATCTAATAGTTCTTCATTTTTTTTTACTGCTTTGGTTAGTTGTTCTAAAGGATTAACGTGTTTAGTTTTTTCAGAAGCAGGCGCTTTTTCAGAAGCAGGCGCTTTTTCAGAAGCAGGAGCACCACCCATATAACGTTTCATTTTTCTAGTCTTCTGCTTTTTAACATTACGTCTCTTAGCTTTTGACGGTTTTCTCAAATACTTTCTGGAACGAACTTTAATTTTACGGTGTTTTCTTGTATACATATATATTACATATGCAGAAACGCATTTTAAGAGAGCTATCTAAAACTATTCCAGATAATATAGACAAACATGATCTAGATTATTGTGTAGCAGTCAACACAGATGAAACCACTACAAGTTCAAATATAGGCAATATCAATAGTCTCAGTATTTCATCAGATAAATACAATTGTAGAGTTATACTAAACTTGAAACCTGACTATCCATTTAAACCACCTACAATTATTAATTACAGTGGTAATGGACAATCATATTCATATTGGTGTTCGCGAATACTAAATAAAAAAGACAATTACAGTATTTTAATAAGTTATGTATTTAGCTGTTTTACTATGAAAACTATGCAAGGTATTCCAAAAACTGTCCCTGACAAGAATGTTTGCCTCTGTTGTGAATCATTAACCTGTGGATATAAATGGTCTCCTGCTCAAAATATATTTACAGTATTTAATGAATGTGTATTCAGAAAAAATATGGAAAAATATTTGGACCCTATGTACACCGAATATTTTAACGAAATATTCAAAAATTCTAAATGGACCATCCCTGATGAACTAATATTACATATTCTAGAGTTTTTGTAATAAAATAGTAAAAAATATGTTATAATACTAATATAGTGTATTATGGATTTAAATATAGACAATTATACTGAAACAGAACTTTTAAATGTTCTAAAAATAACAAACCCAGATATTACAAAAACCATACTACAAGAAATAATAATGAACAAAATACAGAAAATAAAAACTATTGACAGCAGTCGGGTTCCTGAAAACCGCGAAGATATAATTGAATTTTACATCAAAATTTTTTTTAAACTATCCAATTTTATAGAAGAGCGTACTCGTATTGAAAATAACAGTAGAAATATACTACAGCCTGAACTTAAACGTAGTCAAGTTGTCCAAGAATCGAATAATTTTTTAATAAAAAGACATGAAGATAATGTAACTAGTAATTTCACTCAAAATTTCAAAAGGGGTATTGTAAATCCACTTGAAGTAAAGACAATAGTACAAATGATTAACATAAATACTAGATTTAGAAACAACTATACTAACACACAATCCACAAATTTCATCTATAATCTTCCTTCTACAATAAAACGAGTAATTTCTATGAAAATTGTAGATATTCAATTAGCAAATAGTGTCTATACATATTCTAATAGATTAGGCTCTAATAGTTTTAAAATTACAGTGGGTAGTACTACTACTACAATAGATATATCTAATGGTTCATACACAAACAGTGAACTAGTAGACACAATAAACACAAGTTTAGATAATAATGGTATCACAAACATTAATGTCGGTAGTGATCCTATCAGTTTTTTAATGGATATTAGTAGCAATGACGGTTCAACATTTAGTGTAGATTTCAACTATGATAAAAATGATTGTCCCCAGTTACTATCAAATATAAATAAAAACCAATTAACACTTGGATGGTTAATGGGATTTAGAGGTAACTACTTGCAAAAAATAAATGCAACTAAAAATAAACACGGTTGTTATGTCGAAAATCATATAGATATAAGCAATAGTTACTCCGGAAAATCAGCATACACTGCAGAAAGTGTATTTGAAGACCATTTTAATAAATATTTTTTAATATCAATTGATGATTATCAAAATAATCATATTAATTCATTTGTATCACCATTTCAATTTGAATCTCTCGCAGATAATAATATCTTAGGAAAAATACATTCTCATGGTAGCGAATGCAATCCATACACAAAAAACGATATGATTAGTCCTGCTCGAGTGTATTTTGGCCCCACTGATATTACTAGATTGCGCATAATATTATACGATGAAGTAGGTAGAGTACTTGATATTAACAATAGCGATTATTCATTAACCCTAGAACTAGAAATTATATATGATTATTAATAGATATAATTATATACAGATAATTATATAGTATGTTAGGTCTTTGTCCTCAAAGTCTTTATTATTTGTTATTAACTATCATAGCAGAAGTATGTGGATTATTAATAATCGGTTATGATAAATGGGGTGACTATTTTAAAAATAATTATTGGATTAGTATAGGCGGTATTCTAATATATTTAGTAATTATACAAACACTATGCTATTTTAACAAGACGACTATGGCATGGATATTATTTTGGATAACATTTGTATTAAATATTATTAGTCTACTAACTGCATTTGGTCAAAAAATGCAAGACAATCAGACAGTTACACCATCTGCAAACGGAAAAGAAAAAACAGAAAAAACAGAAGAAAAAAGTGTTTTTAATCGGTCAGCAAACACATCATGTAAATCTAGTTGCATAGAAACATGTGATAAAAACCCTAATAAACCACATGATTTTGACTGCAATAGTTATTGCGATAATGCTTGCGATAAGATGTTTTAATATTTAAAATACTATAAATTTTTTAATATGATTTTACTAGTATGGGAGGCGCTCTAATCACATAAGTAGAATCATATACAATTTTAATAATTTTATTATTCTGTTTAATAAATTCCATATCTTTATCATTAACAACTACCTTTCCTGATACCCAACCATAATTCATTTTTAGGTCATCTACAACTAGTTGTGTTCCATAATAAGGATGTGCTAAAACGCCCTCTGTAAAACCATGACCCAGCATAATACACTGATGACCATTAATAAATCCTACATGATGATTATCAAGGACAAGAGTAATAATAGATTCGCAACAACGAACAATTGGCTCTTTAATATTAGCAGGAAATACCCATTCATCATTATACTTAATTGGATGCCAAGGTGTAATATAGAGACCACCTTCAAGAACAACAAATTCACGAATACCACCCTTGATCTTCATTTCAAGAATACATACCACATTAGCGGTAGTATGATTATTATCTCTGTCAGCAGATAGGATAACATCACCCTTACGCAAATTTTTGAGGATTTTTTGTGAACCATCTGCCATAGTGATGGTGCAATTACTATCAAAGCAACCACCTCCTACATCATTATATGCAGACAGATTAACAGTTCGTGTGGGTTGCGGTGCAGGAACACCACCAAGACTTGAATATCCACCATAACTGTAACTATTATAGGAATTGTTCATAAGAGATGGTTCAGGTGGTTCAAGTGTATCAAATATATCACTTGCACGATCTACAATTTCACCGAAGACATCTCCACCAAAATTACATGCCTCATCCTTAAAATTTGGCTTAATCTGCTGATTAAGTGAACGAGATAGCTGGTCTAGATAGAATTCTCCCCATCGCTTAAAATATTCAGGATTTGTTACTGCCATCTTTACTTGACCTTCATTACTTCCATCACCGCTAAGATTTTTTAACAGTCCATTACTTAAACTATCATTGGTGGCTGATTTAAGAACTTTTTCTACATCACTAAATAGTTGTGATGCCTTATTCATTTCATTACAGCGATTGTAATTAATCATTGTGCGAATACTCTCAATAACTCGATAGCGCATAACATGACTATCGACTAATGGAGAAATTTCAATGTCACGAGTAGAAGTTGTAAAAGTATCCGATTTATATGGTACACCACCAATTTTATAGGTATAGTAGTATTCCACTGTTGTTGGACATGGCACATCATCATTTCGTGATTTGAAAATAATATCGCGTGTCTGCTGATACTGAACAGTTCCAAGATCAAATGTCGTGCTTTCAGTTTCTGGAGTGTAAAATGATGGATAATCACCCATCAAATCCACTTCTCCAGTAGTTACATGTAGCTGTAGATTCATTACAACAGTAGCCAAAATAGTTCCAATAAAATTACAAAACACTGTGGCAATCATACCACCATCTGGAATATGACCATTGGCTCCATTGGCATATTTTGAAATATCATATAATAGTTCACGCTGAAGACTATAGCCAAAACCAAAGGTATAGATTGGTGCAGTAAAGTTCTTCTTCTTCCTTAGTTTCTTTAGTGTTTCAACTTCTCCTCGTGCAGGTGAAACATTTGGAACACCATCAGTTAAGATTAGAATCGCACTGTTACGGGTTTTATCATCGCGAACATCTAAGATTTCAACAGCTTTTTCTAGAGCACCATAAATATTGGTCTGTCCACGCGGTTTAATTTGCTTGATTTTAGAATTAGCAGTACTTTGGTTCATGTCAGTCATAAACTGAAGATCGATAATAACCTCAATATTATTGTCAAATGCAATTACTGAAAGACGAGAATTCTTATCAAGAGTTTTTACAACTGTTCTAGCTGCATGATTTACAATATCTTGAACAGAGAAGCCATTTTCTAATTGATTACCATCAGCATCCTTTGCTTCTACTTTCTGATTCATAGAACCAGAACGATCAATAACAAGAACCACGTCTTGAGAAAGATGCTCAATATCAGATGGAAATGTTGATGGATCTACACTGAATGACAGCATAATATTTTTACGACTGCCATTTGTGCTGGTATTATGTAGAAGTTTAATATTATCATAGCTAACCTTAGGTTTTGGTCTTTCTCCAATTGTAATGCTCCCAAAGGCTCCAGCGTGATATTTATCACACAGAAACCTGATAGATGCATTAACCTTCAGATCGCTTTCGCGCATTGGTTGCCTTGTTTGAGGCGAAATTGGATTACGCGACAACCATTCAACAATTGCAGAACGCTCATAAGTATGACCATCATTACCCTGTACTGGATCAACCATAACATCACTAGTAATAGGGCAAGTGATAGAATCGCGAATAGCCGATGCGTCCATGTGCTCCATCTTAATATACAATATATAGTGTAAAATAAGATGATTTCAATTTTTTATTTTTATTTTGATTTTATTTTGATTTTTTTGATTTTATTTTTATTTTATTTTGATTTTTTTGAATTTTTTAGATTTTTGTAGATAAAATAAAAAATTGACATTTTAACTAAATTTCACACACACATATACAATAACACAACAACAACAAAATGTTAACACCATTTGAAGAAACCCATGTTAAAAATGTTTACGAAGAAATAGCACTACACTTCAGTAATACAAGAGTATACTCGTGGAATTGGATATCTGAATTTGTAAATAGTTATCCAAAAAACAGTATTATTTGTGATGTTGGTTGTGGTAATGGTAGAAATATGATGTTTCCAGATTATAATTTTATAGGAGTTGATAATTGTAGAGCTTTTATTGATATCTGTAGATCAAAAAATCTAGAAGTAGTAGAAGCAAATATGACAAAATTACCTCTAAAAAGCGGACAATTTGATGCTATTATTTGCATTGCTGCATTCCATCATCTATATTCACATCAATCTAAAATTGAATGTTTATTAGAATTAAAAAGAATCCTGAAGGATAATGGCAAAATATTACTATCAGTTTGGTCTAAAAATCAACCTGCTAAAACTAGACGAGTTTTTACTAATCATGGTCATAATTTTGTCAATTGGGATAAATTTGGGAAAAAATATGACAGATATTATTATATATTTAAAGAAGACGAAATTAAACGGTTATTCACATTAGCAGGATTATTTATATTCAAAAAAGTATATGATTGTGGTAATGAGATATATACACTTGTAAAAGTGTAAAAATTATTCACTGCGAAAGACTAACTCACTATTAGTATCTAATTTAAAACGAGTGAATTGTTGTAGTTCTAGAAGATTTTCTATCTCTTTTTCTGTGCAATTATTTTGTTTAACAATATAGTATTCATCTACATTAGATGTATAAGTTTCTAATTCTCTCAACTTATCTATTCTATCCATCAAATCATCATAATGTTGTTCTCTTTTAACAATCCATACAAATGGGGAACTTTTTATCTTATATAGAAGAAGATAGCACTGCATGTGTCCAGATAATATTATATAAGATATTAATTTTATATAAGATATTAATTTTATATATAAAATTGATATAAGTATTATAAAAATATAAAAATTCTATATACATTCAATTATTATTCAATGTATATAGATAGTTGTTTATATAAAGATTTTCATAATTATATAGATGCTATTAACATAAATAGACATTACAAGGATACCGGAGAAAACCGAGATATCATTTATAGTTTAAAATCTCTATATTGTCGTGAAATACCGGAAATATGTATTCATACGTATGTTGACCATATTTTAGATGAAATTTATAAGGATGATACTCATATAGATGGATTATTCATAAATATAATAGCGATTATTAAACGTATTATGAAACACACCATTGTAAACAAATACAATATACATAGGCTAATTGCTACAGCATTTATGATATCTCAAAAAATATATGATGACCTTCCCTATAATAATGTATCATGGGCACAGATATGTGGTATATCACTAGAGAGTATTAATAGAATGGAAATCGATGTACTAACATGTCTAGATTATAATACATTTATTAAACACGAAGAGATGTTAACTATTGTAAAGAGTATTAAATATGTTGATCACTAAAAAAAATTTGACAAAAAAAAATTGAAATATTATGACTTTTTGTAGTTTCTGTATTTTAAGACAACAAAACAAATGATGTCACAGCACATTGATAAGCGACAGAAGGTTGAACTAAACACATCGGATGAACTAGTAGATGCACCCCAAAATATTCAAATCTTGTTAGCTAATCAATTTTTAAATATCCAAGGTGATACATATCAGGAAAAACTAGATACTCTTGCTAAATGTAATTGTTGTGAGAGGCATCAGGTAACTAAACCAACTAAATTAGCTCCATGGGTAGATACGCCATTCAATGGAACAACATATGCTCCTTGCTCATGTAAGTGTAGACATCTTGCAAGGTTTATCTGTCGTCAAGTTACATAAAATAAGTGATTATAAGGAAAAGTCTAGCAAGCAAAAACAAAAATACAAAAAAAATTTTTATTTTTTGTTTTTTTATACTCACGTTTGTTGTATACATTATATCTTATTGTATTACTTTACTATTTCTAATTAATGCTATCTAAGCTATCGCTGTCGCTATTACTAGCATCATCGGAATGCTCCTCATCTACCTGATTATTTTCACTAATGACCTGATTACTAGTTGCCGATGCAGATTGTTTATTAGCTAGTCTTTCTAAGAATTCATCAATTTCTTTTTTTAATTCATAGTGTGGGGTAAGAACTTTACTCACGAGTGATAGACCAGTTAGTGGTGATGTATTATGATCAATAAACCATCTTTCAATTGCATATTTATCATATACATGATTATCAATTGTTTTTACTGGGTTCTGCATAATATCTTGAAGTATAGGACAGTTAAAGTGATGTGGAATTGTTCCGTCAGGAAGACCTGAGAGAATAGTATTAATGTCAATGATAGGCATTGAAATACGATCAAACATCATTTTTAACTCTTGAAGTGTTTTTACAACACGACGAACTGTTCTAACCCGTGTTCTATCGAGTGAAACTTGTCTAGCATAACATGAATTACCGTCAAACTCTATAGTTCGAGTACCAATAACTGGAAGATCAATATCAACATGGTTAACATTATATACACCGTTATTGAAGGTTCTCTCTATAGATACGGAATTTTCATAATTATATGGCATCCACCAATTATCGGATAAACGATTGATGTCTCCTTGGTGTTCTGTTACTCCGCGACACCATTGCCATACAATAATATTCTTATCTAGAGGCCCGCTATCAAGATCTTCTGGTTTCCAATTGGTAATTAAGATTTCATCAGTCAAATCTTCACTAGTTTCTATCCATAAATCACGGCTTATCTTTTCAGTAAAGCATATTTCGCTATCTATTGAACTATGAGCAACTCGCCATTCGCTATTTACTTGTTTAGAATAAATACTAATAATATCTTGTGGATTATTTACACATATTCTCTTAACACTCCTATAACCAGGTTGTTTAAATACTGACCGACCCATATACATACCCGGTGTAGTCTGATAGAGTGAACCGGATGGATGGAAATGAACAGTAGCATTAAAGAAGTCTTTTCCAAGAACACATTGTGTTGGGCTGTCTCTATTACGTTGATTATACGACTTTTCAATACGGATTGAAATACTTTTCGGATATACATCAACTTTGCAGCGGACCGGATCGATTGAACACCAGGTAACAAAGTTGATTGTGTCGGTCATAAGTATGATATGTATTATGGTATAATAAAAATATAACATTTCAATTTTTATTATAAGCATAAAAAATGTGCAAAAAATTGTAAAAATATGTTTGGTAATTTTTTTGAATTTGGACATAAAAAGAATGTCCATTTTTATATTTTTGAGAAAAGAATTTTCCGAAAAATCTGCATTTTTCATTTTTAGAGCATAATGGTCTGTTTTTCAGAAAAACGCTGAAAAAAGTGTTACTGAAAAAAAAATTTGTTTTTTTGAAAAAAAGATTTAGACGTTTTTTCTCTTAGCCATATATACTAAAAATGGCTAAAAATTTCTCGGAAAATCTCGGAAAAAAATATATGTGTGATTTTTGTGACTTTAATAGTAAGAATAAATGTGATTATAATAAGCATTGTCTTACGATAAAACACAAAAGGCTAAAAAATGCTAAAAATGCTAACAAAATATCGGAAAATCTCGGAAATGAAGAATTTGTCTGCATTTGTGGTAAGGTTTATAAACACCAATCTAGTCTATCAAAGCATAAAAAGAAATGTTGCTGTATTGAAAATGAGGAACAAATAGTTGAATGTGAGGATAATAAACAGGAGTTAAAATCATTGATAATAAAGATCATGACTGACAATGGGGAGAAGATGAATTTTTTGATGAAAGAAAATCAAGAATTGCGAAATCAGATTACCGAACTTATTCCAAAAGTAGGAAATAATAATAATAATAAAAATAAATTCAACATTAATGTATTCTTAAACGAAAAATGCAGAGATGCAATATCAATAGATGAATTTATAGATAAGATAGAGGTTTCTATGAAAAATTTATTGACTACTCGTGATAGAGGATTAAGTGAGGGGTTATCGAATATTATTATAGATAACATGAATAAGTTGAGTGTTTATGAGAGACCGTTACATTGTACAGATAAAAAGCGTGAAACATTATATATTAAACAAGATGATTGGGTTAAAGATGATAATCGAGAAAAAATAAATGAAGTTCTTAAAAAGGTTAGCAATAAACAGTTTAAAACAATAAATAAATGGATACATGAAAATCCAAATTATAATAATGATGAAAGCTTGAAAGATGAATATATACAATTGGTTACAAAGTGCACGGAATCGCTAGATGAAAATGAGAGAAAGTTAATAAAAAATATATGTAATAATGTTTATTTAGAGAATAAATAATTTATGTATAGATTATATACAATGGGTACTAGGACAAACAATTTTACATATAGTAAAGCATCATCAAAATTAAGCATCACTGGAGAACTAAATTCAAATTGTAATGATATTATTGAAGTGAGCAATATATATTTTTGTAATGGCACAGCTATTATTGGTGATTTATCAAATACATTAACAATAAGTGGAGATGCAATCGTTACAGGTGACACATCACTAAACGGTGACCTTTATGTAGGTAGAGATGTAATCTTTTCTGATCTAACCGGTCATTTTTATGTTGCAGGAGACACTTCTTTTAATGGCAATGTAGAAATCGCCGGAACACTTGATATGTCTTGTGGTGACATAACGGATGTTTCAAATATAGAGTTTTGCAATGGTACAAGTATAAACGGACTAGGTAGCAATGGATTAAAAATAGATGCTAGTCAAGTCAAGATAACAGGTAGCCTAACAGTAGAAGGTTCCTACACAATAATACAATCTGATATAGTTGAGATAAGTGATCATCGGATAACACTAGCAAGCAACATAAGTGGTAATGATGTACAGCTAGCAGACGGAGGTGGAATAGAGTTAACAGCTCAACCAGACCGAGTTAAGTTTACATATAGTTATGGCGCTAGTGCATGGGTATCAAACATAGGTTTAAATGTGTTGTTAGACACATCTTTAAATGGTGATCTGTATGTAGGTGGGGATGTCAGCTTTTCGGACCCAACCGGACATTTCTATGTAGCAGGAGACACTTCTTTTAATGGGAATGTAGAAATCACAGGAACACTAGATATGTCTTGTGGAGACATAACGGATGTTTCAAATATAGAGTTTTGTAATGGTACAAGTATAAACAGTCTAGGTAATGATGGGTTAAAAATAGATGCTAGTACTGTCACGATAACAGGTAGTGTAACAACCAACAACCTAACCGTCACGGACCAGCTAGACGCAAGTGGCGTAGATATTTCAAATAACTTAAATGTAACAGGCAGAACCACAACCAACGACTTAACCGTCTACAACCAGCTAGACGCAAGTGGAGTGGATATTTCAAATAACTTAAATGTAACAGGCACAACCACAACCAACGACTTAACCGTCTACAACCAGCTAGACGCAAGTGGCGTAGATATTTCAAATAACCTAACTGTAGCCAACACAACAACAACAACCAATCTAACCGTCACGGACCAGCTAGACGCAAGTGGCGTAGAT
>Ga0181400_1001132_pt1 | contig 11206 bp, 9 predicted proteins | sample 23SPOviralmetaG_FD_130129 | JGI IMG/M metagenome (GOLD analysis project Ga0181400, IMG submission 130129) | Marine viral communities from the oligotrophic San Pedro Time Series (SPOT) site, San Pedro Channel, CA, USA - 23 SPOT_SRF_2011-06-22 | ecosystem: Environmental > Aquatic > Marine > Strait... | reverse complement strand
TGTGCATATCTAGGGTCTATTACACCGTGTGCCGCTACAAATCTACTTTCATTGTTGTATGTGAAAGGCATTTGTAAAAGCATTATATCATCGGAGCATTCAAAGCGCCATGGTGTATCTAATTTTATTACAGTATGTAACGTATCTTGTTTATTGTCAAGTGTTGGTATTGTTTGTACTTCATTATGATGATTTACGTATGACGGATTATCATCTTTTTCATGACTAAACTTTGTAGGCTCTTGCCACTGAAAGCTAGATCCATCGCCGTTTGTGTGTATTGAAAAGTCTGCAGTAGCGCATAATGTGTATCCTGCACCAGTCATTAATTTTATACCTGGGCAATTTTGTGTGTATGTTTGTTCAGGATCATCTGTAGTACTAGTTGTTCGCATCCAGTCGCGTCTAAAACTACTAGACGGTTTAATAGGATATAAATCAGCTACACCTTTTTCAAGACTATAAAATCTTATCCAAGGCTTACTTTTCTTGAATAGCATATTTGTCTACACCTTTATATATTTGTTTTAGTAAAAATTTATAATGTGAAGGTAACTTACTAACTTCTTCTTTAACCCAAGATTCATACTCTTGATGTAGTTGTCTTATTTCCTTTAAAGGCTCAAGTTTAGTAGGATGTATCATTTCTTTTGTTGAAATAGGTTTAAATCCCATGCCAGCGGCAATGAACAACGGAGCAATAAAACTGCTATCTACATAAGTTTTTGATATAGTAACACTGCCAATAAGATTAGGATATTGACTGTTTTTTGATACGTAATCATTAAAATAATCTGGATAGTATTCGTGCTGATCAGTACAGTATCTCCAGTACGGCGTATCATCTCTTGTTGACAAACTATAGTGTGTAGATACAAAATCTCTAAACTTTAATACTTCGTTTTCAACTGCATAATTAAAGCCTTCTTTTTCTGTTCTACTTACAAACCCATTGCGTCTATTTAATATTTCAACAACTTTAGTAATATTTTCGTGTGTAGTTAGTAGTCCGGTAGACTCTAACGGTTCTACAAATCCATAACTAAGTCCTACACCAACTACGTTATTGATCCAGCCTCTTTCACGTCTTCCGTGACGCATTTCAATGTGATGCATTTCTGCATTTTCAGCACGTTCCTTAGATCCTGTAGTTTTTAAATGTTCGATAAATTCTTGCTTTGCTTCTTCTTTTGAAAGAAACTTAGACGAATATACATACCCAGTACCAATTCTACTCCATAAAGGAATGTTCCATACCCAACCCGAACTTAATGCATGACAGTCTGTATAATTGTGCATTTCTTGTTCTCGGTCTTCGTACGGTATACGACATGCCCATGCACTATCATTAAATAAATGTGTATCAAAACTTTTAAACTTTGATCCCATCCAACCTTCTAGCATCATAGATTTAAAACCTGTACAATCAATCCATAGATCCGCTTCTATAGTTTTACCGTTATCTAATCTTATTGTATCAATATAACCTTCATCGTTTTTATGATAAGAAACTACATCACCTACAATGTGTTCTACGCCTGCAGGTATAGAAATATGTGTTTTTAAATAGTCGCCAAACTTTTGTGCATCAACGTGGTATGCTGTATCCCACTTAAAGTTGTAATGTCGAAATTTATTTGTTGCATTTCTAGTTTGTTTATTATAATCTGATATGTATGTAGGTACTGTTGCATAAAACTTAGCAAACGTATCAGAAGTAAATTCGTCTGGATATAATGCGGCAAGTTCTGACCATGTATTAACACCTTCTTTATTAGTATAATCTAATCCGTCACTAAAGGGGTATTGAAAACTAGTACCGTCATTGTTTTTAAAATTAGTAAAGCGTATGCTATTTTTATATGTAGCATCACAGTGTGACATCCAATCTTCATCGTCTAAACCTAAATAGTCTAAAAACAAAGTAATTTGACCAAGAGTGGATTCGCCTACTCCTACTGTTTTAATATTAGGTGATTCAACAAGTTTTACATTAATATGGGGACATAGTTTTGCTAGGGCGGAAGCTGACATCCATCCTGAACTGCCACCTCCAACTATGCATACTGTTTTAGTTCGCATCAATATCCTTGTAAATATTGTCTCTTAAATATTCGTATGTACTTGGCAAGCCTTTAACATATGTTTCTAACTTTTTAAAATTATCTTGATATGCGTCTTTTATTTTATGAAGATGTTTTACATCGCCTCTGTTTTTAACATATACATATTCAGGAGTACTAACTGGTTTTACTCCTAAGCCTGCGCCAATAAAATTAGCACCTTGATCAATATCAAGCATTACATGTTCTTGAATAGCGCCAAAGAAATTTTCTATATTAGCATTTCTAATCATTCTTGGACCAAGTATAGTTGGAGCATATTGATTCTTTTGTGTAGCCCAACGCCAGTAATTTGTATCTGTTCTGCCACTTCCTGCATAATGCATAGCAACAAAATCTCTAAATGTAAGAACATTTTTTTGACACATTCCGTTAAATGCATCACGCTCAATTTGAGTAGTATAGCCTTCTCGTCTATTTAACGTGTCGACTAATTTAATAATATTTTCATGTGTAGTAAGAAGTCCTGTTGATTCTAAAGGTTCTACAAATCCATAACTAAGTCCAATACCTACTACATTTTTTGACCATGCTTTTCTTCTATAGCCATGCTTAATTGGAATATAAAAAGGTTCAACAGTATCTAAATCAATATCAGGATAACGCTCTTTTATGTGTTTTAAAAATTCTCTTAGAGCTGTGTTTGGTTCTACAAATCTAGTACTAAACACATACCCAGTACCAATTCTATCCCATAAAGGAATATTCCATACCCATCCATTATCTAATGCTGTACAATCAGTTACATTTTCTAACTGATTTTCTCTATCTGTATATGGAATTCTAACTGCCCATGCCGCATCATTTGCCAGTTTATCTTCAAATGTCTTGAACTCTTCGCCCATCCATTTTTCTAATAACATTGATTTAAAGCCTGTACAATCTATCCATAAGTCTGAGTATAGTGTACTTCCGTCTTTGCACAGTATTTTAGTAATGTTTTCTTTATCATCTACATCGTAAGAATGTATTGTGTTTTCAATAATTTTAACACCATTTGGTATACATATAGTTTCTTTTAAATATTGACCAAATAACTGTGCATCTAAATGATAAGCTGTATCATTTGCAAAGTCATAATTTGGACCTAAATTTCCATTAGCATTATTATCTTCTTTGTTATACATTGCTAGTAATGTATTAGACGGAGCATACATTTTTGCAAAACTTGTGTTGTCAAATTCATCTGGAAATAGTGCGGCAAGTTCGCCCCAATCATTTAAACCATTTGGAGTATACGACCAGTCAAACCCTGATATAAATGGATATTCAAAAGACTTGCCGTCTTTCTTTGCAAAGTTTGTAAAGCGAATACTATTCTTATATGTTGCTTTACATGCAGGCATCCAATCTTCATCTTTGAGCCCAAGAAGCTGTAAATATGTATTAAAATGTCCAAGCGTAGATTCGCCTACTCCTACTGTAGGAACATCTTTTGATTCAACAACTGTAACTTCTAAATGTGGACAAAGTTTGCTTAAAGCTGCCGCGCTCATCCATCCTGAACTGCCACCGCCAATAATAGTAACTGTTTTAATTTTCATGTAAGGCTCCTGTATACTAGCAAATATTTATAGAAGTATAGACTTGCAGAGGCGAGAAAAGAGTGCATAACACTCTTCTCTATTTTAGTATTCTATTCTACTCTAAATGTTGGGCCAGTTGCTGTCCAAGAATCGTTTAATGGTCCAGTTGCTTTATATAAAGAATCAGTTACATCGTATGTCATTGTAACTTGTGAATCATATAACTCAACAACCATATTATTGTTCTTTTCAAAGCTAACTAAAGGAACACTTGCGTCTTTACCCTTGTTTACATTATGAATGTTAACAGGACTAATTGCTATTAATGTTGGCATTATGCTTCCTCCCCTGGTTGAACGTCTATTGGTTGACCTTCCATTCCTGGCCAGTCATCACAATGTACCCACGGTGGATCATCTTCAGTTCCTAATTTTGGAAGTTCGTCTGCTGATGGTTCCATTACAGCCATTACAGCCATTTGTTCCTCAGGACTCATTGTTTCAACACTAGCGTCTGGTGCGTCTAATGTATTTTTAACTAGTGTAATATGACTTGCCCAAGGACCTGTTGGACTTAGTGATCCAGTGTCTTGTAGCTCATGATATATCATGTCTAGTTGTGCTTCAACAGTTCCGTATGCAACTTTTCTTGCAACTTCTTTGTCTGCCGCTGGTTGAACTCTTTCAACCCATATTGACTTGCCTACTGATGGACTAAATTCTAATGTCCAATCAAGTGTTACTTCGTCGGGTGCGTTGACCCACGTAAATTTTGCATCCGGTCCGTTATAAATCGGATACTCGTCTCCAGGTTCTTCAATTTGATGTATGAACCCTTGAAACCCTACTAATACTTTTTTCATTTTATCTATACTCCGTAATAACTACCATTCCTGATATACCGTTTGATCCTCTATGTCCTGTAAAGTAACCACCTGTGCCGCCAGCACCACGACCGCCATGGCCTTCGTGTCTGTGACTAAAGTGTCCACCCTGTGGATGACCTGAAGCGATTGAACCACCCCAATAAGCCGTACCACCAGGACCAAAACTTTGGTGATGACTACCTCCACCTGCACAATAAACATTTAAATTACCACCTGAACCTACGCCAGATAATCCACCTGAATGTTGATTGTTTCTATTAGCGCCATAGCCACCACTTGCACTACAATAGTTGCCAAATGATGTGCCACCTGCGTTACCGGCAGCGCCGGAATAGTAAGTGCCGCCACCGGCGCCACTAAGACTAATACTAACTGAACTAATACCACTTACATCAAGAATTCTTTCTGAGTAGCCACCTGCGCCACCACTTTCGCCGTGTCCGCCTCCGCCACCGCCTGATGCTTGTACTTGTACATGTACATATCTAACACCACTTGGTCTATTCCAAGTGCCGCCGCCTGTAAATACTTGCATACTTCTAATACCGTATTCACTGTATGTAAAATTGTTTCCTGAACTATTGGCTGCCAATGAAGTTCCACTAGCACCTACTGATGTTAGGTTAGTACCACCTTTACTTAATGGTGTAGTACCTGTAACTTTGTTACTACCTAAATCAACTGCACTATTAGCTAATTTATCTGCTGTAACAGAACCACCTGCTAATTTAGTGTTATCAACTTGTCCAGCCGCAATATCGTCACGAGTAATTGTACCCGTTAATACAGCGGTATTTGTTAATCTTTTTAATGTTTGATAACTGAATGCCATAACGTATTTATATCCTTTAGTAGTACATAACGACAACTACCATGCCGTTTCTGCCATTTGCTCCGCGATGTCCTGTAAAATAACCACCTGATCCGCCAGCACCTGGTGATGCATGACTTTCGTGTCTGTGACTAAAATGTCCGCCTTGTGGGTGACCAGCCGCAACTGCTCCTCCCCAAAAATTCTGTCCGCCCACTGATGAACGTGTATGATGTGGTTGTCCGCCACCACCGTAAATATTTAATGTTCCACCTGAACCTACGCCACCAAGTCCGCCCGAGTGTTGGTTATTTCTATTTGCTCCATAACCGCCACTTGCACTACAGTAGTTGCCAAATGAACTACCACTTGAATTGCCGCCTGCACCTGAATAATATGTTCCACTACCAGCACCGCCTACACCAATTGATACTGAGTTTACACCAGTTACATCAATAATTCTTTCTGAGTAGCCACCTGATCCACCACTTTCACCATGACCTGATCCACCGCCTCCGGCACCTTGCACTTGTACTTTAACATACCTAACACCACTTGGTTTAGACCAAGTACCACCGCCTGTATATACACTCATTCCGTATATGCCGTGATTACTAAATGTTGTTCCGTTTCCTGAGCTGTTAACTGTAAATAATTGATTTGCACTACCGACTGTTGTTCTGCCAGTTCCGCCTTTGCTTGTGGGTGTTGTTCCTGTAACAACATTTGATCCCATGTTTACTGCATTTGTATCTATTTTTGCTGACGTTACGTTAGCACCAACAATCTTTTGATTACTAACAAGTCCGTCGGCAAGGTCTGCGCCTGTTAATGTATCATCAACGATTGCTGTTCCTGTAATTCGCTTTAATGTTTGATAACTAAATGCCATTTTGATTCCTTATTAATAATACATGGTTACAACAACCATTCCTCTAAGTCCGTTTGAACCTCTGTGTCCTGTAAAGTAGCCACCTGCACCACCTGAGCCCGGAGCACCATGACCTTCATGCCTGTGACTAAAATGTCCACCTTGTGGGTGGCCTCCTGCAATAGAGCCTCCCCAGTAACTACTACCCCCAATACCTGTTCTTTGGTGATGACTTCCGCCACCGCCACTATGTAAATTTAAATTACCGCCGGAGCCTACTCCACCTAAACCACCTGAGTGCTGGTTATTTCTATTTGCTCCATAGCCGCCACTTGCACTACAATAGTTGCCAAATGACGTTCCGCCTGCGTTTCCGCCTGCGCCTGAATAATATGTTCCACTACCTTCGCCACTAATACTAATACTAACTGAACTAATACCAGTAACACTTAAAATACGTTCTGAGTAGCCACCTGATCCACCACTTTCACCATGACCACTTGCGCCGCCACCTGATGCTTGTACTTGCACTTTAATATATCTAACGTTTCCAGGTCTGCTCCAAGTACCACTACTTGTCCAAACTTGCATTCCGTAAATACCATGTGGTGTAGTACTTAATCCTGATCCATTACTTGTAATTGCTTGATTAGCGCCACTAAAACTGCTAGTACCTAAACCACCTTTTGATATTGGCAATGTACCTGTAACAACGTTAGTTGTTACATTAACTGAACTATTTGCAAGTTTATCTGCTGTTACAGCATTGTTTGCTATAGTGCCTGTATCCACTGTTGTATTAGCTAAATTAGCCGTACTAATGGTTTCTGATAAAAATGAATTTCCAGTTAATCTCTTTAATGATTGGTAACTAAACGCCATATTACTATTATCCTTAAATTGCTTCTAAAGTCCAACCTCTAGTACTATCGTAATACACTAAAGTTACTGATGCTCCATTTGTATCTAGTAACATATCATCAGCTGAGCCCATAATATTTTTACCGTTACGGCCAATAGTAAGATTTGATGACTGTATATTACCAGTAGTATCTGTAATTTTAATTGTATCGTAAGCATTAGGTGCTGAAGGTAATGTAAGTGTTAACCCGTTACCTGTAACCCAATAATTTCTATTAGATACTAAATTACTACTACTACTAACAGCTGAAACAGCTAGAGTGTCTCTAACAGGATGCCAGCCGTCACCGTTATAAATTTCTAACTGATCGGTATCAGTGTTGTAAAATTGAACACCAGCATTAGTAGAAGCTGGTCTGTCAGATTCTCTACCAATCAGTGTTTTTAAATTACTCGGATATATTCCTAAACTAACATTTCTGCCCATTATACTTTCCCTATTATGCTGTTGCTGTTTCTAAACCGTAGACCATAGCGCCAGCGTTTGCGGCACTAGACCTAACAATTACGTTACGATCTGCTTCAACAACGACACCAGTTCTTTCAAGTACACCGCCGGGTAATACTTGTGCTTCATACTCAATGTATTCGCTGTTGTTTGGGGTATTTGCAGTTGCTAACGCTATTCTTATCGTACAAGTACTTGCTCCCCTGTTAACTACGTTAATAGTTATTACTGCAAACGTATCAGTTGGAACTGAATACACAATCGTATCCGTTGCCGCTGATAAGTCACTTGCTCCTAATACTCCATTTGACATTTTTTATTGCTCCTATCTTATCTCAAGAAATAGTTGTATGCTATTGGTAAACCAAGTACAGTTTTAGTAAAGTTTACGTTCGCATTGATATTTATCTTCTCTCCGGACACCGTTGTAATTTGATTGGTGTTTACAAAGATGTCACCAGCTGTAACACTGTTCACGTTTAGCTGTGCGCCACCGCCACCAATTTGTGCTTCGATGTATGCTTTAACTGCTCGCTGTGTTGGTACAACACTATCACTGTTTGCAGTAAAGAATGGGTCTGTACTAAATTCACTAACCGCCGCAGAGTTACCACCAAGTGTAACTTCACCTAGTGTAAGTTCTTGTAGTCCTGCAATGTTAAATGCATCAGCATTCAATGTTGCAACACCTGTTGCCTGTTCAATTTGGAATAAGTCGCCAACTCTAAAGTTACCATCTTGGTCAGTACTTGTAAAGAATACTCGTCCACCGTTAGCGTCTTGTGTTTCTTTATTAGCGTCTGGTTGTATAGCTGGTAATCCTGGATAGTTGGTACTTACAAATCCGCCTGTACCAATGTCTAGGAAGTCATGTCCTGTTAAACGTACCTGACTAAATCTAATACGCATTGTTACTGGATCTTTATCTACTGGTGCGTCTGCAATACTCATTATTGGTGATAACTGTAAGAACGCTGTATATGATCCGTCGTTTAGTCCTCTAAATGATACTGTGTTAACTAGTTTAAACGTTTTGCCTGGTATACTATCAAATGTAACGTTTGAACCACTTACTGGACGTTGTGTTAAACGACTTACAGCAACAAACTGACCACTTTGGAAGAAGTCTGCTCCACCGTTTGAATCATCATCGTTAATTTCAGCACTTGCTGTAATAAAGTTAGTACCTCTATTAACAAATGATGGGTTAGCTAGTGAACCGTTTGCTACTCTTACAATTAATTCAACATCATCAATGTTTCCTGGATCAGTAAGTGTAAGTGTTGGAGGACTACCTGCATCATAGTTACTTCCTGGTTCAGTCATTCTTATTTCAAATACTTTTTCACTTGCAACACTTGCTCTACCTCTAGCTCTCGCACCAATTTCTGCAACAGTAGTATCACTACCTGATAGACCTGATTGTACAAATCTACCTTTTTGTTGTGGATTACCAAATGCTACTAAGTCTGCAGGGTTTCCGTTGCCTAATGGACTAAAGTTAATACCGTCTTCTGAGTACCAAGTTTGTCCGCCGGAGTTTCCGCCGCCTGTAACAAATACACCTTGACCGTATGCTAGTTGTCTGTTAGTTGATGTAGTAGTTGAGAACGATCCACCGTCAATCCATGTATCGCCATTGAAACTAATTGCTGTTTGACCTGCATCACTTAATGCTACAAATCTACCATTACCCCATGTAACATCTAACCAGTTACGTGCAGTTAATCCAGTTACATCACTTGCTGTATTCCATGTTAATCCAAGATCGTTACTCCATGCAATGTTAGTAGTTCCTGGATCCATTGCTATGAATAATCCCATACCGTATGTAAGTCTTTGATATCCTGATCCTGGTAATGAACCACCTGTTGTCCAAGTTGCTCCGCCATTTAAACTGTATACTGTATCAGTTGTATTTGGGTTAACTACAACAAATGCACTTCCGCCAAATGCTATTTCATTATCGCCAGATGCAAAGTTAGCACCTATATTAACATTTACCCAGTTTGAACCGTCTGCTGTATATTTTGCTTGTTGAGTGTTGTTACCTACAGCTACCATATAACTTGGTTTGTATGTGGATGATCCATCGTCTAATAATCCTGACGCCGCACTTCTTGTTGCAAGACCGCCACTAGTAAATGTTTGAGTAGACCAGCTTTCGCCATTAGTACCTATATTATATGTTGCGCCACTAGTTTGTAATAATAAGTACTCGCCTTTTTTAGCAATGCCTGCAATATCAAAGTCAACTATTGATCCTGTTGCGGCATTAATAGTTGTTATTGTTACTGTAATATCGTTTAACGGACTCAAGCCACCAACTGAGGTACCTGGAATAGTTACTGTATTATTACGAACATATTCTTGACCTGCGCCGTTAATTGTTACGTAATATTTTTCACCGTTACGTGTTATATCAAATGTTGCACCACTACCGTCAGCGTTTGTTGTTGTAGCAACATTTATATATTGTCCTGATGTTTCAAAGTAATGCATTAATGCATGGGTGCCAGATCCTGCTAGGCTACCGTAATCAGTTTGTGAATTTGCTGGAGCACTAAACTCTACATGTGGCTCAACTTGATAAGTTGAAGATCCATTTGGAGCAATAACTGGTGTTCCTGGTATAACGTGTTCCCAACCTGGATTGCCGTCGTTCTTTAATACGTTAGCAAGTTTTGAACCTGAATTATAAGTATCAATTGTTGCATATTGTCCTACTGCCGCACCACCTGTAACATACACTCTCATTCCAACATACGCACTTGATATAGCACCGTCTGTTGCCGCTAAGTTAATACTTGTTGTAGTACCTGTTTGTGCAGTGTTTGATACAACTGTATATCCTGAACCACCTGCTGTGTCTGGTGTAGTTTCGTCAACTTTAACTCTATTAACTGCGCCGTCTCTAAATTCATCTGCTACTAGTATTTCGCCTGTACCAGCACCAAATATGTTTACTGCCGCTTCTGTATAATTGTTACCAGCATGTGCATATTCTAATGCAAGCAGACTATCAGTATCTGTAACAACGTTACTAATTGTAGCATTATATTGTGATATGTTATCAACAATACCAGTTACTGGAACTTCATCTGGATCAACGCCTTCAGCTACTGAGCCAAAGCTACCATATGAGTTGTTACCGTTTGTTGCACGTATACGTCCGCCATTCTCTGCCAAGTACCCAATATGTGAGTAGTATGTAAACACCGACACAAGTTCTGCTCTACCATTGTTTGTAATCCATGCTCCAATACCATCACTTATAACCTGTGTAAAGTCGTTTGACACCATTGAGTCATTACCGCCATTGTGTAGTGCGCCATCAATTTTTTGTCCAACTGCCGCATTACCAAAACATGAACAGTTTTGCATATATGGTGATCTTGCACTAATCCATACTCTAGTATCATCTGGTCCCCAACCTGGATCCAACGATGCATAAGCACCTGCTGTTGGACGTTTAGTTCCAAATTCGTTGTTTGGACTTAGATCTCCGTTTAGACCATCTAGTGATTGTAAACGTAGACCTGTACCATTACGCATGTAATAGAAATCTTCTTCTTGTGATCCTATTATACTGTTGACATAATATCTAACTGCCATTCTAG
>Ga0181400_1001130_pt1 | contig 11213 bp, 22 predicted proteins | sample 23SPOviralmetaG_FD_130129 | JGI IMG/M metagenome (GOLD analysis project Ga0181400, IMG submission 130129) | Marine viral communities from the oligotrophic San Pedro Time Series (SPOT) site, San Pedro Channel, CA, USA - 23 SPOT_SRF_2011-06-22 | ecosystem: Environmental > Aquatic > Marine > Strait... | reverse complement strand
GGTAACATATTGGAGTTTGTAGAATGATTCAGTTGCTAGGTGTAGTAGGTAATCTTGCTCAAACATTTCTTGAAGGCAAGGTAGATAAACAAAAAGCCAAGTCAGAGATTATGAAAACTGCGGCACAGCATGATAGCAAGTGGGAGCTAATCATGGCTGAGTCCACAAAGTCTAGCTGGAAAGACGAGATAATCACCATTGCTGTACTTGCCCCTTGTGTGCTTACATTTATTCCGGGCATGGAAGATGTAGTCAGGCAAGGATTTGACAGGCTTAATGAGTTACCTGATTGGTATCAAAACATATTATATGTAACGATACTTGCTGGTTTAGGTTTAAAAGGTTTAGATAGATTTAAGAAGAAGTAGAGTTGTGTTCCACAGCATCTATTGCTTCAAACTCTAATACTTTATAGCCAGAACGTTTTGTAAGATAACTGCTGTAATTTTTAGCTCTTGCTACACCTAACTCCATAGCTTCTTCTTGACTTGCGGCAGATACTTTAATTTTTCTTTCTACTGTTATCTCAATATAAACATCAAAGTTAGAGCATATTGAGTATGGGTTATCTGTTGTTGACTTAACCATTATGTTCCTCACTTATAGTCAATAGTTATACGTTCACCTCTACCATCAAGTATATCATCTATAAGAAATACCAACATTCTGCCAATGGACGCTTTGTCTTCGCTATCTCCGTATCCCCATACAAGATAGTTAGTTCGACCAGAATCATCATCGGTAATAGTAACTGATAGTTTTATCTCTCCGTATTCAAGGTGTTCTAGATTAACAAACATACTGCGGTAAGAAGAGAATATCCCTGAGCCACTGACCCAGAGACATCCTTCATGTTGTTGCATCTCAGGTGAGAATATAACAGCTTTCTTAGCCAAAATGTCTTGCATGTCTCTATCGGACAATACTTCATGTGTCATTTTTATAAGCCTTAACTGGTAACTCTCTTGGTTCTGAGTAATTTTCATATTTCTTCTCGATGTTCTGCCAGCCTATGTCGTAGTAACAGGACTCACAGAATATATCCATTGCGGCTGTGACGGTGTAACAATCTAATTCGTTGTTGACCATCTTGCCGCAATTTCTACATCGAGAAAAGATATAAGTTATTGTGTTACGCTGATTCTTCTGCGCTTGCCTTGAGAGACGCTTTGGCATTTCTAAACTCATCTGTAACTTGTTGCTTGCTAGACTTTGATAGCTTTCCAATAGAGGCTGCATGACTACGCCAAGCCGTGTCAATGTCGTCAAGCGTGGTCGCTGAACGAAAGTCACGAATGATACTGTCTGTGTCATCCTCCTCTAAGTCCATAGGCAAATCCTCACCAGCATAGACATTGAGGCCAAGACCGTGGAATGCAATAGCTTTTACCAAGCAACGTTGTAAAGCTTTGTTAACTTGTCCACCGTCAGGGTGAGTAACAGATTGGTTTTTGTTATCCATGACGTAATGAATCTCTGTGTGAGCAAGGTCCTCGATGGTAACAGTCACTGCTACATAGGTATGACCTTTGGTGTCACGCATAAAAGGTAACGGATTGTCCTGATTGTCACGGAAGATGTGCTTCTCGAATGTGGCAGTAGGATACTTCTCTTTGACATAAGCCCATGCCCAAGCCCATGACAGATAGTCAAAGCGACCTTTCTGTTGAACTTCTGCTGATACATCAAAACGTGATAGTGTTGACCATACATTACTCATCATTCTTCTCCTTAGGTGCAATGTGTGTACAGGTGAGTGTGCCAGCACGAGAACGTGTGACACGAATCTTGTGGCCTTCTAGATTACCGACAATGTCAAAGTCCATTCTGCGGCACTTCTCAGGCATTTTTTCCTTGAACATATCTTTGGCTTCATCACCAACTTTAACAGCTTTCTTAGCATCAATAATGTTTTGAGCCTCAAAGCCAAACAAATGATTATGTTCTTCAGACCAATCAGGTAAGTCAGCCATGTTCATTGTAAACATGTCGGAGTAATCGGCAGGAGGCATAGCATCTGGTAGTACATGAGTATCGTCTTTGTACATCTGCCAGAACATACGGCACTGGTTGATGTACATGTCACACCAGCTGTTGTCCTTTTGTATCATACGCCACTCTAGGCGACAGCGTACACCGAATAGAGCCACAAGATAACAACGGTCGACACCAGCCACCAGCATGTGATGCTGACATTGTGGCGAATAAAAGTCACATAGTTCTTCCATGTCTTTGAAACCAAAATGAGCTTTAATTTCCAATGGAAGAGCATCGCCAACAACACGGGCATCAAAGGTAGAATGCATAGGGATGCTGTCAATAAGAATAGTTTTGCCCATTCCCCTTGCATTAACCTTGCGTTTGTTTTGTTCACACCATTTGTCAATGATGTAGGGTTCGAGGTATGAGCCAGTGTCCATGAGCAGTTGAGTTTGTTTTGAAAACTTTGCATGTTCATGTCCACCTTTCTGGTTTGCTAGAGTAATCCACTGTGCAATATCACCTGAGGCAATAGTTTTTGCATCTGATGAGCCAATGTAGGTGGCTCGTTCCTTGATCTGTGCTTTAGTAAGCATTCATTTCTCCTCGCCCCATGTACGTTGCCATGTGGTCACATAATCGGCTAGCTTATATAAGTCAGGCCCGCATTCATCGGCTTGTGCATCCGCCCATGCATCTTCTACAGCATTACGGAATCGGTATTGGTCAAAGTTTCTGCCAGCAATCTCCTTTACTTTTGTAATGAATAATTCTTTGTCTGTAGTGATGGGTGCAATCTCAGTGGCAAGCCATTGATAGTGCTTACGAGTCATGCCCATAGTGTCCTCCTTGCATAACAATTCACATTAGCATATATTTGGCTTATGTGATAGGTGAAGTGAATGAGTGAAATTACTTTTACTTCCAATTTAATTAAACAATTTCAACAACGTAGGTACGAGTTAGGACTTACGCAACCCGAAGTTGACCAAAGACTTGGCGTTGCGTCAGGTCTTTGTGCTAAGTGGGAAATTGGTAATAGAAAGCCAACATTGTTTAACGCATACTGTTGGGCTGAAGCCTTAGGATGCGATATTAAATTGGAGAAAAGAGATGAGAGTTTGTGGGATTGACCCCGGATTGACAGGAGGCATTACCTTTATAGAGGGTAATGAAGTGTCTGCTGAACGTACACCTATCAAAACAATCAAGGGTAAAAAGTTTTTAAACCTAGTGGGTATTGTTGATAGGATAAAAATTTTCAATCCTGACAAAGTGTTTATAGAAAAACAACAGTCAATGCCAAGACAAGGCGTAGCTTCTACATTTAAAACTGGCTTTAACTATGGTTTGTATGTCGGCTGTTTAATAGCTTTAGATGTTGAGTACGTTGAAGTCTCTCCTCGCAAGTGGAAGAAAGACTTGAATGTATCTGCTGATAAAGATTTGGCTAGAGCTAGAGCTGGCTACCTACTACCCCAAGCCGCACACTGCTGGGAGTTGAAGTGTGAAGATGGGGTAGCGGAATCAGCGTTGATAGCCTATTGGGGTTTGAACTGCGGCCAAGAACCGTAAGGATCAAACACAGGATTTTTAGCAAGCTCATCTTTGATTGCTTTGATACGGTTTGCTCTTGAGTCAGTAGATATTTTGCCAAACAAATAATCTTCCATCATTGAAATTTGATTGGCTTTGTATTTGTTTAGCCACTTTTCGTCTGGCGTGAACCAACCTTGGTAGGCTTCGGTAGAGCCAACAAACTCTTGGAGCGTTTCTGACTGTATGTCATACTTTGATATGCCCGTAAGACAACACGCCACAAATAGTATGCTAAGGTCTTCATCAGAGAGAGACATGCAGTAAGCAAGTGGGCTAGTTCCATCAGCTTCGAAAGCATCAATAGCAAACTTTTGGTGTTTTTCAATAAGGTCAATATAACTAGGTTGAGTGTAGTCATCTGGGTATTCATCCTTGGGAAATAGGTTTTGTGGGTCAGCATAGATTTGACCAACACGATTAATTGCTGAGTATGTGTAGCCTAGCTTACGATGAATAAGCAGTGATTTCATTAGTTTTTCAGTTGTTTTTAAGTCTGTGGCGGCGAACAACTTGTCGATAACATGGTCAGCAAAATAACCTTTTAGCAAATCTTCTTGTGGCTTGCTGTAAGTCAGAGGCGTTACTTCTTCTTCTTCCTCTTCAACAGCAACATCTTGTGCCTCCTGTGCTTCAGCAATGTCTTTCATTACCATTTGTTTAGTATCAAGAACGTATCGATAGGAGTTGTATGTAACAACAAGTATCATGTCTTGTTTAGCAAATCCGTGTTCATCACTAATTACAGGTTGAAGTGTGCGGCATTCTGGTGAGTCCCAATAATACTGGTCTTCTAAATAGATAACATCCATATATTCTTTACGGTACTCTTGGCACACTTGTAATATGTGGCTGGCTTGTATGCTAGCAAACTCTTCTTTGTCGGTAATAAACTCTTCATCACCAAACAAATCAGATTCTATGCTTAACTTGTCTCTGTAAGTTTCAATGTCAAACAGTGCGGCAGTTGTCGGAATTTTTCTGTCAACCATGTCACGTTTGACTGATTCTGCATGGTATGATTCATAGTCATGCTCAAGATAAGCGTCTTGTTTCTCATGGCTACCAAGCGTAAAAGCTTGTGCAACAGCCAAGTTGAAGCGATAAGCACGAAACATCTCTTTAGCTTTGTCTGATAGCTCAGAGAGGCTTACACGCTGTTCTACCCAGCGTTTAGTTTGACCAAAGCGTTTAGCTACAGAGTCAAAGTCTTCTGAGCCGTCAGCAACAAGAGCTTGAATAACATCACACTCATCAAGTGGATGCATATCTTCACGCATCATGTTTGCATGTAGGCCAACCTCATTGTCATTAGACTCCAAGACAATACAGTTGATAGGCGTTTTCTTGTCTTTGTGTACTTTGTTGAGTGCATCGAGGCGTCTGTTGCCATCAATGACGTTGTAGCCTTTGCCATTCTCTACTACTACAAGGTTGTGTAGCAGGCCCTTGGCTTGGATTGAGGCGGCTAGTTGTGCAATGCTGTCTCTGCTAGACTTTACTTTGCGTACATTGTCAGGTGAGTGCTTGAGGTCACTCAGTGGAATCTGTCTTTGCATCGGTTTCCTCCAATAAAATAGTTACGTCTTTGGCATCTATGCCAGTAAAGAACTCAAATGTTTTACCATCTGAGGAAGAGGCATAAGCTGTCATTATACAATCTCGGTTGTTGTAAAATTTGATAGCAACAAAGCTAGGATCGTCAGTGTACATTACAACTCTGGTGCATTCTATTGTGTTGGTAATTGATGTGTACATTATTTAGTCCTCCATACACGCCAAGTGTTATCGTCTAGTTTACGCATTGTTGCACCCCCATGCATTCTGCGTACAGCTTGACACATACCAACAGCTTGGCTTTTCGGTACGTCAACGCTGTCACCAGTTTGCATTTTGTTTGCTATTACAGAAAGGTGTGAACGTGCGCTTAGTGGCGGGATTGGGATACCGCTACGAATCTTAATCTTATCAAACATTTAGTCCTCCATAATTTTGTCAGTCAGTGTCTTTGAGGCGAACGCTACGCCAATCCACAGGGGCGCACCAATCACTGAAACCAAGAGGGTCGGGTTGATGCCCATTGCTATCATCATCAACATAATCGTAAACGATAGTGTTAGGTGAACAGTGACGAACCACCCAATCCAACTGGCTTTGGCGTTCAGTGGCCTGAACTTTCTGATATAATTTAGCATGGTTACTCCTCCTCATGCTGTTCGATTTCTCCTCTACCTTCACAGGTTTCGCAGTCTCTTACTTCTCCCACAAGCTCACCGCCATACCTATAGTCTGGCTTTGGAACTTCGTACTCTATTGTGCAGTCACCTTCACATTCGGGACATTCTATCCATAATCTGTCAGGCATCTAATATCCCCTCCCTTATCATGTCTTCGATACGTCTGCCGTACCAGCCCTGCAACTGCAGATAAAGGCCAGAGTTATATATGTATTGCCAAGCTTGAAGAAACTCATCCTCACTACGAGGCGTTTCAATTCCTTCAGCTATCATTACGGCAATAGAAGGTGTCATTTTATTATTATCATTCAAAGAACATTGGTCTGTAATCTTCATAACCATTCTCCATTGAGATTTTGCTTTTGTTAAACATCATCATAACTTGCAAGTCATGTGTATCACCTATAAATTTTACGTCTTTTTTAAATTGTGTCAAAGATGTTTGAGGCGGTATGCTATCTCCTTCACGGTCTGTACCCATGAACAATCCTTTGTTTACAAGAGGTTGTGGGTAGTTTCTGTGTATCCAGAAGAATCTTTGTTCTGCATATAAACCTTCATCATCTATGTACACGCCATCTCCATTGTCGTAGAGACGTACAAAAGTAAACATTCTAGCTTCGATAATGTCTTTAATCCATTCATAGTCTGTTGGCTCTATCTGTGAACGAACAAGCTCAATTTTCTGTTGTTTTGGTTGTACAACGGTGTCTAATGACTCAATCATGTGAACTCCTTGTGAATATTACACAAAAAAAGGGCAGTGACAGTTGGATTGCCACTACCCTCCTTCCATCCTAGGGGAACGGTTACTAGAATGGAATATCGTCATCCACAGTTGATGGTGAGCCAGTCTGAGGCGCACCTTCGGATGATGTACCCTTGCTGGCTAGGCGGAATGTTGAGCCTGCACCAGCTAGTTTGACCTTGAATGAACGTTGCTTCTGACCATCTTTCTCGTATTCCTCGATGATGGGGAAGCCCTGTACAAATACGGTAGTGCCTTTAGCGGCATACTTCTCAATGACGTTAGACACTAGGCCTTTGCCATTGCTACCGTCCCAAGCTTCTACACGATACCAGTGGGTCTTCTCCACTTTCTCACCAGACTTGGTGGTGTAGCCTTCGTTGACGGCAACTGAGAAGTTAGCGACCTTAGTACCGTTTACGTCACGGACTTCTGGTTCACTGCCGATGTTACCTGAGATTGTGATTTGTGCGAAGTTCATGTCTATTTCTCCTTGCGTTGACATGGTTAGGTTTGAGGCATCACGTCTAGCCTCTGTCACTGCATTGCGACCTTCCTAGGTAAGTAGCAGTGTCACATCCCTGCTTTTGACCATCAACCGAAATGAAAGGTCGTATGGGCAGGGACTATGTGTAAGTGTTAACCTGATACAGGAACGTCTTTACACAATCTAATTATAATTACTATTTGGCTTTTCTTCTTTTCATTGCTGCTTTGATTGTTGAGGAACTAACAGATGTTGCAGTGTTTCTGCGCTGTTCTGTATTGTATTTCCAAAAGTAAAGAAGTCTATCTCTGTTAGCTTTAAGCATTTGTTTAAATTGTTGTACAGTCATTTGAGATTCTCTCATTTGTTTATGTCCACCCATTCATAACCAAATCTTTTCCACTTTGGCTTTTTATAACCTCTAAGCTTCTTGAGTATGTAAAGTGTAGCTGAAATTATACACCCCCCTATCACTGCCGCCATCATGCCAGCAAATGTGCCAGCAAACATAACAACGAGCAAGATAGTTGAAGCAATGTCGATAGGAATGTCAAGCCAAAGAACTTTCTTAAAGTCAAATTTGGCTAACAGAAATAATATAGCAAGTGCTGAGAATACACCAGCAATGATATAGAAAACCATAATGTTCTCCTGTCAGTCTGAGGCGTTTTACCTCGGTTGTTGTCGCACAAAAAAAGTGAGAGACTAGAGCGTGATGCTCCAGCCTCCCAATGTGTATCGTAGGGCTACTGAACCCTACGACCATACTTCTCTGTGTAAGCTTGACGTTGCTTGGGTGACCATGACATGTAAACATCCATGGTAACTTTCTTGCGGAAGTGCGACCACTTCTTGGTCTTGCGTTCTGTGTCAAGCTGAGCCTTGGACTTATAAGCGTCCATGGTGTAGCCAGTGCGTCTCTCTATCTCAGGACGTACCATAGTCTTGAGGACGTAGTGCATATTGCGTATGTGAGCGTACTGACTACGAAGCTTGGTTAGCTTGTCGTCAATGTCATCCTGTTGCCTGACGGTAATCTCTGGGTCATTGACCACATGATCCTCGTCAATGTTCTTAAGACGGTTGCCATAGCTTTTGAGGTCATCCATGAGATACTCAAGGTTGCGAATGCGAGAGTCTACAAGCTTGCAACAAAGTGTGATGTCGTTGCCATCATCATGTATCATGATAGCCGCTGTCTCAAGCTGTGCGTAATGCTGTTGCCAAGCCACATCGAATGTCTGCTTGGCTTGCTCTGAGAATGTGTCATGCTGTAGACGTTTGGCAATGTTGTCAAGGTAATCAGTAGTGACATCCTCAAGACGAGGTAGCTTGGTTGGTGTAGGTTCAATGTTAGTTAGGTCAATATCAAAAGGCATTTGTGATTCTCCTTACGTTGTGGGGTAGATGCCAATCACCTACCCCTGATTTGGCTTATTGGATTGTTATGTCGATGACTGATGCAAGATACATTGCACGTTCTGTGTCACCATCAGCTATTGCTTGGTCAAGCTCTGATGTAACCTGTGACTCGTAATCTTGGTCAATGTTACCTAGACGATGTTCTTCTTGCTGTTCTATTAGTTGTGATTTGTAGTAACCCATGATGTTCTCCTTGACGTAGGGCTGACACATACACACGATTGTGCATGATGTAGACGGCCTGACTATGAGTTGCGAAATTGCAATATCAAAAGGGGTGATAACCCCCTTGTCCGAAATGGATTTGCGTACTACACGCAAATTCGGATTTTGGATTTTGCTATTGTCAATAGTGTAGGTCAGACGGAAGGGAGCTACTGCACCCTTGCGTCCTACCGCAATGGTTCGTGTTCGAAGAGTCATCATTCCATGATATCATCACAACTTGTGTGTGTGTGTTCTCAACTCAACGAGCAAGATGTTACAACGGTAACGTGCTAAATAAAAACATGTCACTCGTAAGAGTGACTCAATCAAATAAGTAACAACCGAAGCGAGGGAAATCTGATGACTCGCAAGCTTGTCTTGCCATGACCGCTTAGAGAATTAAGCATGTGCAACTTACTGTGAGTACCCCTCGATGGGGTGCGACACAGTTGATTTCGACACAACGCTAAACGTACAAATGTCGAAATCCACATATAAAAGACATGTAAGACAATGAGATGCAACAAGTGAGTTGACAACGCTAACAAAGGGATATGTATAATACGTCCGTAAACAATCGGGTCTTGGAAATGACAACAGCAGATAAAACACAGCAAGATAAATATAAGGGCGGTATAGTTCCAATGGATGACATTGAGAAACACGCTCCGACAGTGAAAGCAAGTAACGAAAAGATAACAGAAGCACAGCAAGAGTTAGTTCATGTTATCTTGCATGATGGTTGCAACCCAACAGAAGCCGCAAAGAGACTGGGTAGAAACAAGGCTTGGGCATTCAATACACTGCGAAAACAACATGTTATTGAGTATAGACAACAGTTGGCTATGATGACTTTGGGATGGGACGCTACACAAGCGATGGCAACGATGAGAGAACTGTTGGATAGTAAGTCACAGTATGTAAGGCTTGAAGCCGCTAGAGATTTGATGGACAGGGCAGGATTTAGACAGGATGCTGTACGAACTCCTAGTACGGCTGTGCAGATAAACTTCAATGTAGATTAGGTGTAGGGGTCCCAATGCTAATTTGGCTTGTATAGAGTACCGCCTTGAAAAACCAGCACTGATCACATAGAAGGTCAACTACACACACAACAGACTTAATTAAGTTTTAACCACTAAAATATATTTTTATAGGAGAGGGTGATTATGGGAAATGAAGCCAACAGTAACAATGACGATAGAGCTAGTGAGATTGATTACTTAACTAAGCAAAGACGTAGGAAGCAAGAAGAAATGGCTATAACTTCCCAAGAGGAAGAGACTGGCAAAAAGGTTTACGCTAGGAGTAAGAGTGGAAGCATAGTGCGTTCTTCTTCTGGTGAAGGTGTTACAAGTAGTTATGGAAGAACTGTAGTTGATGAATACAGGGCGGCTAGAGATGGAGCATCCCCTTCTTATGGCAGTCAGTCAGAAGCTCAGGAAGATTCTTCTGATAATGATAGTCCTGTTAGTAAGCCAAAAGCTGATAGCAAGCCAGCAGATATTAGCAAGAGTTCTGGTTTAGGTGTTGCGGCTAGAAAGCTGATTGGCAGTAGAGTTTCTGGCTCTTCAACTAGAAAATTTTATGGTTAATAATGAACCTAGACTATAAACCACCTGGGCCTGTAGCTAAGTCTTTTATGAAAGATAAGTCTTTTGTAAGAGGGATTAGAGGTCCTGTTGGCTCTGGTAAATCCGTGACTTGTTGCATGGAGATAATGCGGAAAGCAGTCAACCAAGCCCCTAATTCTGCTGGGGTACGCAGAACACGGTGGGCTGTTATTCGTAATACCAATCCCCAATTAAAAACCACGACTATTAAGACGTGGAGGGATTGGTTCGGTGATGAAGTTGGCAAGTTTGTGTGGAGTCCTCCCTACACCCATCTTGTCAACTTCTCATTGGGGGATAAGACTACCGTTGAGCTAGAAGTCATTTTTTTAGCATTAGACAAACAAGAAGACGTAAAAAAGCTACTTTCCTTAGAGCTAACAGGCGTATGGCTAAATGAAGCTAGAGAGCTTCCTAAGTCTATCGTTGATGCATGTACTATGCGTGTTGGTCGTTTCCCTTCTATGCGTGATGGCGGTCCGAGTTGGTTTGGCGTTATTATGGACACAAATGCTCCTGATGAAACGCATTGGTGGGGCATTATGGCTGGTGAAGTACCAGCACCTGAGTATATGGCTTCTGATGAAAAGCTATTACTTGTTAAGCCTGATGATTGGACGTTCTACAGGCAAGCTGGGGCTATGAAAGAGAAACGTGATGATTCTGGTAATCTTTTAGGCTATGAGAAGAATCTCAAGGCTGAGAACAGAGAGAACATACAGCCTGACTACTATGATAAGATTATATTGGGTAAAACCCCACAATGGGTAAAAGTATATGTTCTGAATGAATATCAAGCTCTAATGGACGGCAAGCCAGTGTATGCGACCTTTAGAAAAGAATCTCATGTATCAAAGTCCCCTATTGAGCCTGTTGATGGTGTAGAGGTAATAGTTGGTATCGACTTTGGAAGAACTCCAAGT
>Ga0181400_1001125_pt1 | contig 11236 bp, 8 predicted proteins | sample 23SPOviralmetaG_FD_130129 | JGI IMG/M metagenome (GOLD analysis project Ga0181400, IMG submission 130129) | Marine viral communities from the oligotrophic San Pedro Time Series (SPOT) site, San Pedro Channel, CA, USA - 23 SPOT_SRF_2011-06-22 | ecosystem: Environmental > Aquatic > Marine > Strait... | reverse complement strand
TATATATACAATGAATATATTATTTTATTATTATTAGACACCATTATTTTCTCCTAAAAATTCTTCGTCGGTTTTACGATCTGTTTCTTCATATTTACCTTTTAATAATGCAACCATAATTAATGTTAAATCATCAAAATCATAATCCATAACTAATAACTCATTGGTTTTGACATTATATAATTTGAATTCTCTGGGTTCTCTAGATATAACATTATATACCCATGCATAAAAAACCAATTGAATCTTATGTTCCAATGTTAGAGAACCCGTACATTTAAACTCATAAATAGAAGATTTTGTCATTAAATCTAATATTCCAGAGAATTCAAACTGAATATTCATAAAATATGGCGATAAAACACGATTTAATTGCTCTTGTTCTCCAAGCATTGATGGAGATATAATATATTTTTCGGCTTCAAATGGAGAACCTTCGTTAATATCATCTAAAATAACACCTTTATAGCGTTCCATACACGTTTCGACGAGTTCATAAGACAACCAATTATAGTCATTTTCATCGATTTGTTTCAATCTATAGTTCAGGTTCTCTTCAATTGACGAGAGAACATTGGCAAGAAAAAGATAATCTTCGATTGTTTTACATGGATTTGGTAGTTTATCCACAAATTCTCTAATATACGTATGTTCGTTCTCGTTGGATTCCAATAATAACATATGAATTCGCTTAAAAAGTGTATTACCTGGGTTCTCTTTCTCGGGATAATATTCGTTATAGAGCTGATCGTATAGCATACAAGGAATGGCTATTCCATTAAGATCACTGACACCCTCAAATAATCCCTGTTGTGTTTGTATAATGTTTGGTATTTCTAATTCTGAAATTAATGAGTTAGATGGAGTACCTGGTTTAAATATGCGTTCAATTATAGGTGATATTTCTTCTATAATTGCATCAGGTATAAAATTCACGATACTACTTGCACGAATTCGTTTTGTTTTTAATAAGTCTTCATCCTTATCAGGATCTTCAATCTCGAAATATTTTCGTGGTGTACCTTTAAAATCAATATAATTTGTACGTCCCATTTCGTGATGATTCATTTTCAAGAAATCGAGTGGTCTAGAATATCGATTATTCTCAAATTCAATTACAGTTAACTTACACGATGCTCGAGTAGAAGCAACATAGAAGACATTGGGGCAGTTTGTTGTATCTAATACATTGCGTGCAAAACGTTTATAATAATCATTATCAAAACCGAGAACAAATACATAAGGTCTCTGACGACCTTTTGATGAATGAAATGTAGAAAATACAACTTTACCATTGATAATACGTTTATCTAATTTACCTATATCAAAAGTCGGAACATAACAGGGAACGTCGTTAGTTACTAGTGCGTTTTCAATGCTCTTTACAACGGCACTTTTCACAGATGCCGTCAAAATGAAAATATCATTTGGTTTTACACCAGCATCCAATAGTTGCTTTATATTATGAACGATGTATTTACCCGTATTATGTGGAGAACCTCTATAATATACAACAGGTTCTCCTGATTTACAAGATAACATTAATTCTTCACCCAGCATACTTGTATTTACAAACGAGGATATTTCATCTGTAATACGATAAGACATTTTTAGCGTGCAATGAATGAAACGTTTATCTCTTAAAAAAGGGAAATTTACCCATACCTTATCACCTAGAGAAAGAAATCTAGAATCAGATCCTTTGAATTCATATAGAGATTGTCTTGCATCTCCTAGTATTAATAATTGAACTGGAGAACCTGCGTCTGCCAAAAATTTTTTCATTAAACGATAATATAAATTTGTGTTATCTTGATATTCATCCAACATACATAAGTCAAATTTGGGTATAGTACGAAGCGATTTCATATCATTATTGAGAACCCGACGAATTCCTGTATCCGTATTACAATCTTTTGAATAATAATGAAATCCCAAACTATGAAAAGTATGAACTTCTATATTTGTGAGTCGCATATTTTTCACCTTTTCCATATTTTCAGCCCGTAATTCAGAGTTATAAGTAAGTTGTATAATTTTTTTATCTGGTAATTGTTTTGCGGCAGATAATATGGTACTTGATTTACCAGAACCAGCAACTGCACTACAAATAACATTTATTCCTTCTTTTAATTTATCTATTACATATTGTTGTTCTTCTGATGGTGTATTCATCAATGAATCTATTAAATTATATATAATTATGTTTATACGATTTAATTATTTGATTATTCTACTTTAACTCGCAATGCTCCAAAACAACCATTTGCATAGTAATTGCCAATAGTTGTTGATCGTTTAACATATTCAAAATTTCCACACTATCTTTTTTATAATTTAATTTTTTTAAACTTGTCATTAGACGAACCTGATTTGTTATATATCTAGATACAGGACTAGGATAGTCAGTTGAGCGATTGTCTATTACATCTTGTATAATACCGTGAGGGTCTACTTTTCGCTCTTTTTTTATATCAATGTCTTTGTTTTCTTTATTCGTGTTCTCTATCTTAATTTCACAGTGTTTTACTACCAAGTCTTTTTCACGATTAAGTCTCATCCTTGGTTTTCCAGCCGAATTGGGTTTTAATGGGCGCTCAGGAACATAAGTATCAAATTTCGGTTCAATAGTATTTAATCGTTCAATGATTTTATTAGATACTTTTTGTTTATCATTTATGGCGACATTTTTCTTAAGTTCTACCTTACTTTTTATTTTTTGAATATGAGGTCTAGATGTGATGGGCCTTCGTGAAGTGATTGCTGAAGCACAACCTAACATCGTCAAATAATTTAAAGTATTATGAATGATACTAAGCTTTGGATGTTTAGGATTAGTGCGAGTTATAATATTTTTCATTTCATGAGAATCACAATTTGGATCAATCGCACCAATGACAAAAACGTGATTTTTTATATTTTTCATAGTTTTATGTTCGAAAAGCAATCGTGTAATAGTTCTTCTACGAGATGGAATAAAACTTTGTTTTTCGGCAACAGCTCTAATACATTCTTTAAACGCCAGCATATCTTGATTAATTGCGACAGTTTCTACGTGTTTGCGTTCCTCATCTGGTGTTTCAAATCCCGCAGTATCAATTATCCTTATTTCTAGTCCATTAAATATCAACTTTATTAATAGATGTGCCCGTGAAGAATTGTGAGTACTAAATTGCTCTTGTTTCCAACATCCTAAACAGTCTTTAAAAGTATTGAATACCTGATTTACAGCAATTTTACGCGCAGGTTGTATTACAAACATTTGATTTTTATAAACTTGAGTTACTTCAATTGTAACATTTGTTTTAGATGTATCTTTAATATCCTGTATAATGCCACATAAAACACTATATTTATTATGTAATCCACTAGAATCCATACCTAGTAGATTGAAAGTTTTACCAGAGCCGGAAGTTCCAAAGCCAACGATGGTAATAACGTCTTTGGAAATGTGTGTATTTGTAATAGTAGTTAGAACGTGTTTTATGTGCCTCTTTAACGTATCATTATAAAAGGTAGGTGAACTCTCGCAAATTTGCTCGTTTTTCTTAAAGCTATATATCTTTTTATACTTCTCAATAGTATGTATTTGATTTTCTGAAAATCGAATACACGTAGTAGTTTGATTATTATATGATTTTGATGGCCTTGATACTACATACGCGTGCATTTTATTTTGTATTTCTATACACATAGACATACAAAATAAATTAACAGAACGCATAACTCATTGTTCCTACTGCAACAAGACCCAATACAAGACCACTATGATAATACAGGTTCATGCTCTTATACATTTTTAACCAAGCCTTTGTATCTTCAGGTTCTGTTATCACTTCAAGCATCCATTTAGATTTGGGTGTTAATATATAATAAAAATAATTAACTAAGAAAGAGGAAGCAACTACAGTACACACTAAATGCAGAGAAGTCATGGGTTCTTTACGAACGTGGGTATTATATAATATAATAATGAATGCTAAAATTAAACCAAGACCATATCCTGTATAATATATTTTTGTTCGTTCTACTACAATTTCATCATAAGTATTAATCAATCCAATCGGTAAACTGTCTCTATAATCTTGTATGGTTCGATTTTTCGCAGTTAAAAATGTCATATAAACCATCGCTATTAAGAAGATAGCTGATATAGAACAACTAACATAACAACACTTCATCCTTTATATATTACTTTTTCATATTTTTACGAGTTTTACGGGTTTTTTTACCCCCCTTCATAGTAGCGCGTCTGACCCTACTTCTAAACTTTGAATTGTTTTGTATTCCTCTTAAAAGTCGTAATTGTTTCTTAGCCTTATCCATTGTAGTGCACTTGGCGAAGACTTTTTTGGTATTTTTATTGAAAACTTTATAGCAATTTCGATTAGGTATTTTACGAATTCCGTAAGGCATATATATATATACAACTCACATATATATATATTTAACTAATATCCGTTTGATTTTCACGAAAGTACAACAATAATAGAGTACCAATAGTCAATAAGATTGTATAGTATATTAATTGAGCTGCATTACTTTTGATAAAATTTTTTACCAAGATATCACTAAAACCAAAACCGGAAACATAAATAAAAACCCAGAAAAAATCGGATATCAGCATATATTTATATATAATTATTATATATTACAATCATGCCACCTTCATCCAATTATGATAGGATACCCAAATTAATGATAACAACACATGGAAAGTGGAACGTGCCTAGAAATAGTGCAAATGGACATCCAAAATTTACATTACCGTATAATGTACGAATTATGTATGCAACGGGAATGGGAGTAGTGAATTATTTAGACCAAACATTAGCAACCAGAATAGATAATGAATATAGAAAAAAAAATGGATACGGTATGCGTAAAATTAATAAATTCAAGAAAGATTTAAGATCGCTTGATATATATGGTTGTTGCGACGCACTAGCATGTAAAGACAATCGTCGTAATAGTAATCCCATAATAAAACAGGTTTTGAAAGAAGAAAAAGAAGATAGTAATTCAGAAAATAGAGTTATGGCAAAAGAATTTTTGGATCATACAGATGAACCATATAGAATAACAAGTAAACGAAAAGGCGCTACGATGCCTTTAAAAACACACGAGATAACTAGTAACGAATTTGGTGTAGACGAGGAAGGTAACGCCATTCGTGACTATACAAATATTAATGATAACAGAGTAATATTATATATTCCAGGACGTGAACCCATTGATGTATTATTTAACTGGGATAAAGTTAATAAGGATGAACCTTATATTACAGCAAAGTTAAGAACGCAATATATAGCAATTACATTTAAAGAAATATTAATGCGTGTTAAAAAAATATGCGCTGATTTGGGTATCGAAATAACCGATCTTGATATAATAGATTTATCTTGTAATGTAACAATCGACGGTGATGGTGTGAAAGCACCAAGCGATCCATTATACAGAACCGAATATATTAACAAACTAAGAAAAATGATATTTGGAGACGATGAAATTTTATCATCTTCATCATCTTCATCATCTTCATCATTAAATGAAGGAAAGGGACTTTTTGATATGTTCACGACAAAATGGATGCAACCAACGGTGAAATCAAAATCAAAATCAAAAGGAAAAACAAGAAAAAAACCTCACAAAAAACCTCAAAAAAATAGAAAGAAATCAAGACGTTCTTATGTATAAAAACTATAAATTAATCATAGCATATATCTTTAATCCATTAGATAAAGGTGCTGAAAAAATATTAGTCTCAGCAAAATCTTCAATAATAGGTGTATTATTATTACCAACAGTATTACCTTCATATGTTTTGAAAGTAATAATGTCGCCACTTTGAAACTGATTCCAAAAATGTTTAGTTGTATAAGAAACCAATGTAGCATACGCAGAATTAACACGCCTCTTATAAACGATTGTTCCACTACGTGTTACAATCATAATAGATGTTCCATTTGTATTATCACTAGAAGCAGTACTAATTTCAAATGCTAAAAAACTAGGTACACCATTTGGAACAACCAGTTTCGTAACGTATGTACCAACATTTGCATCAACAATGGGCGTTTCATCGCTGGGTAACCACGCATTACCAATCCAAATAACATCAACTGCAGATGGATCTATAACATTATTATTATTGAGATTTTGTAAATAATTATGAGTAGTATATATTTTTAAATCCCCATAGTCATTTATAGCATCACTTTTTGTAAAATCAGAGTAAAATAATAAACTACCTGCCATTCCGGGATCGTATGGTCCAGTAGGACCAATTATTCCCTGTGGTCCGGTATAACCGATTAATCCCTGCGAACCAGTATAACCAGTAGAACCAGTTGCTCCTGTATTTGTAGCTGAACCATCAAGACCATCTATACCACGTGGTCCTGTATAACCGATAGGTCCAGTAGGACCTTTTGGCAATATCTGATTTGCTAAAGTAGTTCTTAGATAGGAAAGTGTAGAACTATTAAAGAAAAATGTTACAGTCTGGTCCAATGTAGAGTTACTTTGATATTGTTTTGCATAGACACGAATACGAATATTACTCTCATAATCAGGTAAAGAATAGAACGGAAAATAAACAGAATGTACGTATCTATTATTTGGAACAAATCCAGTTATTAAAGATGCAGATGATTCACCATCTAGTATTAAAGTTTCATTATTGGATTGATCTAATTGATATATTTTCATATAAAAAACTACATCGGACGATGATTGATTTATACCAGCATACATATGTAAATCCCATAATCCCTGTGCTACAGAGGTTGTAGATATAGTAGTAAACTGTGTTGTGAAAGATACAATTTCTACAGGTGCAGTTTCGCTACTGCTAAATGTGTAAGAAAGAGTTTTCTGCGGTAAGTTCATACTGGGATCTTCTATCATAATACCACCATTATCAGGAATCGAAGAACTACTACTCGGTTGTAAAAATAGATTATACTCTAGCGATAACCCTGGTGGACCTTCCGGACCCGGACCACCTGAACCAGTTGGACCTATTAAACCACGAGGTCCTGTGCGACCCATAGTATTTGCACCTGCTGGATAGTATGGTACATTTTCTCCTTGAATACAAACGCTACTAACTGGTGCACCTTCAATACCATTATAATTAATAGTTCCATTTTCACCGGTTGTTCCACCACACGAACCACCATTTAAAGTATAAGTGCATGGACCGTGTATAGGAATGTCAAATAAATCCCGTGAATATACACTATTTACAACTGTTTCAATCATATTATTTTGTATATTTATGCCTGCACTATTATTGGGATTGAACCCATTTAATTGTCTAAATTTTCTTAATTTTGTATAATCACTAGAGGACATTATATATATCAATCATATATTCTCATAATATTTTAAGAAGAATGAGCCATTTATTTCATGTTACTAGTTTACCATTAAGAATTAACCAATTTTCATATCAAATTAAAGAAAACGATTCATATTTAATAATAGAAACGTTGAGTCAATTAGTATTACCATCAAATCCAACTGACTCAAAGGCGATTCTTTTAGTAAATGTTTCAAATCATACTATAGATTTAGAATCACAAGATGGTGTTAATAAAATTTACAATCATTTATATGCACCAGAAGGTAGTTTTGATCTAAAAATAGAAGCAAATCGCATTCTTTATCTTATTTATATAAAGAATCAATCATTAAATCAAGGAAGATGGGTTACACATCTCGGATAAATTCATATATTTAATGTAAAATTTATTTTTTACATTAAAAATCAAATAGAACTCTCTGTAAAATATATAAAAAACACACTTTAGTATGCCCAAATTATATTTAGGGAAACAAACAATAGTAAAAAATAATGATTGGGACTTTGGTGGGACAAACGTACATGGTGCGAATACATTAAGTGTCGACGGAACTATTAGTTCTATGCCTCCCGATTTTGAAACATTAGGTAAAAATTGGAGCGATGTTTCTCTTAATTCTCGTAATTATAATTCAATTACTACTTCATCATCCGGACAATATTTATCCATAACTGTTTTAGGTGGTGTTATTTTTAACTCCACTGATTATGGTACAACTTGGTTACAAGCTGATAATGCACCAAATGCAAATTGGGTTAATATTGTATCTTCTGCTGACGGTGTATATCGTGCTGCTTGTATAAGTAATGGAGGAATAATGTATTCCAGTGATTATGGTGTAACTTGGACGACCAGTGATGCTCCTACCAGTAACTGGAGTGATATAGTAATTTCTTCATCGGGTCAATATCAAATTGCCAGTATTAATAATGGAAAAATCTATTATTCAATTAATTATGGAGTAAACTGGTTACAATCAAACTCTATAGTAGATAACTGGAAAAGTGTATCTATTTCTTCTCGTGGAAAATTGGCTATTGCTGTAAGTTCCCAGCACATTTATTATTCTCTTGATTATGGTGAAAATTGGGTTATATCCGGCGATGATAGAATCACAAATGCTGTCGATGTTACAATGTCTTCCGATGGTTTGTATCAAACAATTATAGGTGAAACTAATATATTTTATAGTGATACTAGTGGAAATTCATGGAATATATCAACTGATCTATCTGGTTCATCAATGAATTCGATTGTTAGTTCAGCAACAGGAGAACATCAGATTATTGGATTGGATAATAATAGTATTTACATTTCCATTGATTTTGGTAAAACATGGCACGTCAGTGATTCATCTAATTCTTACTGGACGGATATAGCATTATCTTCAACAGGCGAATATTTATATGCAATATCTAGTAATGCAGCAAAAACAAGTAGTGTTTTAAAATGTAGTCGATTAGAGAATCAATTGGTATATTCATTATCGGGTGGTGGAAATGGAGTAATTGGTGGAACTGGTTCAACTGGAGCTACTGGTTCAACTGGAGCTACTGGTTCAACTGGAGCTACTGGTTCAACTGGAGCTACTGGTTCAACTGGATCTACAGGAGCTACAGGTTCAACGGGCTCTACCGGTTCAACTGGTTCAACTGGTTCAACGGGAGCTACTGGAGCTACTGGAGCTACTGGATCAACCGGATCAACAGGAGCAACTGGATCAACTGGACCCACGGGTCCTACAGGTTTACCAGGAGATAGATTTTTAAGTCAAACTACGGTAGCTTTTTCGTTACCAATTAATGAAAATGGAACAACAACTGGTACAATAGCGAGCTATTTGGCTTTTGTTCCTGGTAATTCAGTAATTGCAACTGACACATTAGACCCATTAGTTAATAATTTTGAAGGACGTGTTAGTTCTTATAATGAGATTTCGGGAGTCATTGCTATAGACAGTATACGTAATATTAATGGAGCTTTCTCAACCACAACCATTTATAAGTTAAATTTAGATGCTATTGATGGTGCAACTGGTGCAACTGGTGCAACTGGTTCAACTGGTGCTACTGGTCCAACCGGAGCTACTGGCTCAACTGGTTCGACCGGAGCTACTGGCTCAACTGGATCTACGGGTCCAACAGGTTCAACTGGTTCAACTGGTGCAACTGGTCTAACAGGTTCAACTGGTGCTACTGGCGCTACTGGCGCTACTGGACCCACGGGTTTACCAGGTGATCGTTTTCTGAGTCAAACTATAACATCGTTTAATACACCAATTATATTTAACGGCTCAACTACGGGAACAATATCAGAATATCTTGCTTATATACCGGGTAATTCAGTAATAGTAACCGATACATCAGATCCATTAGTTAATAATTTTGAAGGACGGGTTAGTTCTTATAATGAGGCTTCTGGAGCAATTACAATAGATAGTATACGTAATGTGAATGGTAGTTTCACAAATTCAACTATTTATAAGATTAATTTAGATGCTATAGATGGAGCTACTGGCTCAACAGGAGCTACGGGTTCAACTGGTTCAACTGGTGCTACTGGATCTACAGGAATGACGGGTTCAACTGGTATGACCGGGGCTACGGGGTCAACCGGTTCAACTGGTGCAACTGGACCTACTGGAATGACGGGTTCAACTGGTATGACCGGGTCTACTGGAGCCACAGGTTCAACCGGAGCTACAGGTTCAACTGGAGCCACAGGTCCAACAGGCATGACCGGGACTACTGGAGCTACAGGTCCAACCGGAGCAACTGGACCTACAGGTTTACCAGGAGATCGTTTTTTGAGTCAAACAACAACATCATTTACTCTACCAATCAGTGAATATGGTTCATCAACTGCCATTATTGCTGGTTATCTAGCTTATATACCCGGAAATTCAGTAATAGTAACTGACAATTCAAATCCACTTGTTAATAATTTTGAAGGACGAGTAAACACATATAATGAAGCAACGGGTGCTATTATAATTGATAACATTAGAAATATTAATGGTTCTTTTACCAACTCGACTATTTATAAAATAAATGTCGATGCAATTGATGGAGCTACTGGAGCTACTGGAGCTACAGGTTCAACTGGATCCACAGGTGCTACAGGTTCAACTGGATCCACAGGTGCTACAGGTTCAACTGGATCCACAGGTTCTACGGGTTCAACTGGATCCACAGGTGCTACAGGTTCAACTGGTTCAACTGGAGCTACTGGTTCAACTGGAGCTACTGGTTCAACCGGAGCTACTGGATGTACTGGTCCAACTGGTGCTACTGGTCCAACTGGTGCTACTGGTTCAACTGGCGCTACTGGACCTACAGGTATTCCAGGCGACAGATTCCTCACATTATCAACAACCGCATTTTCTTTACCGATAGTATATAACGGTACATCTATAGGCGTAGTAGCAACATATTTGGCATATGTTCCTGGTAATTCAGTATTGATTACTGATATTACGGATCCCTTAATAAATAATTTTGAAGCTCGTGTAACAAATTATACTGAAAATACTGGCGAAATGAGTCTTGATAATATTAGAAATATACATGGAACTTTTACAAATTCTACAATATATAGAGTAATTTTGGATGCAATTGATGGTGCAACAGGTGCAACAGGACCTACAAGTGCAACAGGTGCTACGGGATGTACTGGCGCAACAGGTGCAACGGGTGCAACAGGTTTTACAGGTCCGACAAGTGCAACGGGCGCTACAGGATGCACGGGTTCAACTGGATCCACAGGAGCTACAGGTGCAACAGGTGCTACAGGTGCAACAGGTGCTACGGGTGCAACAGGCGCTACAGGTGCAACAGGAGCGACAGGAGCGACAGGTTCAACTGGTT
>Ga0181400_1001124_pt1 | contig 11236 bp, 4 predicted proteins | sample 23SPOviralmetaG_FD_130129 | JGI IMG/M metagenome (GOLD analysis project Ga0181400, IMG submission 130129) | Marine viral communities from the oligotrophic San Pedro Time Series (SPOT) site, San Pedro Channel, CA, USA - 23 SPOT_SRF_2011-06-22 | ecosystem: Environmental > Aquatic > Marine > Strait... | reverse complement strand
GTTGATGGTAGTGAAGAAACACCTGAAGAAGAGCAAACTCCAGAACAAAAACAAGAAGCAGAGTTCAAAGCAGCACAAACAACAGCAACAGAAAGTTTAAAGGAAGAAGAACCTGTAAAAATGTCCAAGGGTGGTAGAGTCCCTGGATCTGGAAATAAAGATACGGTTCCTGCAATGCTCACTCCAGGTGAGTTTGTGATGAGTAGGGGGGCAGTTGCAAAATATGGTACAGATACAATGAGATCTATGAATGCATCTGGTGGCGGCACAGGTATTCCAAGTCTTATGTCAAATGGTGCATTTGGATATTCAAGTGGTGGTGGACCTGGTATAGAACCATCTGAAGAACCTGGTGGAAGAAATAAAGAAGGAACAGAAAAATCTAAACCTAGTGGAAACTTCTTAACCAAATTATTTGGTGGAGGGAAGAAAGAATCACCTTCAGAACCTGCAGAACAAACTCCATCAGGTAGTAGTCTGACTGAAACTCAACAAAAAGCATTGCAAGTTCTTGCCAAGTATGAATCTGGAGCAGCTGGATATGATGCAGTCAATCAAATAGGAACTGCTGGTGGTAGAGGAGTTAAAGGATTCTCTGGTAACATTAAAAAAATGCCACAACATAAGGGTAGATCACTAACAGATTTTACCATAGCAGAAATTAAAAAATTACAATTAGATGACAAAACAATGTCTGATGATCAATGGATAGAGTCTGGTAAACTTCATGCTGTTGGTGCATATCAATTCATTGGTAACACTCTTCCTGGAGTTGCACAAAGAGCAGGTATACCAGACGATGCTAAGTTCACCCCTGGTGTTCAGGATCTGATGGCACTTCAGTTAATGAAAGAGCGTGGAATTTCCCCTTGGGTTGGTCCAAGTGATAAAGCAACTCCTTCGGAGAGAGCAATCGTTGAGAAGGCAAGAAATCAACCTATAGCATACAGTCCATCAATGTCTACTGGAGGAGCTATCACTGCATCTGCTGCATCTTCTGGAAGTGCATTAAGTAGTAGTGGTGGTGGTGGTAGTAGTGGGTCAACATCTACGTCAGGTGGTAGTAATAAAAAACCAAAGAAATTTAATTATGCACAGTTGAGAAAAGAATTGGGTGTGACGACAGCATCTGTTTCTAAATCATCAAGACCATCATCTACTGCTGCATATTCTCAAATGCAGAATAATACTCAACAGACACCGCAAACACAAGGCGAAAAAAGTGTTTCACCTGGAGTTCCAACATTTGATGCAGCTGCAATGTCTTCTCAAAAGAAGATAAAAACTTTAGGGATAACGGTGTAATCTATGGCAATTACTGCACAAAAGTTACTCCCTCAAAGTAAAAGTGGAACAATAACTCCGATAAAGAAAGGTGCGATTACAAAAATTACACCAATAGGAACAAAAGAATCTGCTGTAGAGAGCAAGGGTGAAAAGAAAGATACTCTTATAGTCATAAAAGAGAGATGTATTGAGATAGATACTCTTCTCAGAGGTTCTCTTGCGCTAGATAAAATTAGAGCAGATCAAGCACGAAAGAAAACAGAAAAACAAACACGTTCCAAAAAAGAAACTGAATTAGAAAAAAGTGACGACAAAGATGAAAAGAAAGGAAAAGGTCTTAAACTTCCTAAGATAAGTTTCTTTGATCGTATCAAGAATTTTATTAAGAATGTTATTCTTGGTTTTATTGTAGTCAGGTTATTAAAGTTTGCTCCACAAATAGCAAAAGTTGTATCTTTCTTGAAACCTGTTGCTAAATTTATCTTTGGTATTGGTGAAAAACTATTAGAGGGATTTGTTAATCTTGTTGACTTTGGATATAAGATTTACGACTCTGGTAGAAAGTTTATTGGTGATAAGTTAGGTGATGAAGCATTAGCCAACTTTGATAAACTGTCTGGTGCAATCAATACAATGCTGAACCTGGCATTGATTGCTGCTATGGCAACAGGTGCTGGTCTTGGTCGTGGTAAAACTCCTAAAGTCAAACCGAAAGTTAAGACAAAACCCAAAACAAAGGGTAGAGTTAAAATTGATAAAAAATTGAAGAAAATGGGTCTGACTAAAGAGCAGATCAAAGCATATAATAAAGCAGTTGATGGTGGTGCTAGCACTACAGGAGCACTTGCACAAGCAAAAAAAGTCAAACCAAAACCAAAAGGGTTCTTTGGTAGAATTGGGCAGGGATTTTCTGATCTTGGTACAGCAACTAAAGACCTTGCAACCAAAGGTGTTAAAGCACTTGGTGGCGGATTAAACTTTTTATCTGGTGGTAATCTTGGTAAGTTTGGAAACTTTCTACAAGATCAATATAAGAATGCATCTAAATTTGCACGAGGACAATACGATAAGGTTGCTCAAGTTGCTTCAAACTTAAAAAATAAAGCCTATCAAGGCATCGATAATTTTAAAAAGGGAGCTGCTAATATTGCAGATAATGTAAAAAAAGCAGCAATCCAAAAAGTTATAGAACCTTTAAAACCAATTTTTGATCCAATATTAAATCAGGTAAAAAAAGTTGGTGAAAATATTATGGGTGTCTTAAGAAAGATACCTGGATTTGAACTCGTAGAAAAGGTTCTAAGGAAGAATGGTATAAAAGGTATTGGTGATGCGAAAGGACTTCTCAAGAAAGTAGGTGGAAAAGCAATACCAATTGTTGGCGGTATCGTTAACCTCTTATTTGCATATGATAGACTTGCTCAAGGTGATTTGATTGGTGGATTACTAGAGGGTGTATCTGGTGTTCTTGATTTATCTGGTGCATTTGGATTCGCTCCTGGCCCACCTGCATCTATGTTTATTGATGCATATATGTTTGCCCGTGATTTTATTCCTCAAATTCAGGAGACTGAAGGAAAAGTTGTAAATGGATTAGGTCTTGGTGGATTAAAAGGTCAATTAGAAACCGTAGCTAAAAAACTTCCAGATCTTTCTACCATTGCAAAAATGTTTACTGGTGGTGATCCAAAAAAACCAATGATTGGTGGTAAAACAGATACTCCAGGAACTGATAAACCGAACCTTGGTTCTACTCCTACTACATCATCAGGAAATAGTGATGTTAAAGTTGGAGGTAGTAATGTTGTCGCCATTGGTAAAGACTTGACTAATAAAGGATTTACTGTTGCAGAACATCCAGATTTTACTAAGGATACATCTGGTGGTGCATATACTCCTGGTGAGGGATCAGTATCTAATGTTCATAAAGGTCGTGGCCACTATGAATCCAGAGCAATTGATGTCACTAATTTTAAGGGAGGAGACCCAGGGTATAAACAATCATATCTTCCTGTATTGAATTCACTTGAGAATAATTCTGCAATCAAAATGCTAATTCATGATACATGGGGATTCTACAAAGATGGTGGTAAGTCTGGTCCTGGATCATATGGACACCCTGAACATATGCACATTGAAGTAAAGGATAAAGGTGGATTCATTGGTAAGGGACTGTTTAAAAATATGGGTGGTATTGAATTTGTTCTTGATCATGACACCACAAAGGCACTTGAGAAGAAACTTCCTGGATTCTTGGATGCTATAAACAAAGCAGATGGAAAATCAGTGATGGATGTTCTTGGAAAATATGCATCATATGATATGCCAGAAGTGATTCCAGTTCCTATCCCACAACCAATTCAAAATACAGTCGGTAATGCATATGAAAAAGCAAAGACTGTGACTAACACTATCATTGCTAAAGGAAAGGAAGCATTCAGTGATATCTTGTATATGCGTTAAATAGAACTAAGAGGTAATAAACATGTCAGAGAAAAAAGTAACTGGTGCTCAGTCTAATCCTGCTTTTATTGAAAGGTTAGATATCTTTTCAAATAAAGATCAAAGTAAGACTGTATCTATCTTAAACGGTACAGTACAGTTGATGTACTATGAGAGTCTTCTTCAAGACTCTGTAATGGCAACTGTGTCCTTTACTGACTCTGGAAGTGCGATTGATGATAAGAGTGCTCTTGAGGGGTTACCTATCGTTGGAAGTGAAAAAGTAGAATTTAAAATTAAAGATAATAATAATCAACAAATAAAATTTACTTTCTATGTTAACAAAGTAACTCCAGTAGAAGACAAAACAACAAAAGGTCTCAACACTCTTCATTTGGTTTCAAAAGAATACATTCTCAATGATGAAGTTAGAATCAATAAAAGATTTGATGGTAGAGTATCAGAAACAGTCAAAGAAATATTGACCAACTTTTTAGAAACTGAAAAAGATATCACCGACATTGAAGATACAACAGAGTTGAATCAGATTCCTGGTCAATGGAAACCATACTACACATTGAACTGGTTATCTAAGAAGTCTGCTCCTTCTGCCGCGACTCCTGGTAAAACCGCAGGTTTTTTCTTCTACGAAACATCAAAAGGATATCATTTTAAATCAATTGATACTCTACTGAGTCAGGAGAAAAAGAAGTCGATTATCTATAATGAAACTCCTGACTCAAGAGGTGCTAACATCCCAGAGGGATATGATATAAAAGCATTGACATTCTCTAAGGACAATCGCATCAATATTCAAGAAAAGATGCAGGCAGGATTTCAATCAACACGAATCGTTTTGTTTGATCCTGGACCCAACATGAAGTATGAAGTTTTGAATCCAAAGGCTACAGGAGATGATGGAGTCGAGGATTCTTTAAAGAAAGGGGGAAAGGAACTACCAGTTCTGAACCCAGAATTTAATCGTAAAGGCAAAAATAAACAGTTCTCAAGAACAACGTATATTGTAAAAGACACTGGAACTCTACCATCAGGATCAAGTAAGCAGCAGATTGAAAAGTCAAAGGATCCAAACTTTAGACCTGAACTGATTACCAATCAGGCAATTATGCGCTATAATCAACTGTATGCTTCTGAAATTGAAATCACTATTCCTGGTGATTTTTCATTACATGCAGGTGATGCAATTTATTTTGATGCACCGTCTGCACAGGGAGATACAAAGAATGATGATATTGACCGTCAAATTGGTGGTCTATATATTATATCAGCATTATGTCATTTAATTAATGCACAAGGAACTTATACAAAGTTAAATTTGGTAAGAGATTCTTTTGGAAGAATGGGAAAAACCCCACAAACAGGCAAACCAGCCACGGAAACAAAAGTTCCTGGTACACAACCTTCATACCAAAGAACGGTATCAAGTGCATCATACGATACCACAACTACTTTTTAATTACTATTATGGAAAAAAATATAGAGACTCATATCGAAAAGGATAAGCAAATTCTTGAAGACCCAACTATTTCGCCTCAGATGCGCCGTCATACTGCAGATGAATTAGAGCATCTTGAGATGTACCATAAAGCACATCCAGAAGATCATCACGATCCCTCAGCATTAGAAATGTATTGTGATGAGAATCCTGAAACAGACGAATGTAGGATTTACGAAGATTAATGGCAGAAGGAGCAGCACTATTTGATCCCGGTTTTTTAGGAGCACAATTTATTTGGTGGCTAGGACAAGTTGCCGATGATTCTGAATGGAGAAATAATTCACTGTCTGGAAAATTTGAGGATCCAAATAGTATCCCTGGATGGGGTAGGCGATATAAAGTTCGTATCATGGGTATCCATGATAAGGAAGAGGAGTCTATTCCTTCAGATCAGTTGCCTTGGGCGAGTGTCATGTATCCCATCACTGCTGGTGGTGGACAAGCAAATGCAAGCACAACTCCTGCATTGCGTCAGGGTAATTTTGTCTTTGGATTCTTTATGGACGGACAAGACCAACAGGTCCCCGTCATCATGGGAATCATGGGGCAAAATGCTCAGACTCCGATGTCAACAAAGATTGGCAAGACGGAATCTAACTTTGGTTCTACCAGTGGATATGCTGAAGGAAAAACACCTCCAGTAGGAAGTGCCAAACCAACAGCTCCTGATGAAGGTTTAGTTACAAAGAAACCAACAAATTCTGCATTAGGAAAAGCACTTGCACCAGCACCTCCTGGAGTCAAACTTAATAAGTTTGGACTGAGACCAGATCAACCTCTTAGTGCAATTCCAGATGGTTTACAAGTCGCAAACGCTGCAAGAGAGCAGGCAAGAAACGAAGGTAAGTCAGTTCAGGAAGTAGAAGATGCCGCAATGCAAGCGGTAGCAGATCATGTTAAAAAATTAAAAACACAACAAGAATCTCCATCAACACCAAGTCAAGGTAATCCAACAAAAGAAAACCCTGATGCGATGCATCAACTCTCTTCTGCTGATGTAAAACGTGAGACTAAGATCAGAGAATGTAATGTTATAATGAAACCTGATCCTGATCAGTTTGTTCAGTCGGCAATATCATCAATTCAAACAATCATTACTAAATTGACAGAGAAATTAAATTCATATCTTGCTGCGATATCAAGTTATATTGATGCAGTATCAAGCACAATTTCAAGTATAAAGAAATTAATCTCTGATGCTGCATGTGAGATTGCAAAGTATATGAAGATAATCTTTGATAAGATTATGGAGTACGTCATGAAGCAATTGAATAAAGCAATGACAAATGCTGTAGCAGCATTACCTACTCATATGAGAACAATGTTTGCAGACTTAAAGGAGCAAATTGGAGAATTAATTTTATGTTTATATGGAAAACTTACTGCAAATGTTTGCGGCCAAATTGAGGGTCTGCTATCTGATGCCTTAAATATGGATAATGCTGAAGCAAAGGCAAGAAGAAATTATGAGAACAATGATACAGATGATTTAAAAAGAAAACCAATGGTTCCAACATGTTATGCTGAAGATGTTATTGGAAGTATTTTATATTCAAATCAAACACAAATTGATGATGCCAACAGAAATATTTTAGACAATGTAAATGAATTCGTTAAAGATATGCAAAGTGAACTTGCAGGTGTGAGTGGATCTATATCTGATATTTTGAGTCAAATTACTGATGTTGCTGGTAGTATCAGTGGTGCTCTCTCGTTTACAAATATTAGTCTTAATATTTTTGGTTGTGAACTGAAACCAAATGTAGCAGTATCTGATAAGTATTGTATGGCACATGGTGGATCTGCTCAACCAGATACTAATTTCCCAAGTATCAAATCTATTGAAAACTCAGTGTCTAATGGAATTGATAAAGTTCTTCCACCACCACCAGAGTCATTTGCACCACCTCCTGCAGGAACTGCTGATATTGATCTTGATACTCCAATATCACAACAGGAGAGAGATGCAGTACGTCAGGGTAATATTGTTGACGAACAAGGGAATAATATTGGTACGATTACCTGAACATAAATACACAATATGAAGGCAAAGTATAACCGATAATGTCGTTTAATCTCTTCGGACCAGCAAATAAATGTGATATTAAGGTTGGATATATTTCAACCACAAGAGGTTACGTTGATGGTGTCAACCGATATGAGGCTAATAAGTATGCAAAATTAAATCCAGGAACTCAATTTATTCTTAGAAGAAGGGATAAAATTCAGTTCATGAATATCAATGGGGTTAATAAATTAGAACCAAAGGATCTTCTTCCACAAAATTCTTCTAGTGGTAACAAAGGATGTTCTGGTATTACTGGACTTGATATTTACGATGATGATGGTGGAATAAGATCAGATGCTTTTAATAATGTAGATCCACATGTTATTTTTTCCGGTGGTAATGGTATTGGAGCGAAAGCTAATCCTATATTTGGAACTGATGGTGGTCTCCTTGCAGTAGATTTAATTGATGGTGGATGGGGATATGAATACGCACCAGTCACAGAAGTAATAGATGAGTATGGTATTGGTGCGGGAGCAGTGGTTCGAGCTATTATGGTTGGAGACCCTACATATTCTAAATGTGCATTCGTTGAGACGGTTCAAACTTTTGAGGACGAAGAGGATTTTGAGGAATATGATTTATCAACTTGTGGTCCATCGGAGATAGTTTCTTTTGGTAAGAGATATGATGCAGATGGAAAAGAGGTTGGTGTGTGGGATCCAACCGCATATGCAACTCTTAAGTCAAATCCTGCAGCGATTGAGCAAAGAAGATACCAAGACTTCTTAGAGTCTCTAAGAGGTGGAACAAGAGTAAATCTTCAGGGTAATATTATTCGTAACTGGTGGACAACTCAGAGAGAAAAACCATTAAGGGTTACTGCTCTCAATAAAAAGTCTAGAGTTATTCATAAGGTGACTCATCCGGCATGGAGTGAGTTTATGAATAGATATGCTGTCTCTCCAGTTCCACCATCAAATGTTCCTGGTAGTGATTTTGCTGGAATAGAACATACATTAGAGTGGGAAGAAAACTTTCCATATGATGGTGATTATAATTTTAGATATGCTGCGGACAACGTTGCGGATATCTACTTAGACAATGTATTAGTTGGTAGGACAACTAGATTTAAAGATTCTCCAGATAAGTTAAAGAAATTTGTTACTGCTGGAATCCATAGGATTAGAGTTGACCTGGAGAATATTCCTATTCTTACAAAAATACCTAAGAAAAAAGATGAGAAAAAATATATTAATACTGAGTTTGAAGTTTATGGACAAGGATCTCAAAGACATCGTGCAATAAAATTTAGTTTTACATCTGAGGGAGGAGAACATTCTTTTGTTTTAGATAATGTCCAAAAAAGTAGTAAGTCATATAAAAAAAATATAAGAGTTCTTAGGAATACGAATTATAAAGTTGTTGCTGTTGCAGATTCTGCTAAAGAAGAACCACAGATCGGACAAAGAGAATTTAAAATTAAATATGGTAATGCTTCATCAACATCAGGAAAAAGAGTTGTCAATAAAGGAAGAGAGATAGAGTTTGATGATAACGCTGGTAATGGATTTGATGTTAATGCAACTTTAAAAATTAAGTCTAGTTCTCCTGGACTTTCTGCAAAGTTCTCTGATGATGGTACAAAATTAATTGTAAAAGGTCAAAACAAGGGCGATGTTGCTATTAGATTGGATTGGAATGATAACCCTCAAACATCTGGAATTGCTGTAGGGTCAGTCACTATTGGAGATACAACCTGGACTCAAAGTGGACAAAAAGGTGGTATAGGAAAAACCATAAACATTAATAAAATCTCAAACACTAAATCAAATTCTGGTGTTGTAGAACAAGGCACTATGCAAAGCTTTGGCATTAGAGATAAAGAGAGAGGTAATAAACCAGGTAAAGTTATTTTTGCTGATTATGTTGGATCGGCTAATGATAATGATGATATGCAGGTTAGAGTTAATAGAGGAACTTTCACTGCATCAAATAAAAAAGTTATAAGAGGTGTTGGTCCACAAGGAAATCAAAAAAGAGGTAGTTTTGACCTAGACTTTAGAGTAGATGTTAAATCAGAATCAGGAGGATCAAGTTCCTCTAGTTCTGGTTTTGAAATGGAAGAAGTTTTTAATACTAAGAAATCTATCAATGATGCAGATAGAAAACTTTGGAGAATAAATCCTGAAGCAGGTAGAGATGGTGATTTCCTATCTCGCTTTGGAGTTCTTCCATTTAATCCTCAAAGCAAGAAGGCAACAACAGATGATTTTAGTGGAACTCATATTATTAGATGGCAATATGTAGACTTTCCTATTACCGGAAATTATAACCTTGAGATTATGGTTGATGACTCTGCAGAAGTTTACATTGGTAACCGTTCTGGAGATGGTAAAGCAGGTATTGGTAATGGTCTTAATGATATCAACAATGGTGGTGATGAAGTCATTATTAAAAAACAGGGATTCAATGCTCCAGGTAGAAGCACAGGTAAGAGTTTTGAAACAAGATTTTTTAAAGCAGGAAAATATAGAATTCGTGTAGAATTAAAACAGATTAAAGGTAAACCTCTTGCTGAAGGTAATCCCATGGCATTTGCTATGAGAATAAAAACCACAGTCAAAGAAAAGAAAGTTGTATCCGCAAAGTCTTGGAATGAAAATCCAATGGGTGTTGCATTATCAATTGATTCTCCCTTACCGCCTGCACCACAAGATCCGAAACCACAACAAGAAGGAAGATGTCCCAACAATCCATATTGGACAACTAGATTCCCTGGATCTAAAGAAAAATGGTTCCCTGTAACACACCCTGCTTGGAGTGGATTTACTAATCGGTATGCAATGTCACCTGTATTACCATTAAGTACACCAGATTCTGACAATGGTGGACAAGTGTTTAGAACTTCTTGGGTTATTGATGCACCATATGATGGTTTCTATGGAATGAAAGGTACAGTTGATAATGGTGGAAGAATTCTTGTTGATGATAGAGTAATTTTAGAGGGTGGACTGGGTTTTAATGGAAGAACTTTAGAAGGATTTAAATCAGATTTTCCTAAGACAGTTAAGTTTCCATTACAAGAAGGAAAACATATAATCACTGTTGAGGTTATTAATCAAGAAACTGATACTTTTAAAAGGATTAAGAAAAAAATCTTTGATACAAGCGATTGGTTGTCAAAACCAAAGTCAACTGGTGGTGGTGAAACTAAAGTCACTTACATTGGATTGAACTCAAAAGGTGGTGGAGTAAGAGTGTCATCAAATGGAAAGAAAATTTCATTGAGAGATGGTGATGGAGATGATACCAACGCTTCTTTTGAGATTGTCTCTGGAAATGCTAAGTTCTCTCAGGACGGTAAAAGTATTGAGGGTGATGGTAAAATTGATATTAAATTAAATTGGGATGATGATCCTAATAATGCTGGAGTTGCGGTAGAAAAGATTAAAATCAAAGGTGTCACTTGGACTCAATCGGGTAGAAAAGGAAAACAAAAACAAAGTGTTACTCTTGAAAAACCTACTTCATCAGGATTAAAGTCTGGTTCTACTAGATCAAAAAATGGTACGACGTATGCTGGTCCAACGGAACTAGCAAGTTATAGAAAAGGATTTCTCTCACCACTTTTCCAAGATATTAATCTAAAACCAAATGAAGAAATTCAAGGAAAGACTTGGGTTATGCGTTGGGAAAACGTAGATTTTCCTGTTGATGGTAGATATAATATTGAGAGTCAGGTAGATGATAGAGCTGAGATTTTTGTTGACGGAGTAAAAATTCAAACGGTACTCTTTAAAAGAAAAACATTTGCTGGTGACCCTAAAACTTACAGTGATTTTAATACTACAAAAGGAAAGAAAACTGTTGAGATAAGACTTAGTAACATCCGTATACCCAACACAGGTTTCCAAGAGAATCCAACAGTTATTGATATGAAAATAACAACTGATCTCAATGTATCTACCGGAAGAGGT
>Ga0181400_1001123_pt1 | contig 11244 bp, 6 predicted proteins | sample 23SPOviralmetaG_FD_130129 | JGI IMG/M metagenome (GOLD analysis project Ga0181400, IMG submission 130129) | Marine viral communities from the oligotrophic San Pedro Time Series (SPOT) site, San Pedro Channel, CA, USA - 23 SPOT_SRF_2011-06-22 | ecosystem: Environmental > Aquatic > Marine > Strait... | reverse complement strand
TTGTATTCATCAGGCATAAACCATTCACTTTGACATACACCGTCAAAAGTTTGTTGATCTACATCTAATGGAATATACTTTTGTAGTTTGTCAAAGCCTTGTTCTTCCATAGCGGCGTTAAACTTGTCTACATCATCTGATTCTTCGCATAGAACTACGTGGCATTTTTCAACATTACCACTATAGATCATATCGACTAAGTCTTTATTTGTAAATCGTGGGATACCGAGTTCATCTGTTTTCATTAGCATACAAGCATTTTAACTTACATTTATTAAATTGTCAAGTCCATTGTTGTTATCTTTGTCATCTTTTTGTAGTTGTTCTACATAGGCTCGTGCTCGACGTGCTTCTAGTTCTATTTTTAAACTATCTAATGCTAGAATAATTTGATGACGAACTTCTTCATTGTTTGCAATAAAGTATGTGCGATTTAAAGTTGAAATTTTATTTTCTATTTCAGTTTCAGTAAATTCACTTAAATTATTCATAAACGGATGATTCATGCAAATGCGCCAACATACTCTAAATATACAGTAGACCCATCATATGTCCACGCATCTATAACTACTGGATCAGTTGCACTAGTAACTGTTACTGTAGTAGGATAACCTGGACCCTTTTTAATTGTTCCACTATTTTCACTTTGGAAATTTATTTCTCTTGCAGTACCATCGCCAAACAATACAACACGAATTTTTGAGTATTGTGAAGTTGTAGGCCAATCTGTGAATGTCATTGTAACGCTGTTGTTTAAAGTTATTGCATGTAAATGACCAAATAGATACGAAATATTACTGTTTGATACAATACCATTTAAGCCAGTTGTACTTGTAACTTGAGATGTTTGTAATAGTTTTGTGTTAATAATACTGTTGTTGTTAAAATTATTGTTACTTGACGTAGTAACAGATGCATTTGCTATTGCTTCAATCTCTGTCTTTGCAAATTGAAAGTTAGTTTTAATTGTATCAAAGTTATCACGAAACCCTTGGGTTGAATTATCTCTTCCATCAGCAGGAAAGTTTTCATTTATACTTTCAAAATCTATATTTGACATTGTTTGTTCCTTTGTTACTATTATTTATCGCAGCAGACTCGATAAATAGTATAAACAGATTAGGAAATCACATGACAAAAACATCTAAGTACCGCAACTATGGTTTAGTTAGAGATTTAAATTTATCAGATGTAGCAGATAGTACACTTGCTTTAAATAGTTTATTAGACAATTTGCCTGTAACAATTGCACCAAAAACTTTTACATCTCCTGATTTAAGTCCAATCAGAGGACTTATCTCAGGTAATATTAATACAGAAATACTTAGACAATTTGTTGATACTGCTCCAAAGTTTGATACAACGGATCCAATAACTAATGTTACCACGACTTCATTAATACGTCCTATTCCACGAGTACAAGATGCTGTAAACGAAATTAATGCAGTTGTAGGAGAAGTACCTAGATTTGAAGGTGGTAGGGGGTTAACAACAACCTTTATTCCTAGTAATTTTATTTCAGAGAATACTACAAGTGTATCACCTGACGGTAATTGGTTTGATAAGGTGTCCGTAAAAGTTACAACAAACTTTTTAACAAATCCAGATTTAGTTACAGACGATGATATTTGGGTCACAGGTGAATTCAATTTTACAAGTAAAATGTTACCATCTTTTCCAGATGACGGCGGCGGCATGGTATGGACTGGTATATTCAAGCCATTATTCTTTGATGCACAACATGATTGGACAATTACAGCCACAGGCGGCGTTCAAGTTGAAGTTGAAGAAACTCCTGGTAATTACATACAATATGCAAACACAACTGCCCGCGGTACTGCATTAGACTTATTATTTGACAATGCCGCAGATACTGCTTTTGGAGAGTTTGGATACGTGGCTAATGCTCAGTTTCCTGCTGCTATTGCATCTGACCCTGATTATGCTATTCTACGCTCTGATTATCGACGTGTATACGGTTTTGGTGCTACAATAATTACTATGCAAATGAATTCAGGTGCTGCTTTTGATGTAAGTGATTTAGCACTGCAACCTACACAAGGCGGCGATATAGAAGATAGTCCTAGTGCATATTTTGTTATACCAGGTATAACAACTGAAATATTAGACGACATTTATGCTAGGGCAGTTGCGGCAGGTTATACAGGCCCGCAAAACCAAACAATGGAAAGTGTTATATTTGTAAACACATCGTATTCATACGCAAACGAAAGAGTAACGACAATTACTCCTATAGCATTGCCGCAAGATCCTGAATTCTTTGATGGGCAGCGAATGAGAATGTTTTGGTATTATCCACCTGATTACGAAAACGAATGGACAGGTGAAGTAAAATCCTGTAGTTACATATATAATACAGCACCTAACTATTATACAAATTGGAACACAGAACGCCCTGTTGCTTCTAGTGATGACCTTAATTTCTTTAACATGTATACAAACAGTACAACTTCTTGGCGTCCAAATATCGGTAGTGGATCTGTAGCAAATGATGGAAGTGAATATCAAGACTTTTCATCTAACGGAAGTGTTACAGTTTTATGGAACCCAACATTTTATACAAACTGGGCAGGAATTACAAGAATAGATAACAACGCAATAACAGGGGATTTAAATACTAGAAACTATATTATAGGTTCACAACAATTTGCTAAAGGAGATGTTTTAATACCTGCTGATACATCTGCACATGCTGCTCATTTTGCAACTTCTAGTGGCGCTGGTTTCAATTATTACCAAATGAAAATTGATAGAAATCTAAACGGTATCCTTGCACAAATTCCAATAACTGACTTTGTTAGTGCAGTTGACGGCGAAGATGAAATTTTTTATTGTCTTATTGGGTCAGCAATAAAAGATGTATTTTTAGGAGACAACAACAGCGGTACTACAACTTTTACAGTTGCCTCTGATTATAGATCAACATTTAACGTTGCAGTAGATGACAGAGTTTTAGTACAAGGTGTAGGACTAGACGCAAACTCATATAGAGTAATTTCAGTAGATTATACAAATTTTACATTTACAACTGATGCAGCATTTGCGGAAACTGGCTTCGGCGCTGGCACTGATGAATATAGAGTAGTTATTGTGCCTACATCAGGTATAAGTGATTATAGTAAAATTGATTTTTGTGAAGATATATTTGGTTATAAAACAAATGCAACTATTTCAGTTGGTTCAAATATAATTACATTAGATGATACTACTGGTGTACAAATTGGACAAGTTTGTCAATTTGATGGTTCGATACCTGCAGGATCTGTAGTAACAAACTTTACTCCAGACACAGATGTAACAATTAATAATGCTTTGACAGCGGATATTCCTATACAAGCATATGTAGTATTTGGTCCTGCATCCACAGGTGTAATAAACAAAGAAAGTTGTGTGCTACCGTTTGATGTAAGCCCGCCATTTGTAGGTACACAGCAAGGACTTACTACTAGCGGTAAGAATATTAGGAGCACATTTGATCCTTTCTCGGTAAAAGTAACAAATAGTTTAATTAGTCAAGGTGGAACTAATGTCACTCCTATTGTAAGTGATTATGCGTACAATCAAACTTTAGAAATTGGAAGCAGAACAGACGGATTTACATATAAACTAATTGCTAAGAATCCTACACCTTAGGAAGCAGTTTCTTCTCTTATAAGACACAAACTATATTCTTCGCCATTAATTAACACTCGTACAAAGTGTGTAAAATCTCTGTCAGCCAGTCCAGCCTGTGCTTCTAGTAGTGAAGTGTTTGTGGTAAATTTTATGTTCTGTTCAAATGCAAGATCACCTACTAGTATTTCTCTACTAGCACATACTAAGTCTGAACCTGATTCGCTCCAAACATTATCATTAGATGAAAAGATTCTTTTAGTTCCGCCATCCTCGGGGTTACTAATATAGATACCAGGGCTAGTGTCTACAAGTGCTGCGGTAGGTACATTAAGTCCGTCTGGGTCAGTTACTTTCAACGGAGCATTGCTTGTTATGTCATTGTCAGATAAAAAATCTGTATCTGTAAATAAACTATTAATCTTCAATGCCTTCAGGCTATCTATTACATCTGTGATAGCAGCCTGTGCTATAGCCGGAAAGCCGTTTGTACCAGCAGCAAGTTCCATTGTGAGTCCTATACTAAAATAAGGATTAACACCGCCATAAAATTGTATTTCAGGAATAGTGGATTGGGCTTTATTTTCTACTGCCTTTTTAATCAAAGGTCTTAAGTTATCAAAATTTACTGCTTGTATAGTGTCAGACCTGCTGTAGATTCCAACTGGTGGATCTAACACTAGCACGTCTGAAGTATCTGTCAATTCAAAACTCAGTCCGCCTGTTAGTAAGTCTCTTCTACTCTCAACTACTTTATAAGTTACACCGTCTACCTTTACTTCTGTTCCAGTTGAAAATATAGAAGGTGTAAGACTATTAAACTTAATTGTACTTCCTTCAACATTATCACTTTCGACTATTAACTCACTTACATTGTCTACGTTGTTAACAAACAATTGTATATCATCGCCAATAGGACTATTCGCAAGGTTGTTAATTATATCACGGTCAGCAATTGCTTCTAATAAGTTTAGATTTTTATCAAATCCCTGAAACTGTCCTGCCATAGTATCTCCTTAAGGTGTGACGTCTATCTGCCAATTAGAAGAACGTAAGTTAGTTAATATTGCATCATTAAGTGCTGTAGGTGACGGTGATGCGTTACCTAATAAATTAACCACTACATTGCTTCTAAATGTATTGTTATATGATGTATTTAAGTCTAGCAGTATCTGATCAACTGCTGATGTACCTAACGCCATGTTACTTAGGTCTAAAGTAAAAACTTGATTTAATCCACTTAAAGATCCGTTGCTGTAATTAGCAATTGGATTGTTGGATAAGTTTAGAGTTTGACAGTTTGTTAATGATGTTATATCAGGCCATACTGTTAGTAAATTATTTTGTAAAGAAAAAGTTAAACAATTAGGTAAATCAAAACCAACAGTTGAAGTAAACTGATTATTTTGTAATGCTAAATTAGTACATGCTGGCAAATCAATCTCAGGTATTACACCTGATAACAAGTTATCATCAAATTTAAGCACTGTAAGTTTTGTACATACATTTGGACTTGGCAAAGATCCAGTTAATTCACATCCGTATATTTCTGCTTGTAATAACTCTGTACAATCAATAAACAATGTAGAATCAATTGTGCCACCAAGAGCCATGTTAAACATTTGCAAAACTTTCAATGATATGCAGTCTCTGAAAGTACCGTCTTGGATAGGCAAACTAAACTGATCTGATTTTAATACAAACCTTTCTAGTGTAGGCCTGCACCCTCCATCGGAAGGACCAAAAGTATTCACCGTCAACGAATGCGAACCGTCAGTGTTAAGCCATCTAGTATCCGGTGATGACCAAATTTTCAATGACGTGTTAGATGATAGATCTGGAAAGGTTCCTTGGATTGCAGATTCATCAAGATAAACTTGTTCCAATGATGTACACCCATTAAATATTGTTTCGCCATCTCCTAGTACAGAAGGATCTCCTAATCCCCCATCACCAGTAAATGCAAGTCCTGATATATCATAGTATACTAAGTTTGAGTTACCTGAAAGGTCTATCCCTAGCAAGTCGCACGTCATCAAATTACCGCCGAGAAAAACAACCTCTAAACTTGTATTGCCAGTGATATTAAAGGTTGAAGTAAATTCATTATTTGCTGCATCTAAGTAAGTTAACGATGCACCTACTGCAACATTTTCTAACTGATTGTTTGCTACCTCTAGCCTACGTAACCCTGCAGGCAAGTCAAGTAGTGTTCCTTCTAGTTCTCTGCCAATTCCTCCAGTAAGATTTAAATTCTGTAGCCCTGTCAGCGTACTTAAAAGACCAGTAACTAATCCGCCGAAACATCCTGATAAATTTAAACTTTGAATTGTACTAGGTATACGTGCAACTACTTGTGGCGTAAAGTTTCTTAAAGTTGCATCAGTACTGTTTGCAAGGTTTAAAGCATTTTCCATTTGTAAAACTGTTAACACTGGTGTGTAGGTTGTAAAATCTGGAAAGTCTAATATATTGTTACTAGAGATATTTAAATCATCTAATGTTGAAAACACAGTCTGCGGAAATTCTAACACACCTATGTCTTCTAAATTTAAAACTGTAAAATTATCAGCAGGATAGTAAGTAGACACTGTTCGCTGTGCGCTAAATGGTTGATTTATTTCTACATCAACAATACTTATAACGTCACTTGAATTTTCTATGTTGTAAAGAACTTCTGTTTCATCAGGATTAGTTACAACAACAGTAGGTTGTAAGCCACCTGGCAGTACAGTGTATGTGTAACTTAATAATGCATTTCTAAAAAATCCTTCAAAGATAAACGGAATGCCTTTCATTGCAAAAAATTGATAATCGCTGCCATTTATGTTTATGTCAATTGTATGCGTAGGAACTTCTGCTTCAAATCTAGTAGGAGTAATATCACCTAGCAGTGTAAGGTTATCAAAATCTAAAGATGCTCCTCCACTTAATAAAACTTGGTTGCCGTATTGTACTTGATCTGCTGCTGCTCCAAAATTACTCCAAGCACTTCTTCTACTTGTACTAAAGTCGATTATACTTGCTGTACCATCGTCCCAATTTAACTTGTAGAATTTATAAGTAGGACTGATATATCTACCTTTTAGATCAACAGCAACGTTTAATGGTGCATTAGAAGAATTGAAAATATAGTCTGTCAACTCCTCGTAGCCTGTTGTTTCTTTTTGTGCAGATGCCATCGACTTTTCTAAGTTGGTATCTAATCCACTTACTGTTATTAGATCCTCCTGCGTCAACGGATCACTTGAACCTGAACCTGGTTCACCGTTTAACAAGTACCGTATTTTTTGTAAATCAAAATAGTTTAAATTTATATTTTTTAATACTTCAACTCGATCTCTTGCATCTGATAAGTTAAAACTAATTCTTAATCCTGTAGTTGCCATTATTGTTCTCGTCCGTTTACGTTTACACTTATATTTCCGTTTGTTTCTGCGTCAACAGCAATACCGGATAAGTAGAATGTAGTATTATTAAATGTGCCTGTGGTAAGTTTAAATCTATCAATGTTAAACAAAAAATCCATAGGTATAACTTCGGTTTGATTTGTTCCAACAAAGAAACTTGATTTTATAAATGCTGGTCGTAAAGGTTGTGCAAGGTTTGAATCTACTACTACACTGTCTAGTCTATTGTATTCTTGGAAGTTTGCACTTGCTAGGTTAGTTGAACTAGCACCTCCCATTTCAAATCTGCCCGCAGCATCAAATCCTTCATCACTTATTGCTGTATTATCTACAGTAATATTACAAGACGAATCTTTGATCCAATTTGGTATAAATGTGTTTGACGAATTCTGATCGTATTCATTTATAGTTATGTTATTAATACGAGCCTCGTCTTCCATACCTATCCATATATAGAATTCAGTATCACTATAACCATATGCTTTTACTTTTTGTGTATGCCGTCCGGTCATTTGTAAGAACTTAAATGCGATTGTAGTAAATCCTTCATCTTGGACGCTAAGTGTAAGATCAATCGGTCCTGATATTTCTACCCACCATCCTTCAGATCCATCTAGTGCAGTAAATTCTACAATGTCCCCAGTAAATGTCACTCCACTTCCGATGTAACGGACGCCGTCGTAGATTCCAATTTCTCCACCAGTTACTTCGTAAAAGTTAGGATCTCTATTGAAAATTATAAAGTTTCCGTCACGTACTACAGTGCTGTTGTCTTCTAAAATTTCTGTAAAATTAGTATCGTACACAACATCTAATACAGGAACCTCTATAAGTTTAAAAAACAATTCTGAACATAAGCCAGAATTAACACCAACGGGTAAATCTATTCTAGGATCCTGTTGAAATATTTCTCCATAACGTGGGTCTACTTCTGCTGCTTCTAATCCTGTGATGTCCTTGTCAGGTTGATATGGTACATATTCGCTCCATAATTCATTTTCATAATCTAAAGGGTTGCCACCGAATAATAAAGTTTCTACACCGTCTACTGTTTCTAGACTAGGTGCTTGAGTTGTAACACCTATTCTAAATTGTTTATAGTGTGATCTTTCTCTAGTAATAGCATAACGTTCTTGTGGATTTAAAAATTGTACTGTGAATGATGATTTTTGTGTAGGCTGTATACTTGCTACTATATCGTCATACCCGACTATTTTTCCTTCAAACTCATAGTTCAATACACCTCTAGGACCGTCTTCTGTTGCTATCAGTGTACTACTATCGTATCCTACTGTTGGAACAGGTAAAGGCGTGTTTTCTGATCCAAGATCATATTTTCCTGTGCGCCTTGCTATTTCTAGTTCATCAAAGTCATCTAAATTTTGTAGTAGTGGATCTATATATAAGTACGAACAATAAATGCCATCAGCAACAATGTGCTTGCCGTTATCTGCTTGTGTAAATTTTCGACCTTCTTGTACATACGTTAGATTACCCGCAGCATTAACTCTAAATCTTTCTGTTGTTGCTCGTGTACCGTTTACAATACTAGGTGCATAGTAATGACCAAATCCATTCTGACAGCCTTCGCACTGCAACAAATCTACTCTTGTGTTAGTGTTAGCAGTGATGTTAAGTTTGTCAATATAAAAATTCTTTTGGCTATCTGTTCCTACGCCGTCACTATTTTTAATTTGATCTTTTGGATAAAAGCCCATAATAGGTGTGCTGTTGAAACTAGTAATAGGTTTTAAATCTTGTCCTGAATAATTGTTATATGTATATGCACCTTCGTCATCGCCATCTATATAGTAAGAAGCACCATATTTGTAAACATAGATAGGAGCACGTAATGATTCTTGGTTTTTACAATTTATAGAATACCTAAATTTCATAAATGGATTTTTTAATGACGGCGCTTCTAGTAAGTTTTCTATTAATATTGTATGTATTAACACCCAACGTGCTTCGCCATTACCAACAGGAATATATGCATAAAACTTTGCACCAATAGCACCATACCAACTAAATTCAATCTTGTACATAGTTACTTCGTTAAACGAAATAGTATAGCCTGATTTGCCTGCACCGTTTAAGCCATCGCCGTTAAAATCATCTTGTCCCCAAACAGTTGTATAAAGTTGCTGGTATGTGTTATCAACAAAGTCGTCTGGGTTACCTGTACGTTCTAGCGGATTAGGACTATCTTCTAACACTTGATCCTCAGGCAGTTTACCCATTAGTGCTAAACTTTCTGCAGATAGCGCAACTGTACTGCGTCTTACTACATTAAATTTAGAACCAGTTACTTGGAAACAGTAATGATCAGTTTCATTTACTGCACCCCATTCTATACTAGTTGATTCAGTACTCGGATCTGCATTTAGACGCAGTCCATATGTGTAACCACTAATAGCACCAGGCTGATATCTAAATGCTTCTTTACTAGTCAACTGTGCATACCATTCAGTTGCACCTTCATAACCAGGTTGTGTATCTGCAAATTCGTATGGCTTGTTTAATCTGCGTAAAAAGTTTGCTATATACTGTGCATCGATTAATTCGTTGTCTATTGGATTTACAAATATGTTGTCACGTATATCCATCCATGCTAGTGTCCACTTTTCAATTTGTCCAAATGTAGCACGGCTCTGATCGCCGTAATCAACGTCTGCTAGGCTACTGTTACCTAAGTTTATTGTTCCTACGAAAGTAACTACATCTTTAGGCAAAAAGTTATTATTAGCAAATAAAGGATCTAATGGTAAGAAGTAATCATACAGTAAATTTCCTAGTTCTACAAACCTTAGGTATTTTGTAAATGTTACTGCTTCATATGATCCGCCGTCAGCAAAGTTAGGTCCTTCCGGAAAGCCAAACGGTACTGGAAACATTTCTAATGCAAGTGCTGATTCTTTTTCATACTCAGTAAGTCTAGGACGGAATCTACGTCCGTATGTAGGATTGTCTCTTTGTCCCCAAATAGGCGGAGCAAAGCCAGAAGCAAAATATTGATATTCCCATGTGTCTTCGTCTAGTCCGTACACACTAACATCTGCTAATAAACTTTGTTGTTTACCTTTTCTAGGTATACCAAGCAAACTTGTACTAACTTCACTTAGTAATGGAAACTGTTCTTCTATTGCTATACTACCAAAATAAGGTTCTAAGTCTGGAGTTGCTCTGTTGTTTATTAACGAGGGCATACTCTTTTCTGGAGCAAAATAAGCAGGGGGTGCTTCTTCATCCTTTGTATACAAGAACTCGCCATTTTGGTCTCTAAGTATATTACCTCGAACACCAACTAATGGTCTGTCTACTTCTTGTTTCTGTGCAAAATTTTTGTCAAACCCTACTTTTGTCTGTTTAACACCTTTTACCATTTTTTATTGCTCTTCCCAGGTCATGCTTAAATTTAAATTACTTGTATTAGCAGCGCCGTTTTCAATTGGTTTCATTCCTACTAAGTATATACTTTCTATTTCATCTGTCAATGGATAACTTAAATAATCTTTATTATAATCAAAGTATGCAAGTAAATCAAATTGTTCACTACCTGGTGCAACAAACAAAGAAGTAACTTCGCTGCCGGTATCAGGAATTGGAACTGTAATAGTGTTAGCAATTCTTACACTACTTAGTCTTTCCTTTTCTTGATCTACGCTAGTAACAGTGCCTACAACTTGCGGAGCACCTGTTGTACTATAAACACCATCTGGTAAAAATGGAACACTAGGTAACAGTATTACATCTTCGTTATACACATCTAGTAATTCAAAATAGTACTGGCCGCCTTTGCGTTCTAACTTACCAAAAACAGTACCTACGTTTGCAACGAACCAACCATATTTAAATTGCCCATCAATTGCAAAATAACCTAAACTTGCAGTCGGCAATGGTGCTGGTGTAGCAGCAACTAAAAATGCTGCATTAGTTGTAAACGTGCCGCTTGATGTAATATTGTTTTGGAACAAAGGAGTTTTCATAATTTGTAACTTCAATGGAGTTGCACCAAAATTACCTGCACTTAACTTTGTTGGATAAACCTGTACACGGTTTCTAATACCTACACCAGCATTGTTTTGTATTTGCTCTTTTGCTTTAAGGCCAAATACAACACTTGGACGTTTACTATAAAGTACCATATCAAACGTACCTTGTAGCGGAGCACTTGTATATAGTTTATTACCCTCTACCCATG
>Ga0181400_1001117_pt1 | contig 11276 bp, 23 predicted proteins | sample 23SPOviralmetaG_FD_130129 | JGI IMG/M metagenome (GOLD analysis project Ga0181400, IMG submission 130129) | Marine viral communities from the oligotrophic San Pedro Time Series (SPOT) site, San Pedro Channel, CA, USA - 23 SPOT_SRF_2011-06-22 | ecosystem: Environmental > Aquatic > Marine > Strait... | reverse complement strand
TGTCAAGTACCGCAATCTCATAGAGACCTTTCTTGCCTCCATATGACATATCGTGCTTGACTACAGATGCACCGTAACCATTATCAAATTTATAGATGAGTTGATAACCATTCAATTCTGGCATATCAAACTTCTCAATTGTGCAACCACCTTTAATTGCTTTAACTTCCGATTGCATTATAGTATCCTTCTGCCATCACACGATATTTTAATTCATTTGAAACTTGTTCTTTCACATAGAGTTTAGAACCAGTAAACCATTCACACGCATCACGCATATCATTCAGTTCAGATGTAGGGATGACAGTGTCAATCGGCATCTTCCAGTTCTCCATACCCTCGGTGAGTATCTCAAACTTCTCGGTCAGAACATCAATGCGTTCTTGGGTAGCAAAGGTAATCATACGAACACCTCAGTGTCGAATACCTCGACCTCAGTGCCAGTAGCACAATTGCGTTTAACAACATAGGTACTATCGTACCCATAGTTCTCCAACTGTTTGGCATAACCAAACGCAGTGGTTTTGGACTCACACGGAGTAAAGAACCCTGCTAGGGGTTTGTTGGTTTCAACACAACGAACAACATAAGTTACATCAGACATAATCAATTACCTTCTCTCATTATCAATACAAGTGTATTATAGCACATCCTTGGGTAAATTGTCAAGTAAAAATTTACGATTTTTTTCAATATATTCATCATAAGACAGTAAGGGGTCTCCAAAAGTTTCCCTCTCACGACAGTTCTCCAACCACATCTCGTGTGCAAATACATCGAATGGAGACCGAGGATCGGTCACTTTTAGCATCTCTTCAATTTCATTATCGAGGTGTTTAGTAGTCATATCATTTTCCTATATGCTTTATATCAGTTGACGGAATCACTTGGTAGGCACCTTTATTGAATGCGGGTGCTACCGTAAACTTCTTCGATTCCTCCAGTTTATACGAGGTATCTACTCGTGGGGTGTACTTCATATCAGACACAGAGGGATATTTCTCACGATTATCACACTCTCTCCCGATGGAGTAAGTTTCAAGGGGTTTGAATTCGGTAGGTTTTTTCTTGCGTTTAGTCCATGCATTGGTCTTGCGTTTCCGACCACTTGCATCATATTTCATTGAACCGTGAAAGGTTTGCATATCTTTACCTCTTTCTGTAACAATACTATACATAATACACGAATGAGCATACTTTGTCAAGCATTTTAGACAAAAAATCTTATAAATAGAAGAACAGGAGAACGATTATGGCAGAATTATTCGATTTCGGGTTTACCCTCGTAGATGAGACAGAACTAGATGCGGTACAGACTGCAACTGCAAAGGCAGAGTCAGCATCCTCTTCTACAACAGAAACCCAAGAAAAACTAGACAAACTGTACAATGCGATTCAACCACTGTTGAACAATCTCAAGATGAATCCAGAGAAAGAATACATACTCTGGCCCAACCGTACTGAGAAGATAGAACAGTTTGAAGATCATATTCAAGGAATATACTCAGGAAGTAAGTAATGCTCTTATATAAGACTCAACCCAAGAACTCCATAGAGAGTACTGTCATTAACCTTAGTACCAAGGAAAAGATAGTAAACGATATTCGAGAATCTATACCAAAGTTCCAAGGGAAAGAAACTAAGGTCAGTGATGTAACCACTATGGTTACAGATGCAAGTATCTTAGATGCTCTTCTGGCAGTATCGGAATATGAAAATATACTCGTAATACCCTCTTTCGTGGACAGTGACTATACCAGACTTCGAGATCGAAACTATCGATCAGAAAGAAGTGCAGGAGATCACCTGTTACCCATCATCCATACAATAAACGAGTCGCACGGAAACCTCTATGTGGCACAACCCAGAGTGGGAAACATCTTTAGTGATTTGTACGAGAAGTATAATATCAATATAATCCACTCAGATAGTTGGTTCAAGGTTGATGGTAGTTTCCATATGGAGACAGACATCAAATTTGATTGTGTTGTTCTGTTGGGTAACGAGGGATATAAGAGGGGTAATTATAACGGTGGAGAAGTAAAACGGAAGTTTGAGAAATACTGTAGAGGTCACTTCGAGATGATCGATGTGTATCGTGGAAATCTTCGATCTTTGAAAGGTGGTCGTTCGGCAGACAAACAAGTCATTGACAGAGTTATCAATGCAGTGAACACACCAAAACCGATATATAAACCTCAAGCAGTCAAGTACATTTCAAAACCTATGATGTCTACTATAAGACACGGAAAGGACAGATTGCTGTATCTTCGATTAGCAGTAAACTTGGCACACTGTGATAAATGGTATAAGGTCTACTAATGAGCAGTGGCAACTATATTGTAGTCTTACAAAAGTCTGGTAGTGAAATCAATAGTGTCGTAGTATCAGACAAAGACCTCAAACAACTAGAAGATATTATCAGAGAGCAGATCGCAAGATACCCTGCTTACGACTATCTCCAAGAAGAACCATTCATCAAGAGTATGATATGGCAAGCAATCTGTTTGTCGAATGTCATCACCCTAACAGGATACCAATCAGTTCTGGTGATTCCTTCGTGGAGAGACACTAACTTCTCCACATTATATCATCAACATGAAAAGAAGGTGCGAGACAATCTGGTGTCAAACCTATGGCCCATCATTAATGCTTACTTTGGTCAATCCCCTAATGTCTATATTGCCTTCCCCGAAAATCACCAATCGTTTCTGAAAGAGATGTGTAAAGAGTTTGGTGCGTGGGTTGATGATGATTATTATAGTGGAATGGAATCCAATAAAAGATTCGAGATGGGAGATGATACCTATCGGGTGTATTACAGGGAAGAATTTACCTATGAGACCTACGATGCAGTAGTATTTGCAGGACACGATATTCCAGAAGGAACAGTCTTTGATGTGCAAGACTTGAAGAATGATCTTTGGTATTCAACAAACTTGTATGATAGTGTGATTATAGATATTTACCAACCCAGTGCTGATAACAGAATAATGGGTTCTACGAGAGATACTCGTGAAATCTTTGAATATATAAATAACAATACAGTGTTGCTAGATTCATCAGATTTACCCGAACTAGGAAGTGCCCTTCCAAACATGGCATCAACACTACAAAAACAAATTAGAGTCTACGACTAGGAGACAGACAATGGAAAAGTTGAACGAACTAAAAGAGTTAATCTTAGAGAAACACGATGACCTCTACGATGTCGCATTGCGAGATTGGGGTCTTGGCACACGAACCTTTGCGTTCATTGAAGGTGTGGTAGTCATGGGACTACTGGTGGTGATATTCTAATGATAAAATTCAAGAAGTTTATGACAGAGGGTGTGGATGACCCTGCGATCTTCAAAGCAGTATTTCTTGCGGGTGGTCCCGGTAGTGGTAAGTCTTTTATCGTAGGTAAGACAGGACTTCCTGCTCTCGGTCTGAAAGTCGTAAACTCTGACGATGCATATGAAGCGGCAATGAAGAAGGCAGGGATGGAAATGTCTCCCGATAACATCTTCTCGGTTCAAGGTCAAGACATCCGTGGTAAGGCAAAGGCACTTACTGGTAAGAAACAAGCACGATACCTCATGGGTAGACTCGGTGTTGTGGTTGATGGTACTGGTAAAGAGTTTGACAAAGTCAAGAAACAAGCACAAGCAATGAAGGCACTAGGTTACGATGTCGCAATGATCTTCGTAAACACTGACCTACAAACTGCGATTGATCGTGATGCCAAACGAGCAAGAACTATTGGTGAGAAAGAAGTCACCAACTACTGGAAAGAAGTTCAACGAAACATTGGTGCATTCCAGACATTCTTTGGTAAGAAGAATATGCTTATCGTAGATAACTCTGATGGTAAGGACTTCAAGGTAGAAACACTTCGTGCATACCGAGATGTTCGTAAGTTCTTAGACAAACCACCAGAGAATGCAAAAGCAAAGGCATGGATTAAAAAGGAACGAGAAGCAAAGAAGAGAACCTAACTCTTCGGATTGATCCTCACATTATCTTCAATCGGAATCTTAATATCAGAATGACAATGATATAGATTGAAGGTAACGTGAGGGAATTCCTTGAACATATTAGTCCAGATAGGTCTCCAGTTACTATTCAGTCTCACCGTGTTATTAGTCGATCTATCTGATTCTAATAACAAGTCAGTAAAACTCTCCAGATTCATATCAAAGATACTATCGAAACCATAGATGTGCACTTCGGTTGCCTTCATCTTGGCACACGCATAGTGAACTGCCATATGACCACAGTTAAAGTTGGTCGCTGCCATCCGAGCATCTCCATTGATATTGGCATACTCAGGAACGTGTTGATAAAACCCTTTGATTAGGTGAGAGTATTTCATATAGAATGTTCCAGACTGTTCCATCCAGATACGAGGTCTTGTGCCTAGAATCCAGTCGTACATATCTAATTGGATATGACCATCCTGTAGTGCCTTCATCATCTTGAAGTCAACCATACAGGTTGCATGGACTTCCTTTCGAGGAATCTCAAAGGGAGGCATATTACATATCAGTAACTTTCCCGGTGTGCCCCTTTTGAAAATCCCTGCGTTGTCTCCATTACCAAGAACATTAACTCTCACAATAACCTCTTATTCAATAATCAACTTGATATGTTCGCAGTCAATAACCGCACACTTCAATCCATCCAACTCAACAGGCATGGACTTACTCCAGTCAAGGAAAACTTTATTCTCTGCTACCAGTTGCATCTTGGTAACTTCTTCACCATTACCATACGAAATAACTACAGCAGGTTTGTTACCCGATGATATATCGTTCTGTAGAATGATACCTCCTGCTGTGGTTGTCTCTGCTTCTGCCTGTGTTACTAGGACATTATTACCTAACACTCTCATAACTCAACTAACTCTCTATTCTTCAAATGTTGTTCTGCAATCTCTTCTTTAGATTGCCCCATGTAACGCACTGCATGGTGTTCACTAATCAACCAGTCATTAACACTTCGGACTCTGCCCTCACCATCATCAACAAGGAACTCACCAAGGATTCTTCCGAACTTACCCTTGCCATCTTTTGTTGTTTTCAGAATAGGACTATCACCTAACTTCTCTACGAGAAAGTCTTTGGCAAGTAGTCCAAACTTCTTTTCGACTTTATCACGAGTTCTTGATTCGGGGGTGTCGATACCGTATAAACGGATTCTCGATTTTCGTAACCAAACACCAAACCCCAAATCGATGTCAACGTCAACGGTATCACCATCAACGACACGAACCACTTTTGTTCTGTATTCATACATTTACTTATCCTTTATTCCTTTTTTCCATCCGAAATGGGCATGGATTGCTTCAATTTTATCTTCTGCATCTGCGATCTTAGTGATCTGCGTTTCTATTGCTTCAACAATATCGGGATGTTCTCCGATACCAACTGATCCTTTCAAATAGACATCTACATTTGCCTTGGCAACTGCGATTTCCCCTTCCAACTTCTTTATCAATGCGTCAAGTAAATAATTCATTCATCTGCTCCCTTATTATGTCTTTCCCTTTTGCACCAGTGTGGTGAATTATTTTAGGATTTTTTACATTTATCCCATCTATGTAGTCTAATCGTAAAGTGTTATATGTGTGCTTCATTGGTTCGATGTAGGTCATCTTGGTCAACTCATCACCATTCATCATCAAGTACAGAACCTCTTGGTCTCCCTGTACAGGATTACGGATGCATTCGTCTGCCCACATCTTTAGAATATTGGGTGTACCTTCGACTGCCACAACACCAGAGTTATACCATCTACCAAGATCGGGTCTCCGTTGTGTCCACGGTCTGTCCTCTACCATTGCTAATTTACCCATGATAGTCTTGGTGAAGATGTCATCTATATTGTCAGTGACTTCACAGTCGGTATCAATCCAACATACCTTGTCAACACCATCCAGTCTGGTTGCATCCAGTATAGCACGAGGTTTCTTGAACCATCCCTTTGCTTCACTCTTGACCTCAATGATAAGATCAAACTCGGATTCCATCTTCTTTCGAGTATCGACAGTCATGCCAAAGTCAGCAAGAACTATAGGTGCGGTATTGTGTACCCGATACTTGTTAATAAACCAAGGTAACTGCCATGCGGTATTCTCATCACATCCAGTCAAAAATATATTATGCATCGATGATTTCATATCCTTCTTTCCAATTGTGTTTTGCTTGACATCCTGCCTCTACTTGAATGGTAGTAAACTCGTCTCGTGCCTCGGCAATAAACGGATACCATTCTTGTAACCAAGGGAAGGTGTCTAGGTTCATATATACATCGGTTGGTTTGGCATACATCGGTGCATTCTCTACCAGTAATCTACCTCCTGCGGGGGTGATCATATAGGCATGGGCACCGGGAAAGTATCTCTTGGTAGTCAGTTTATTCAATCCAAGTAAAGGGGGTGTGATGTACTTACCATAGGATGGTTTACCGATATTCATCACATAGTTAAAATGTGCAGGAGGAATCGCATCGTACATGATTGCATCGTGTTCAAAGATGACAAATTTCTCGTCACCCTTGGCACACTCTTCCCACAATGAATAGTGAGACATAAAGGCGGCAATACAGTTTTCTTGTCTAGAATATACCTCTCGGAATTTATCAGGATCGATGCCCCTTGCCTTTGCCATCTCAATAGGATTATCTTCTGGAGTTGTGGCATTCCATTTCTGAATATCTAAATTAAATTTTCTGCCAGAATCGATACATTTATTAGCAGACTGAACAGAGTTTATATTTCCTCTCAAAGTTATTACATATGCTTTCATAATGTTGTGGTTGATTTCAACCCTCGTTGTATGGTTGTGTAATAGGGATAAACAACCTCCAACCAAGGAAAAAATTGTTTATTCATCAGAGCATCGTTGGGCCATAGTCCAACCTCTCTCACCTTATCTAGTAATTTATTAGCACCCTTGGGTGAGATCATGTATGCTGAATTTCCTGCCAGACCTTGGGGTACATCTCCAACATCTACCGTTGGTACTGGTTGTACTCCCACATAGGATGATACCTTCTCGTGGAACAGAGCAGACCTCCGTGTTGCACCCCTTGGATCATTGAGACCTATTATACCACCCTTCCACTCAGAAGTCAATACCTCTGCCCAGAATTGTCTAGTAAATAACGCATCGTGTTCCAGTACAACAATAGTCTCATCAAGATCAATTGCCTTCTGCCAACTTCGCATATGACTTACCATACACGCAATTCTATTGTTGTGGTTTGCAGTCGGGTAGTGGGTGAGTCGTAGTCCTGTTTTCATATCAAGACCGTCTTGTCGTGCTTCGATGGGATATGTCCATGCCACCCCTGCGAATCCCATACCTTGGAGATCGGTACCAATAGTGTCAGGAATCGTGGCAGGAAGAATGATTGGTTCTAGTTTGCTTGCGGTTTTCTTTATGGATTCAATCACATGACGAGTTGCCACCGTGGACTGGTGGTTATTGATCATACTGATTATAAATGCTTTCATCATCACACACCTCTATGAGATAAGTTCGGATTATGCTTCTGTAGTTTTACGATACTAGGATTCAGTGCCTCAAGATGCATCACCTTACTGTTATAAATGTAGTCACTCTGCTCAAGACCATGCTTCTCTACTGCATTCAATAACTTCTCTGCACCATATGGACTTAGTGCATATGCAGATGTTCCCGGTACCATCATGGAATTATTCCAGACACTATCTTTGTAATACTTCAAGGGATAGACATCTCTCGGAAATTCGTAGGTTTGTGCCAGAGATTTTTGGTGGTGTTGTTGCCATCCTGCAAAGTTCTTCCCTGCAAGCACAGATGGTGCCTTGAATGCATAGTCCATTGACAGGAACAAAAGGTCTTTGAAGAATGGAATCTCGCATCGGTCAATAACTTCGATGTCGTGTTCGAGGAAGATCATGGACTCCCCTGCATCATACACCTTGGTTGCCAGTCTCAGATTATTAAACAGACAGGACTTTTTGATAGGATATTTCTTGGGTTCACTGACTCCAAAGGATTGAAGTCTGCCACCTTCTACATCGGGAAAGGGAAACTCATCTTCGTCTAAGGTGTGGGGGGTGACACCACTAATGGGTTCGTAGTCCCATCCCCACTTTCTCAAAGATGCTTCGGCAGTTTCCCTACAGGATTCACTCTCCGTATTTCCCTCAACATATATTAATACTGCTTTCATAAATCATAACCACGATTCTATTACAATGGGTAAAACTATACTTATAGCAATACTAAGGGTGACTAATTGATAGAACTCATCACCCTTTTCCATTATGGCAACTTTAAAACGATACTCGTACCAAAGAAATCTTCGGTCAACTCCCAGTCACCGTCAGTGTTGTATTCATAAAACACACCAATCGAAAATGCATCATTGATCTGATAGTCCATTCCGATGTCATTCTGTGAGGATTCAAATCTACCATCCTCTAGTCCTACCTTACCAATCGCAAACTTAGGTTGGAGATCAAGGAACCATGATAGGTTCTCTGAGATGTCCCCTCCAGTTTGAATCAGAGGTACTACACGCAAGTAAGAATCCTTTGCATCAGATTCCCAACTCCTCCACTCGGCACGAGGTTTCATGCCTACACCACCAAATTCCAATGCGGTTGGTGCGGTCACACGATAACGATGCTCTACCTTGCCACCAGAATCCGTGTTGCGATAGGTGAGTTTCCATTTGTTTACTTTCTGGTCTAACTGAAACATATTAAAGTCATCGACACCAGTGTAACCCCTATAAGTCAGAGAGGTTGTGTTCTTTGCTACTTTAATATTATACTCTTTGTAATCTTCTACTGCTACTGCCGATGTGACGAATAACGAAATAAACAACAGTGTCCCAATAAGTAGGACATTCTTTATACTGAACATATGTCAGTTTCCTTTGTGGTTGAGTTGATGTAGATGAACTATCTACGACATTATATAGTCTTTTTCAACTCTTCAAAATCCTCACCATTGTTAGGTAGTTTGTCTCTCAGAAAGAAGTGCACAAAGTTACAATCCTTTATGTTGTGGACTGCCCCATAGAGACCATTCCATGTGCTACCCAGATGTCGGGTAGGTATCTTGTACTTCTTGAGAAAGTAATTCAAGAGTGTCTGGTCGGTGCTCCACTTGTATGTACCAACCCCATCAACAAATTCCTTGAACTCCATTCGATTCAAAAACTTTTCGGCACTCTCTCCTTCCAAGTAAGGTTTGAAGTATTCACAGTTGATTACTATCAGACCCATGTTGAAGAACTCGAATCCCAGATTGTTGGGTTTGAAGTTTACCTTCTCGGAGTGTAGTCTGCCATATTGCATATGACTATAATTCTTGATTTTATCGACATATTCTGGTAATAGGTTCATCTCTCGTTCACATACCGCACCAAAGGCACACTTACAATCCATCTCTTCAAAGATGTTTGGTGAGTCTGGTCGGATGTAGATGTCAGAATCAAGGATCATTATCTGATCATAATCACTCATCAGATCAAATGCATTCTCCTTTTCAAAGATAGGGAGATACCCCAGTTCTTTCCAACCACCACACTTACCTTCTCGGTTGTTGGTGAATGGGTCTGGTTTGATTCTTAGTTTGGGTTTCCGTTGTACGATATGATCTATGCCATATTTGTCGGCATAGTCGGATACGGAGTTTATGCAGTTTTCATATAGGTTTGAAGGTTTTCCAACTGCGACTTGATAGATTAGTCGTCTCATATTTTTTCAATTGCGTTCATCAACTCTTCGATGTTTTCACCGTTGTTAGGTAACTTGTGTCTCATAAAGAAGTGAACGAAATGTGCCTCTCGAATTTTACCCTGCTCCAGTGCGGAGAAGAGTGCGTTGTATTTCCAATCAATATGCTGTACTTTGAGTTTATCTTTCTTTGCCCAGTAGTTCAACATGATCTGATCGGTCTGCCATCGGAATGCTCCGATACCATCGATAAAGTCCTTGAAGTCTGGTCTGTCCATAAATTGTTTCGGTGTCGTATCACCCAACACCTCTAACATCTTTTTGCAATTGTAAACAATCATACCAGAGTTGAAGAACTCACCACCGTTTCGATGACCAAAGTCCCAGTCATAGTTTCGGCATACACTGTTGTTCAATTGTTCTCTGGAATAGTTTTGTATCTGTCGTGAGTACCGAGGATTGCAAGGCAGTTCTCTCTCGAACTGTGCTCCGAAATGACAGTCAGTATCCACCTCATCAAATACATTTGGGGCAGTATCCTTGATGAATATATCCGCATCAATCACGGCAATCTGATCATAATCCTCAAAGTGATCGAACACATTCTCTTTCTCAAAGATAGGAAGGTATCCACCATACTTCATAAAACTATCGGTACTGCGTTGCCCAGTGAATGGATCAGGTCTTATCATCAGTTTTGGTGTTTTTAAAACAAGATGATCAATACCATACTTATGACCATACTTATCTACACTGTCTATACAATGTCTATACAGTTTAGACTGATCCCCGACTGCAACTTGGAATATTGCTCTTTTCATTGTTTTGTCAAAGTAATCATATTATCCACCACGGACAATACTAGATTATCTCCCTCTTTCCAATCAGCATTTAGATTCTGTAATAACAGTTCTTGGTCAAACTGGATTTGACCCTCACTGTTACGAAATATTTTATAGTCGATAAATGTCATACCGAGTTCTTCAAATACTGCCTTTCTCATTCTATATCTACCTCTGCTTCCGTTTCAATTACTACCCTTGCACCACATGAAAGAATAGGTTTGCCCTCTTCTCCATAACGCACAACAGAGTCTCCATGAATGGTGACCTTGTGTCCGTAGGTATTCTTCTTGCCTTCCTTGACTGTAATAACAGGTTCGTTGGTGCCGTGTTTTAGATTGGCACGAATTTTATGTTGATTCACATGAATATATTTTTTTGCCATGATGTATATATGCCTCAGTTATCGATAGTCGTTTAGGTCAAACTCCGTTCCATGCATTTTCATTAAATCTCTTTCGTGGTTTGTGTAGACTAGGACTTCGGGGTCATCAAGAAGGAAGTCGCAACTACGACAATAATCAGGGTAGTTACCAGTGGTATGATCCTCACGGAGTTTGGTGTACTCTTCTCCTTCCCAGATTTCTTCAATGGTGTTTTTGCTAGTATGTCCAAGAACTGCTTCTTCATCTCTTCCGAGGACTTGGCAACACGGTGCAACAGCACCAGTATTACCGTCAAGACCGCCAGCACGAATAACGACATCAGGACTA
>Ga0181400_1001115_pt1 | contig 11282 bp, 22 predicted proteins | sample 23SPOviralmetaG_FD_130129 | JGI IMG/M metagenome (GOLD analysis project Ga0181400, IMG submission 130129) | Marine viral communities from the oligotrophic San Pedro Time Series (SPOT) site, San Pedro Channel, CA, USA - 23 SPOT_SRF_2011-06-22 | ecosystem: Environmental > Aquatic > Marine > Strait... | reverse complement strand
TGGTAAAGGGACTGACGTTGTCCAACTATTGCTAGACGCTGAAACTATGTATAACTGGATAAAACAATAATATGGAATATAAATACGAATTTGTAAATGACTTTGTTAATTGCGTAATACCTAAACATAACGAGAGAGATTTTGTTTACTTAGACTTACATATAAAAATAATAGAACTCCAGGACTTTATAACTAAGCATAAAGAACACATTGAAAAAAACAACGGGTTTTTAAGCATATCTATAAACAAAGGGAAAAAAGACCCAAATAAATTATATACAAACTTTAGTCGAAAAGTCGAGATAAAAAAAGATAAACTAGTAACCCACAAAGAGCAAATGCCTGATAGGGACGGTTTACCATTTTAATAATTAGGGGGGTGGTTATAAATAACTTGGGTAAAATCCACTCCCTTTTTTATTTTAGGATAGTTAATAGCTATCCTTTTTTTTTCTATATTACTAATCTTTAAACTTTAAGATATGTTTGTCGACTTCAATAAACAAATAGATACAATACACAAAATAAGAACTGGCGAGATTAAAACTGGTCTTAAGCTAGGTATTTCTGACTTAGATACTCATTTTGTTTTAAAACCCTCTGACCTTAATTTATTCCTAGGTCACGCTAACGTTGGTAAGACTTCGCTAGTATTGTTTATGATGTTATGCTACTCAGTCAGACATAACTCTAAATGGTTAATCTACAGCTCAGAAAATGAGCCTTACGAGTTAATAAGAAAACTACTAGAGTATTTAATTGAAGAGCCAATTAATAGAATAATACCAAACGACTTTAATAACGGCATAGCTTTTATAAAAGAACATTTTAAATTTATATCTAACGAGAGACTTTATACATACAAAGAACTCATAGACGTAGCTGAAAAGGCTAAGATAGGTTTTAAGTATGACGGGTTTCTAATAGACCCTTATAACAGTCTAGCCAAAGATAGAGAAACGTCTAAGGCTTTAGGTATGCACGAATACGACTACGAGGTCCTAAGCCAGTTTAGAATGTTTTGCCAGCGTAATAAAGTTTCGCTATGGCTATGCGCCCACGCTAACACCGAAGCGCTTAGAAGGGTTTATAAAGCACCTCACGAGTATCAAGGTTATCCAATGGTTTGTGAGTCTAGCTCTATAGAGGGTGGTGGTAAGTTTGTGAATAGATGTGATTCCTTTGCTGTAGTACACAGATTTATTCAACACCCTACAGAGTTTATGTATTCCTTTTTACATATAAAAAAGATTAAGTCAATAGAGACTGGCGGGCGTTGTACGAGTCTAGACGCACCTGTAAAAATGCGAGCGCTTATTAACAATGTCGGTTATTCTATTAACAACGAAAGTATAGTTAAAATTCTTAAACGAGCCAACGCTCCCTTTTAGTATAGCATAATTTTTGTAGCTTGTAGGAGTGGACATTTTAGAACTCTTATATAAAAAACACAATAATTGGTTACAAATTACCGAATCTTTAGGCGTCAATCCTGAGACAGCCAAAGACATAGTATCGGAGCTTTACTTTAAAATCAAATTACATTTAGAAGAAAATAAGGACCAGTCCATAATGTATAACAACGATGAGGTAAATTATTACTTTATCTACGTTACTATTAGGAACCTGGTCTTTGACTTAAAACGTAGGGAAAAGAATGTCAAGTTTGTTAGCTTAGATACTAGAGAGGACCTGTCCGAAGACGTAGAGTATAAAGAATGGTATAACGAGCAGTATAATGATACAGACGAATACTTAAAGCATAAAGTTATATGTGACTGGTACGAAAACGATAACTATTTACAAATGCTAGAAGACGCTAATTTGCTAGACAACTTTAGTCAGGATAAAATGAAAGTCTATTATATGCGTAGGATATTTAAAGAAGTGTTTTTAGATAACACTAAGGTTAGTGTATTGTCCAGAAATACTAACATAACTTATTGGAGTCTTAGAAATACTATAAAAAACATTAAAAAACAAATAAAAGAAGACTATGAATTTAGGCGACATATTAGAGACGATTTTTAAAAAGACTGGCATTAAGTGGTTAGTAGAAAAAATAGTAATAGACATACTAGGATATAAGTCTTGCGGTTGCGAGCGTAGAAAAAAAGTATTAAACGATATTAGAATATTTAGAACTGAACAAGATGAGATTAAATAAAAAAGATTATAACTATTGGACTAAATTTAGAGAGGCTAAAAAGTCTACTATAACTAAAGAAGAGTTAAACGCCATATCGGTAATCCATTCGGAATATTTTAAGCATAAATTTGTATTGCCTTGCACTTGTAACCCCAAGCAAATTCAAAGTTGGGTTAATGATATAAACACTTTATATATAGAGTCGTAATGGATATAGAAAAAACTACTAAATGGGAAAAGGCTGTAGTACAAATACTAAATCTAGACGGTTGGCAGTTAAAGCATATAGGCGGTAAGAGTAGATATGACGCTAAGGGTTTAACCCCTAAAGGATTTATGGCAGTTATAGAAATGAAGTTTAGAAATAAGTACTACGAGAATAAAATGATAGAAAAAAAGAAATACGATGCACTTATGAATTTACCAGGCGATGTTGTTAAGCTTTATTTTGTAGCCGACCCTAAAGGTAATTATTTATACTGGCTAAACAATATGACGTTGCCGCCAATAGAAACTGTCTTAGCTAGTAAAACAACTTATTGGGGTGGTGATAAAGAATCTAAAGAAGTTTACTATTTACCAGAGTCTAAAGCTTCCGTAGTCTCAGTAAACGATAATGACCCAGAGCCAGGACCTTGGACCGAATATTTTAATAATAGAAAAAAATCTAAATAACATTGCTGAGTTATTAACAATTTGTCGTATATTGTGTATATATAAAACTTATACGATATGACAAAACCAGAAAAATTAAATTCAATTCAAGAAAATTATTTACAAGATGTAGAGCTTTTACAGGCTCTTGGATACCCGCTAGATTTATTTGACGATTTATATAAAATACATTTTTTTGAAAAATAAAAGTGGATATACTAGACGACATAAAAAGCAATGTATTGGATATAGAAGAGTTTAACTTTTATAATGAGTTTCAGCTATTATCCAGTATATTAGACTCCTGGCATAAAAAATCACAAAACAAAAACTTAACTGACAAAGCTAGAGCTGAGATTAATTCAGCTATAAAAGCGCTATCTACAATTAGCTTATACGTTATGAGTATGCAACAACGAGAGCGAGGCTACAACATACAGTTAAATAGATTTCGAGAGGCTAAAATACTAGCCGAGTCAAAACTTAAAAAACTAAAATATGAAAAAGAATAACTACGAAAACAGTCTTAAAGGATTTGCCTTTGCGTTAATTGGTATTATTTTAACTTTACTAATAGCTAAACTTTATGAATGAATACGAGATCGAATACTGGCAATATACTGACGATGGTTACGACAACCGATATATATTAGTGCGAGCTGAAAATGAATACGAGGCAATACAAAAATCAAAAATGAAAACGACTGACGCAAAAGGACACAGAATATATGAAGGATAAAATAAAGCTACTAGACGGTAACTATTACGATAAAAAGGAATTACTAGAAAAAATGGTAGACGATGAGTTTTACTATGGTGAGTTAAACAAGCTAGCCTTAAGCAGCTCTAGTCTAAAGCTTATGTTAGATAGTCCAAAGACTTATTACTATATAACTAAGTACGGACAAAAGTCTAGCAGCCCAGCTTTAACAGCGGGTCATTTATTTCACCTAGCAATCTTAGAACCAGAAAAATACGATGAGTTAAGGTTCGTAGACGTACAAAGTAAAAACACTAAAAAGTTTAAAGAGGCTAAAGAAGAGTACGGCGAGGTATATACAGCCAAAGAGCAAAGCGAAAACAATAGGCTTATAGACGCCTTTTATAAAAACCCGCAAGCTGTCGAGTTATTAAGTGATAGTAAAACTGAAGTCTGTGGTATTGTCGATATATACGGTAAGCCGTTTCGAGCTAAGGCAGACGTACTAAAAAACAAAGGTGGTATAGTAGACCTTAAGACTACAGTAGACGTACAAAACTTTAACAAGTCAGCATATAGATATAAGTATCATTTACAAGTCGCTATATATTGCGAGGCGTTTAATTGTAATTATAAAGATTTTACGTTTCTTTGTATAGACAAGGCTAATCTAGATATAGGAATCTGGAACGTTAGCAGAGAGTTTTACGAGTACGGTTGTAAAGAGTTAAAAAAAGGAATAGATTTATACGATACCTACATACGAGAGGACTTCGACATAAACGATTACACAATACAAGGAACACTATGAATCTAATACACTCAATAGTAATAACGTTTTGTTTTGGCTTATCGGTATATATAATATATAATCACTTTAACGAGTAATATGCAAAAAGAAGCAAAAGCATATAGAACAGTCGAACATTTAGTAAGAGGACAAATAAGCAAATCATTATTAAAAAGTTTTAATTTAGATTATGTATTTACTAATTATAGTAGAACTTTAAATAAAAGATTAGGGTTACATAAACTTAATAAAAAGCAAGAATATAAAAAGAAATGAAATCAAAAAAACTAACTCAGGTCCAAAGGATAGGACAGCTAGAAAAAACTATATCCAAAATATATTTAATACTAATGGAGTACAATAGAAACGTAGCCGAACTAAAGAAAAAAATAGATGACAAAGACAAAGCTGAATAACGTATTTAAAATACCATTCACTAACGCTGAAATGAAACGAGTCGCAGACTTAGTTATACATAACACAAAGGCAGACATATTCCATAAGTCTAAACAACAAAAGTATGTAGAGGCTAGAGCCTTATTTAATTACCTAATCCGAAAAGAATTTGGACAGACGTTATTTAGAATAAGAGACTACTATCTAAGCAAAGGTAAGAAGTACCATCACGCTACAATACTACATAGCATAAAAAGCTTTAAAGAGATAGCATTTAAAAATCCTCATTATGTAGATATAATAGACGCTATCAAAGTCCAAGAGGTTTCACCTAGACAAATAAACAATCTTATAGCTGAGGTGTGCAAGATAAAAAACAAAAAGCAGTTAGAGACTACAAGAGACTTTTTAAAAAAAGTATTACAAGACTAGCAAATTTACAAATAGTGCGTTATATATATAATGACTGACAATACTGACATTAAAAAAAAGATGCTAGAAGCCCTAGAGTTTAACCTAGGTATCGTTTCGCATAGTTGTAGAACTGTAAACATAAGTAGACAGACGCATTACCAGTGGCTTAAAACAGACGCAAGTTATAAAGAAGAGGTCGAAGCTATAACTGAAAGTGCTATAGACTTTGTAGAGTCCAAACTATATGAACGAATCAAAGCTAACGATACAGCCAGTATTATATTCTATTTAAAGACTAGAGCTAAGAGCCGAGGCTACCAGGAACGAACAGAGCTTGTTATGCCTGAAGCTAGAAAATTTGAAATAGAAGTTTTAGGACCAGCCAATGAAAGTACAAACTAATGTAGTCTACGACTATCTACAAAAGACTAGTTCAAAAATAAAGATATTCCAGGGCGGTACTAGGTCTGGTAAAACATACAATATTCTTATGTGGCTAATCTTTGGCTACGGAATGACAGAGACAGGCAAAACTATAACAATATTTAGAGCTACCTATCCAGCCCTTAGAGCTACAGTAATGCGAGACTTCTTTGATATACTAGAGCGCTTCGATTTATACTTAGACGCTGACCACAATAAATCCAATAGCGAATATAAACTAAACGGTAATCTATTTGAGTTTGTATCTATTGACCAGTCTAGCAGACTTAAGGGACGTAAAAGAAATATAGCCTTTTTAAACGAAGCTAACGAAGCTAGTTATGAATCCTATAACCAAATACTATTTAGAACTGAAGAGCAGTTAATACTAGACTATAACCCTAGTGACGAGTACTCTTGGATATACTCAAAGGTTAAGACTAGAGACGATGCGTTTTTCTGCATAACAACTTATAAGGACAATAGGTTTCTAAGTAAAGAGATAGTAAAAGAAATAGAACGTTTACAATATACAGACCAGGACTATTGGCGGGTGTACGGACTTGGTCAGGTAGGTAGAAATAAAGCAACCATATTCACATATCTAGAAGTGGACCAGATACCTAAAGAAGCGGAGTTTATCTCAGGCGGCTTAGATTGGGGCTTTGTCAATGACCCGAGCTGTTTAATTTTTGTTTACCTATATGAAGACAACCTGTATTTAGATGAACAGTTTTATCAGTATGGAATGACTAACCGAGACATACACAATAAGTTTATAGAGTTAGGATTTACAAGACAGACTGAAATCTTTGCCGACAGCAGCGAACCAAAATCTGTAGACGAATTGCATAGGTTTGGTTGGAACGTCAAGTCCGCATCTAAAGGCAGAGACTCAATTAACATAGGAATAGATTTACTAAAGAGATATAAGCTTCATATAACTAGCAAGAGTATAAATACTCTAAAGGAGTTTAAAAACTATAAGTGGCAAGAGGATAAGAACGGGACGCTGTTAAATGTACCAATACAAAAAAACGACCATTCAATAGATTCGAGCCGTTATGCAATTATTAAGAAGCTGACTAGACCTAGAGTTGCCAGATATGCTATAAGGTAATACAGAGATTTAGTTAACATTATTTGTTAGTATAATTTATTTATTGTATATTGCATTATATTAATGAAACATAAAGTAAGTGCTAACTAAAGCTGCGCCTCTAAAAAGAAACATTAAATGTTGTAGCAAGTCGAAAGCATTAGTAAATGTAGTTTAGTAAAATATCTGCATTGAGTGTGTCTCTTAAAAAGTATGAAAGTGTATAGTAACTAATCACCTGTAAGAAATTTAAGATAGATTTATACAGCATAAAGAAATATTGTTAAAGTCAAATTCCCAACATATACGGAATGGTAGCGCAAGCAAAGGTCAAAGCAAAACCTAACGAGGCAATAAAGGAACTATCCTAAAAATAGTAATAAGGTATATAATGAGAGTACCTACTCTAAGACAAATCAAAATCTCTATAATTTAAAATTACGTTATGGAATCTAATACTAAAATAATATTAAAGAAAATCATTGAGTTACCCGAGTACGAGCGTAAACAAATTATATCCGTACTTATAGCCTCAATGTTAAATCCTGAAAGCAATAAGGACGCACAAGAAATGTACAAGAATATTATTAATCAATTAAGCAAATAAGATGGCAGATAAAAAAAAGAAAAACGACAAGTGGTTAGTTATGCAACTTATAACCGATAAGTATATAAACTCTATATTTATAGACAGACATATAAACTTAACCTCATCAAACACTATTATAGACGCTAGAGTCTGGACCAGTAAAGAGCTAGACGAGCTTTACAAAATCTATCCTTTAGGACGAGAGGGGTTCCACTCTAACTTTACTCTTATCGAGTATAAATAAGAATCTAGGTTAATGGCTGCCTAACAAAAGCCAAAAGAAAAACAAGGTGGAAGTCCCTAGCCCTTACTTAATTGTAGGGGTTTTTTTTTGTCACTCAAATAAATTAAATTTACGTTATATATATAACACTATGAAAAAAATAGAACTATTAGTACCGACTGACTTACATTCAATACCCTTGTATCAATACCAGGAGTTTCTTAACACATTTGCAAACCCTGAGAATATGACAGACGAAGAGGCTAGCTTAAAGATGCTAGAAATCTTTTGCGGGGTTAAACAAAAAGAAGGATTGAAATTTAAAATGTCTGACGTTTCTATAGTTGTAGATAAGTTAAATAAGATACTAGTAACTAAACCTAGCCTAATAACTAAGTTTACTCTAGGTGGTCAAAAGTTTGGATTCGTACCAGAGTTAAGCGAGTTAAGCTTTGGCGAATATATAGATGCTGAAAATAATCTAGGCGACTGGAATAATATGCATAAAGCTATGGCTGTATTATACAGACCTATAAAAGAAGAGTACAAAGACAAATATACTTTAAAAGAATATGACGGCGTCCACTATGCAGAGATATTGAAAAATATGCCTACCAGTGTAGCCGTTAGTTGTCTGGTTTTTTTTTACGCTTTAGAGACGGAATTGTTGAATCATACTCTGAACTCTTCACTAAAAACACTGAAGATAAAGACTCAGTCTTTGGAGCCGAAGAGGATTTCAGATTAAGATACGGTTGGTATAATAGTCTATATAAATTAGCGGGTGGTGACGTAACGAAAATAGAAGAGGTTAGTAAAACAAATTTACATTATTGCTTAACTATGCTACAATACAAAGTAGAGCTAGACAAAGCAGAGACAAAGAACTTAAAAAATAAATTTAAAAAGAATGAGCGATAACCAGGGAGCCACTGCATTTTTTACAATGCTAGATACATTAAGATTACATTTATTAGAAGACCCTAATATTAACACCTGTACATACGGTGACTTAGCTCAAATTGATTTATCTAAACAGACCATTTTTCCTTTAGCACACCTAGTGCCTAACACTGCAACGGTAGACCCTACAGGTCAGACTATAACATTTAACGTTAGTGTTATTCTTATGGATATTGTAGACGTATCAAAAGAAACTAAAACAGATATATTTTATGGTATAACTAACGAGCAGTTTATTTTAAACACTATGCTAGCTATAGGTAACAAATTATTTAATAGGTTTAAAGGTGGTGATTTAAGACTAGAAGGCTACCAGGCTAACGGGTCCTTAAACGCTCAGCCTTTTTATCAAAGATTTGAAAACCAACTAGCGGGCTGGAATTGCACATTTGACTTAACGTTCCAAAATGATATTTATATATGTTAAGCGATGAGGTTGTAAGAGAGCTAGAGACGTACGCATTAAATGTAATAAGTCAAGCTAAAGCTAATTTAAAAGATAACAAAGGCGGTGACTTAGCTGAAAGCCTAGACTATAGAATTAACGATACGTTTGACTGGGGTGGTATGTTAGAGTTTGTCGCTTTAGAGTATGGTAACTTTTTAGACCAGGGTGTACAAGGTGCTAACCCAAATGCTTTATCACCGCCAGGCACAGATAAAAAAGGTAATGAAACTCCAGGGTCTAAGTGGTATGGAATACAAAAAGCTCCTTATAGCCCGTTTAGGTTTGGTAGTGGTAACGGTCCCGCTGGTGGTCTTAGGGGTGCTATTGACAAGTGGACTATATCTAAAAACATACCAGGCATACGAGACGATAAAGGTAGATTTATACCTAGAAAATCTTTAGTCTACTTAATGACTAGAAGTATTTATCTAGCTGGTCTATCACCTACTTATTTCTTTACAGACGCTCAGTCTTCTTATGATAGTACTATAACTAATAAATTAGGCTTAGCATTTTTAGATGACGTAAGATTAAAAACACTAGACCTATTAGACCCTTTAAAAACGAATGCAGCTTATACTCAGTTTTCGACAAGCCGAAGACCTAGAAAAAAATTTAATATATGATATTACTTAGAAGTCCCTATATACTAAGCGTTGGCGAAGTCGCTAACTTAGGATTTTGTATTTTACGACTAACCATAAATTCAGCGTCTACGCCTCAATATACTATAACTAAAAACGCTTATCAGTTTCTAGACTCAAACGATAACGAGCAAGGTTTTTGTAGTTTTGATATAGCAGAGCTTTGTAGAGATTATATAAATAATATTTATTTAGACTTAGCTAATAGTCCTGGTACTCAAAGGGTTTCTATATCCTGGTCTATTCAAAAATATAGTGCTGCAAACCCTAGTGTATTAATAGGAACAGATACTGGTTCAGATATAGGTATAAACGGATATACTGAATTTTCTGAGGGACTTAATTCAGATATAACAACCGACAAAATATTATTATCTGACAGAAAAATATACTTACCTTTAAATGTTAGAACAACTATATTTACTTATGAGAGTGGAGCTATAGTAGATAACGATGTCTCTTCTACAGCTACTAGCATAAGCGTATTAGGCGGTAAAATAATAGATGTTGAAAGAATAAGAGAATGTAAGTACAGCCATTATAAAGTATCATTTATAAATAAGTGGGGCGTACTACAAGACTTATACTTTTTTATGAAAAGAATAGACAGTACTGCGGTTACTAATGAGAATTACAAAGCCAACGTTTTAAATCTATTACAGGCAACACCGAGTTATTCTACAACTAGCCACGTCAATAAAACTTTTAATTTTAAAGGTCAAGAATCTTTTACTATGTCAACGGGTTTTGTAGACGAGTCTTACAATCCTTACTTACAAGAGTTAATGTTGTCAGAGTCTATTTGGATTAAAAAATCAGTAGGTTCTAACAACCCTGTAGTGCCTTGCGTATTAAAGACTCAAAACTTTATAAAGAAAACTAGTCTAAACGATAACTTAGTAGAATATACTTTAGAATTTCAACCAGCTAATCAAATTATAAACAACGTTAGATAATGAGGGTATTAATATTTATTTTATGTTTTACTATTTTAAGTAGCTGTAAGCCATTTAAAAAAATACCTAAAGATTTACCTGTTATAGCAAAAAATCAAAACTTTAAATAATGAGAAAAGAGTTAGCTTTATATGTAAGGAATATATACGGACTAGACGCTGACGAGCTAGCTGACCCAGCTACGCAACCGTTTGAGAGAGTAGAGTTTTTTAAAGACGAGACAGTGACATTAACTCAGACAATAAAAAATTCAACAGTACCAGACAAATTATTTACAGACTTTACTCAGGGCTTTACAATACCAGCTAGTCCAGTTAACAATAAGATATTTAAACATTATTATAACAATGGTATATTAGGTTTTGACGCTAGAATAAAAGTACCAGCTAGACTAGAGCTAAACTTAATGCCGTTTAAAGACGGCTACATAAAGCTAGAATCTGTAGCTATGGAATTTGGAAAACCTAAAAGCTATAAGATTACATTCTTTGGAAATACTGTAGGCTTAACCGAATTATTTGGTGAGGACCAGTTATCAAACTTAGACTGGCTAAACAACTTTAGTTTGTTATACGATGGTACAGTTATAAAAGATAGATTTTCTACTAACAACAATAACGTAACGGTTGACGGTGTGCAATATGTAGACCCTATTATAACACCGCTTATAACACACACTAGAAGACTTTATTATAATTCAGGTCAGACCGTTGTCGCTGGTGACGGTAACCTATCTTATACTGCTAGTGACTTAAAAGGCGTTAGAGCTACAGATTTAAAATATGCTATAAGAAACGAAGTTATAATTAAGGCTATAGAAAAAACATATCCTTC
>Ga0181400_1001109_pt1 | contig 11324 bp, 10 predicted proteins | sample 23SPOviralmetaG_FD_130129 | JGI IMG/M metagenome (GOLD analysis project Ga0181400, IMG submission 130129) | Marine viral communities from the oligotrophic San Pedro Time Series (SPOT) site, San Pedro Channel, CA, USA - 23 SPOT_SRF_2011-06-22 | ecosystem: Environmental > Aquatic > Marine > Strait... | reverse complement strand
TCCTCAAATCCTTTTATCTCTTCCTTGTAAAATTCTACAGTTTTATTATGGTCACTTGTCAGCATATATCCTTGGAGATTCTTTTCCTCTAATCTTTCTACTTTATTTTCTAATATTTCCATCTCTTCTTCATGACCTTCTATTAATCTACGAAAGGCAGCAGGGTTCATTCTGGATTGATCTTCAGGTTTGATATTAATAGGATTCGCGTATAATTTACATACTGAAAGAAACAGTTTAACAAATGCTTCTGATACTAAATATGTCATTTTATCTTTCTTTAGAGTTGAGTGATTCTTTTCTTGTGACTTGATTGTCTTCCTGTGTTCTGGATCAAGAAATAGTGATATGATTCTGTATTTATCTTTGATCTTGATTTTCATAGTTTCATAATCTTCATACTTCCATTGATTACGAACATAATCAGAAATTACAGCAATATCTAATTCATCCTGTTCATCCAAGAAGTTATTATTCATTTCCATTATAACAATAATAAAGAACCAACTTTTAAGTATTTTTAGAATATCAAAATAACCTTATATGTAAGAAAACCTTAATGAACCTTATATTTAGAAACAAAAAAAGAATTGTGTGAAAAGTGGTTGAGAGATCAAAGTGCTAAAGGGGTTTCCAAAGAATTTAAAATATTTGTCTAAACTTAAGGGTCACCCTGGTTTTTTATTTCTTAGTCTTTTTCTTCTTATCTTTGTATTGTTTGCCAAATACTTCCTTTGGTTTCACTTTTTTATCTTCAGCATAACTCTTTGGGACATTATGTTGTGTTTCACCACATGAACTACATTCTTTACCTTTCATTTTCTTTTCAGGTTTCTTCTTCTTGCTTTTCGCGTTGCTGCCGTATACCATTTTTTAATTTTATACAATAAAATAAAATATATACTGAAATTATAAATATGAGTCTAATATTAGCAACGAGTCGCCTAAATGAAAACAGTGAACCGATTGATAGTGAACGTCCTGCGAACTTCACCAACTTCTTTCGTTCTCCAATTGAGATAGAACCTAATTCTGAAATAGCAGTTGAGAGCGTCAAGTTAGAACGCACTGGAAATATCACGGTGGGTAACAGAGACTTCTTTACCCATTACTTTGGAACTGACCCAGATGAATTAGAAGAAGATAAGGAGTATAATCAGTTATTAAGTTTTGCTAGAACTATTCGTCTCCAAAGGGGGACATACAATATTCGTCAATACGCACAGCATGTTCAGGATAGACTTAATACACAGTATGCTCATCCTAATATCTTTGGGGGACATCAAGTATCAATTCACACAAATGCTTCTGGTGTAGAACTTGGTATGGATATGAAGTATATAGATAAGGGACCTGCTACTGTTGATGTATCAGCATCACTCGTTGCTAAACCTGTATTTAATATCAGAAACCCTTGGGATTTCTATCATAACGGTTCTGTGTTTCCAAGTGATAAATTTACTTACACGAAAGCAACAGGGTTATTCAGTAGAACAGGGGCAGCAGCAGATTCACTTACTAATTCATCATCAGTTGCTATTCTAACTGGAAGACCTTTTGGATTAAATACAGGCGAATACATTGTAAAGGATCTTGGTAATTGTTCTACTAAACCATGGATCATAGGTCTTTCTAGACCCCAGATACAATATGAAACATATGAATCAGAAATCGGTGATAGATCTGGAATAGAAAATATAGACTCTGATACACAACCGTATGTGAATCATGATTTATTTCCACTACTAGCAGATGGCAGTGAATCAATGGATTCTCAAACAGGATATGAAGTATTTGATTATGCTGTATCTTTAACAGAAGATGATAAAATAGCGATCTATCATAGAGTTTATAATGATGACTGGGAAACAAGTGTTCATCAAGAGATTAGTTATTGGACAGCAGTCGGTGGTTCGGTCACAGCAGATCCCAACGCCCAATTAACAAAGGCACAATTCTATGCTTCATATGATGGTTTTAAAATGGAGGGCGTGGGGGACAACATTAATATTTATTTTAAACTGAAGGGTAAAACTCAATATGATCAGATCATAGGGGCAAATCTTGATACAACTACAGATTCATCTCCCAATCCAATTAGAGATACAAACTATGCTTTATATCCAATGATACATCTTGGGAATGGAAGTTGTACTCTTGATACATTTGATAGTAATTATACAGGGGTAACTCCTACGATTGATTACAAGTATCCAACATATACATCTGGAGCAGCAGGCGGATATATGGCAGGATCAGATATGTTTTCTAATGAATCAGTATATTCTGTAGCAGGGGCAGCAGATGGAAGAGTCCAAATACCGAATGATAGAGATCTAGCATCAAGTGACGCTGAAGAAGTTGTCTCTATGGTTGATTCATCAGATAGAGTCTCAAAGTTTCCTGGCACGGCACCAAGAGCGTTTCAGGGTCTTAATTCAGCAAGTGGTGTTGATAATAAACATATCTTGACAATTAGTACGATCAACTATGATAATAACTACTTTACAATAGTTAAGTCACAAGAGTTTCCTAATCTGGCAGCACGACTTGGGTTTGAGGATCGTGGAGATATAGCATCTACACATGAAGAATATGCTGACGGTGATGACACACTTACAGTAACTTTTACTTCTACTGGAGAAATGTTAAAGACTGGTATATCATCATTTATTAGACTGCCCGGATTGACTCACAAATCATTTAATGGTGGTCAGAGTGGTTTATCAAAGATCCTCTATCAAGTGCCCCAGTTTTCTAATGATGGTAGACAGTTTGGACCCCTGTTCTTCTCCCCAGGTGAAAAGACTTATGTATCACTTAATAACCCAGGGAAAACATTATTAAATTCTTTACAAGTTCAGATTGTAGACAGTCAAGAAAAGGAACTCAATTCACTAACTGGAACTACCCAAGTTGTATTTCATATTAGAAAACAACGCTAAAAACCTTCGGTTGATTGGTCGCTTCGCGACACTAATCACCGTAGTCATATTTTTTAATAATTAGTCATATAAAAATAAAATATCAATTCTATTAAAATGACTGATTATCTTGCTGATGTAGTGATGCCCCCACCTGAAAAACCAGATCTTGATATGCCTGCTCACGCTGATGGTGAGGAGGAAGTTGATCGTGTAATGGATGAACAACTTGATATCCCTGAAGGAGATACTGATATTGCTGTAGAAGAAGATCCTATACCTGAACCAGTTAAAAAGGTAAAGATACCACAGGAGGAGATGTTTCGCTCAATCCTTGATGAACCTCCCGCAAAACCAAAAGTGACCAGAAAGAAAAGAGGTCCTGCTACACCTGAACAACTTGAGAGACTTGCTAGGGGAAGACAAAAGGCAGCAGAGAACAGAGCAATCAAGAAGAAACTCAAAGAAGAACAAAAGGCAAAGGATAAGGCAGATAAAGATCTTGTAGAAGCAGTGAGGGATAAAGAGCGTAAAAAGTTAAAGGCAAAGTTAGAAGAACCAATATCTGAAAAACCCACTCCTGAAGTAAAAGTGGTGACCACTGAAAAGGTAGTAGAAAAAGGATACTCCCAGCAAGATTTAGATGATGCTGTTCAGAGGGCAGTAGAACAGTCAGTTAATCGTGTAGAGACAATGCGTAAAGCAAGGAAGGCAGAAAAGCAGAAGGCACAGGCGAAGGCAAAACATGAAGCAAAGGTCTTTCATGAAATCAATAGAGCATTAAAGAAAGATGTATGGGATAGTTGTTTTATGTAATTTTTATCAAGAACTATTTAAAATTTATATATAAATAGATATAAATAATGGCAGATAAAATCGCAGGTCCTAAAGTGATTCCCGTGAAAGATCCAGATCCTGTAAAGAGTATACATCCTGAAATCCATGAAAATTTACCCCAGATAGAAGGTTTCGGTGGGGGAGCAATGGTTTTATTAATTTCACCAGTCAGAACTGGTAAGAGCACGCTCATATCTAATATGCTACTCAATGATACATTCTATGATGCTCAAGAGCGATTTGATAATACAACTATTATCAGTAATACAATTGCTAATGATATCACTAGTAGATTTCTGCGTAAAGCATTTGATACCCATGACGCATATAGTGATACTATTATAGAAGGTATAGTCCAAAAACAGAAGGGATATGATAAGGAAGATCAACCAGAGATTGCTGTGGTCCTTGATGATTGTCTAGGGTCAATTAGAAGGGAAGCAAAGATCAATCATTTAGCGAGTCGTTTCAGGCATTTTAATATTAAACTATTGATTATCTCTAGTCAAAATTTCAGAATGTGTTCACCAATCGTTAGACAAAATGCTACAAATGTCATTGTAGGATCTCCTTTCCCAAATCAGAAAGAGTTAGGTAAAATGGCAGAAGAGTATGGAGACGTCTTTGGTGGTACTGAAAACTGGTTAAAGATCTATGCTCAAGCGACACCAAACAGATATGATTTTCTTCACATGGATTTCCAATCTAATCCTCCAAAGGCATTCCGTAACTTTGAGACTCTTATCGCTGAAGGATCTAAAATTTTAAATTCACCTGAATAAATTTATATGTATAGTTAGAATATAATAATGGGAGACTTTTATGGAGGACACGCACAACTATACGGAATCCAAACACAACTGGGTCAGCAGGCGTCTGACATGAATGAATTACGATCTAATGGGTGGAAAACCCAATCACTGGCATTTAAGAATTTACAACACATGGATCAGCAGAAAACTGACAGCGATATTAAATCAGATGTTGAGAGTGATGTCACAAAAGTAGAATCAGTATACAAAGTTGGAAAGACTGTTGGTGGAGCAACATCTGAAGTAGTCTCTACATTAAGAGCAGGTGGGACTGCCAATCAAGCACTATCTGAAGGGGCAAGATCACTACAGTCAGCAGGTGAAGGGACTAAACTCTTTGGTGAAGGTGCTACATCGGTTGCTGACCTTGGTGGTGCCGAAGGTATTATTGCTGGTCAGTTGGCAGAGAAGGGTGGAGAGGTTTTTGCTAAAACTGCGGCAAAGGGTCTTGGTGCTGTTGGTGGTGTGATGGCGATTGGCAGTGATATAGATAATTTCTATCAAACCGGTAATATCTTTAATGAAAAGGATGCTGCTGGTAATGTGGTGAAACAGAACCTAGGTGAAGATATCGGTAATGTTGCTACGATTGTTGGAGGAGCACTTGATATAGCATCAGCATTTACAGGTGGAGCATTAGCACCACTCGCTGCGGCAGTCAATCTATTCGCTGCTGTTGATAGCACGATATCCAGTATTAAACAAGATAATGCCGAAAAGAAGGTTGATCAGGCAGATCCACCCGGAGCAGCACCTCCTCCAACAAGAGCACCTGCTGCTTTTCAGCAATACGGTATGCTCGCGAATCAGTCACACAACCCTCTCAATCACATTAATTAAAAAATTGACTCGTATCAAAAATGAATCAAAAATTTGATAGTTTGATGTAAAATCTACATCAAACAAATATACAGAATACAGATACACAGCAAGCAAAGCAGACAGACAGATCGCAAGAATGTCAAACGCTCAGGAACTCTACCAAGTCGCGAACGATCTGGACAAGGATGAACTGGTGAGTCTCTTGGTGGAGGCACAGATGAAGAACGAGCAACTCAAACAGAAACTTGAGGATGAAACCTGTTGGGAGGAGTTTCAGGAGGTGATGGACAAACTCAAAGAGCAGAACAAGAAACTCAAAGAGGAGAAGGTTGATGTGGATGAATATAATGAACTCAAGGAATACTGCGACAAGTGGTCTCCAATTCTAAGTGATATTGATGGAGATGATTTCTGTAATCTTCTATGTGAGTATGGTTGGGAGTATAACGAAGAAAACGAGTTGGTCAGATCTGAAGATTAAATCTTTGTATATTTCCGCCCAACTTATCTCTAACTATTCTCTAAATTACCGTATCCGTGTTAATATATTTTTTATGATCATATCAACTAAAAATTTGATAGTTGATAATCCAAATCTATCAATAACAAAAGCAAGAACCAAACTGTCTCCAACTAATCTCTAAGAACCGTACAGATCAATCGTGAACGATCAAGGATGGGTATGATTCTGTCAAAACGTATCTTCATCACTACCAACATTTATTCTACCCGAGATCCTTCCGTAGAGTTTGAGTATCTCGGTCACGGGCGGATCCGTAACATCAAAACAGGGCAATACCACGATCTGAACCAAAAAGCGATGGGTCACAAAGTGGCAAACGGATTCCCTGATTGTAAGGGCGGTCTTGGTGTCGCCGCCAAAATCAACTCGGAGAAACCTTGGGCGTTCTCCTATTAAATTACTTCAGATTAAACCTTCTTTTATACGCCGATATATTCTCTCTCCTACTAGTACTGTTTCCCCATAGTATATACCACGATAGATACCCTGCTTTAGTATAGTCTCCAGTAGATAGATCTTTTTTATGTCTGGATCTGTATCGTTTCCTTTGTTCTTTATCTTTTGTTTTTGTATAGTCATCCATGCCTGCCGCTCCAAAATGTGTAGTCTTTGTTCTGCCGGTATCTCTTGTAAATACTGCCATCAGTTTCTTTCCTGACTTATTGCTTTTTTTAATAACAACCGAAACCATTTGGTATATAAATAGATTTTTTAAAATTCACCTAAAATAAAAATATTAAAAGTAGTATAAATATGGCAACAAACAGACATTTAGAGATCGTCCCCAGTAATATTACTTCTGATGGTAAGTTATCCTACAAGAATGGTCAACCTACGGTCCAACTCCTTATTGGAGCACAGGATCGTTTCATTGTCCCAGGTTCTGTAAGACTTGTTGGTAAGATTACAGTGAAAAAGAATGATACAATTATCCCACTTGAGTCTGATGGTATCCGTATGAATGAACGCCTTGGTGTTTACTCTGTAATTGATACTCTATCTATATTCAGTCAGAGATCTTCTCAAACCATAGAGACTATTAACCATCATAACCGCATGATGAGTTCATACTTATCTGTAACCCAATCGCAGTCTGACTTTGCCTGTCACGCTTACGAAACATCCCTTCGCTTTCCTAACTACAAGGCACAGCAGTTAGGGGTGATCACCAATACACAGGCGGCATCGGCATCTGGTGGTGATTCAGCAAACTCTTTCTGTATCCCACTTGTCAGTGGTCTATTTTTAGGTCAAGAACCAATCCCACTTTCTAATGATTGGGGTGTAGGTGGTCTTATGGTAGAGATCCAATTATCTCCAGATCAGAATGTATTATTCTCGGCAACCAATGATGATACAGCACTATTAGATTCATACTATGAATTATCTGATGTAAGACTTATTTGTGAAGTCCAAGATCCAGGAGAAGACTTTACACCACAGTCTGTCAATACTTTCACTTACAATTCTATTTCGTCTTATTACAATACGATCAACTCGGCAAATGCTGTATTAAATTTTAACCTTGGATTAAAGTCTGTTCTTGGAGCATTTATGAATGTTGTCCCAGCAGCACACATTAACTCTTGGACACGTGATGGTCTTGCTACACTTGGGTTCTCCAATAGTGACGCAACCAAGGCACAGGTGGAACAGATAGTATTCACCAGAGCAGGTCAGCGAGTACCATTAGAATATAATATTGATACTCTTCAGAAGTCAGTTGCTGGTCGTGATAATGAAACTGGGGATGCCCAGATTGTCAGGAACTATATGAATGCTGTGATGAACTTCGCGAAGATCAATCGCACTTCGGTGGATACATCTGTCTATCGTAATATTGACTATGGCACTAATTACGCACAGGCAAAGGATATCATCAATGGAGGATCGGCATGGGGTATTGGAGTCGCTTATGATAGTATCAGTAATCAGGGTATGGACTTCAGCAGTGTTCCCTTTGGTGTTCAACTCCAATTGAGACTAACTAGCGATAACCCTAATTCTATTTTCCTGTTTGTTCACAGTCGCCAGACAATCGTATCGGCAAATGGGTCTATTCAGGTCATGAAATAATTCACATAAAAAATTACATATAAATAGTAAATATCAATATCAATCACAGACAAATCGCAAACTCACTCACTTCCTCCGCTTACCTTTACCCTTCTTTTTGACCTTCTTCTCCCATTTATAACAGATCTCGTCTGTCTCTGAACACTTACCTACCTCTGTGAAACCGAGGTCTGTAATCATCTTAACATAGTTTTCTGAAGAAGTATCCGTATAGATACTTTGATATTTGGTCATGACCCTCCGAAAATACTCTTTCGCGATACCCTTTCGCCGATACTCTGGTTTGATAAAGAAGAACTTGATATCTACCTTACCTTTCACATCTGTAAACTCGTACATGATCGCGAACCCTTGGACCTCGGTGCGATTGTTGATCAGAGTATATCTGGGGTGAACATTCCCCCTATCTATTGATTTTGCCAGATCCACGACGATCTCGCTACATACCTCATCAACATAGAAATCGTTCTCTACACACATGTTTATTATCTCCCGAAACGCAAGTCCGCTATCGGTGGTTTTGATCAGGTCATCCACCATAACCTTCGCGACAGGGTATAAACCATGCTCTTCACACATGGACATCAACGCCTCGTGTTTCTGCTCGGGGGTCATCTCTGATACAACACTCATTTTACTGTTTTTTTTTATTGGTGGTTTTTGACAACCAACTATCAAATTTTTAAAACCATATTTTAAAATGAACCCAAAAACTTTATATTGTGAATCAATATAATATGGAATCAGACTCGCAACCACAGGCATCTCAAATACCGGATCTAGTCAAAATCGGCAGTGTAGCAACAGATACTGCTATTAATGTTCAGACTGATATTCTTGACCCAGTTATCTTCTCGGAGAAAGAAGCAAGATTCGTTCTTGACAACAAGGGGATCTTACACAGTAACTCGCGAATTACACTCTCCACTGATGGAACAACATTCGCTGGAGATGGTAGGGTCTTCTTCCCTGCCAATATTGGAGTTCACTCACTTATTCAGCGTGCGGCACTTCGCGTTGGGACCAAGACCATTTGTGAATTAGAAGATTATGCTCACTTCGCGGCATATGAAACTACATTCCTGCCTCCTGATGCTATTCAGGAGCGTGAGGGTGTAATGAGTGGTCGTTATATGACAATCGCCCCTACATTACAGGGACGCTCTGCTTCATTTGCTTCGGCATCTAATTCGGCATCACGCACAGAAAGTCTTACAGAGGCAAAGAGTATCCAGATTGATAATGGCACTGATGTTACTCTTCAGGATGGTGGAGCACCATACTGGAAACCTATTAATAATGCTTCTATCCCAGAACCAACAAGGGTAGTCTTTGATTATCAGAAAGAGCAAAACAAACCAACTTATTCTATTCTGTTAGCAGATCTCTTCCCCTTTCTCAAGACCAATCAGTTACCTCTATTTATGATGTCTGAACAGGTTAGTATTCACCTCACTTTCACTACGCGTCTCACTGGGACAAGTTCTAATCGTGTCTGTATTACCAACGGTGAAACATTAGCAAAGGACGCTGTATTGGTTCGCAATGATTGTCAGATGATCGCTGATTACATTTTCTATCCCCAGGATATGATGGAGCAGTATCGTCAGGCAAACGCCAATATGTCTTTCACCTATGTAGATTATCAGTTTGTAAAGCGAACTGTATCCCCTACTGAATTTAGCACTGGTCTTATTCAGAATATCGGTGGGGCAGGTCGTGTTGTCAATAAGATCTTTGTAGCAACAAGTGAAACCTTGGAAAAGGATCAGACTTTACTGAATGAATATGAATCTGTTGGACCGGTTATCACCGCCACCAGCACGGGTAAGGTCACAACGAATCTAAAATACAATGATAACTTTCTCTATCCAATTGATGTCAGCAATGACGCACGCCATTATCATAATGTATTTCAGACTGAAGGTCGTGTACCTTACATTTCTCGGGACTTATATCGTGGTGAAGGTCAGTTAGCAAAGGATGCTGATTTTGCTGGAGCATGTAATTTTGAGGACTACGCTGCCGAAGAGTTTCTTCAGCAAAAATTCTTCTATACAGCATACAGACTTAATAAGGGTGAGCGAGTCAACTCTCGCGGTATAGAACTTTATGATACACGAACTACTATGGCAGGGTCAGCGACACTACGAGTATGGTTACAGGTTGTCAGGGTGGCATCTCTTCGCGATGGTATGATTATGATGGGTTATGCTTAATAATTTAATTTCTATCCTTTATTTTTTTTCTTCTATTCATATATAAATGAGTGGATTTACCAAAACAACCTTAATAGAATGCCCTAGATCACAAAGTGATGAGGCAATTGGTAATAATAATCAGAACCCTTCACAGTGGACGAACCGATGTGGTGACGGACTTCATTTAAAACCTGGAGATGAAATATCAGTTCATTCTTCTTTCGTAAGTGAAATAGGTGCTGAAGCAGGGGAGATCCAAATCAAAGGTCAGAATCTGAATGCTTCTAAAGTGGTAGAAATTACAGATTTTGACAATCGGTTATTTAATGATGAACTGCCCCAGAAATATAGTCTTGTAAATTGTAGTAATAAAAAACAAACTATTAATGTAAGGGATGATACATTAAATTTAGTTGTCAGTCCTTATAAATCTACCAATTGTGAATTTTATGCTCACCTCCCTCGTAGATGGGCGGCAAATGGTTCATATTTGTATTGGGGACAAGCAATAAGAAGAGACGGTGGTTCTTTAACAGCAGGTAGTCGTGATCAGGGTCAAACCCAAAGACCACCTCCTCCTCTGAATGTATGTAAGGCAGATTTATCAACTAAACTCTGGACGAATGGGAAAGGTAAAACCCCTGATTTATCTGCGGTGACAGGTGTTAATGATGGTTCACGATACACTTTGTTTACAAGAACCCAAACCTTTTATGGTGATCCAGCAGCACCTACAATCACAATCAAAGGTCAAACTCAAGCAGGATCTCCAGTGATTCAGTTGACTCATGGACAGACAGCAGATCAACTTATCGCAACTATGGTATTGACAACTCAGACACCTGATACTGTTTTTGCGACAAATTCATCAATTTTATCGGTTGATTCTGACACACAAATAACAATGAGCGACAACGCATCAGCAAATACAAACACCCACAATCTATTTTCATTTAGAGTCCCAAGTTCTTTATCTGATCAGTATTTACCTCCTACAACAGTAAATTCTTCTTTTACTGCTAGTCAATGTGAAGCACATAGAGATCCTGCTACATTTGGTGAGTATATACAAGTCAAGAATTTAATAACTCTAAAAGCAAATCCAGGGTATAACTCACCAGATGATTTA
>Ga0181400_1001107_pt1 | contig 11339 bp, 15 predicted proteins | sample 23SPOviralmetaG_FD_130129 | JGI IMG/M metagenome (GOLD analysis project Ga0181400, IMG submission 130129) | Marine viral communities from the oligotrophic San Pedro Time Series (SPOT) site, San Pedro Channel, CA, USA - 23 SPOT_SRF_2011-06-22 | ecosystem: Environmental > Aquatic > Marine > Strait... | reverse complement strand
TATCAGCATCTGTAAGACATGTACATGGCGAGTAGTTGCTAGTTTAGACACATTCATACTTAGTTGGTTAATCACAGGTAGTGTTACAGCAGGTGCCAGTATCGCTTCTCTGGAAGTATTAACTAAGATGTTTCTTTACTATGCACATGAACGTCAGTGGGAAAAGCCTGCGTTCAATGACTATATAGTGTCAAAGTACATGTGGGTTAGAAAAGTAACCCCGGTGTTTAATATATCAAAATAAAAAATTTTTTTACGCAGGATTTTTGTGGATGTGTATAAGAATGGATATCTTAAGGAGACGGATCAAATTTTACTTCTTTAGGCCAGTCAGGTATTTTTTTGCCTATGTATTTGTTCTTGTATGCAAAGTCTTTTTCAACGTCCACAAAGCCTTGAGAACCAGTAAATGCCATTGCTACTCGTATATCCTTAACAACACCCGTTTCGCTGTCAACAGCAATATCACCTCTGTACACTATCCTATGGCCATTGAAATCACTTTTAAAGTGTAGATTTAGGGTTTCATAGTCTTTATTATGGTCATTAAATGCTTTGCTGTATCTGTCATTTGCTATGCGGTGATATTCAATTTCGCTGTCAACACCTAACTGATTGTGAACCTGTTCTATGTTGGGCCACAATAACCTGCTCATTAGATCCTTACTTTTCTCTTGATAGTATCGATACTCTTGTGAACTCTCAAAGTCACGGAACTGATCATTCATTGCTTTATCGTCATAATTGTAAGGTTCTGCACCGACACCACCTGCCAGTGATCCAACGGCCATTGCTGTAGCGGCCGCTTTCTTAAAGTCTATTTCATCTAATTGTTCTGCAGACTCTACTAACAGCATCATTTGTTTCATGTTATCAAGTTCGTTCATGCTGTTATTTATCATTCACAGACACATGCTGTCATAAATACTAATATGATCGCATGGATAAAGAATTGGTGGTACACCTTAATCAAAGAAGAATACGAACTAACTGTGTGGTTTGACAATGGTGTGATCACAGATGAAGACGGCAACGAGAAGCCTAAAGCCAAAACAAAGAAAGTGTTTAGTTTAAAATCAATAAGCAAACGCAATCCATCACATGTAAAAGGTGTGGACATACTGGGTCACAACTTTGAAATACGCACAGTCAAACCCTTTGACTACATGATACGCAAAATCTATTAATGTGTGTATAAATAACACTTATACATACATCATTTATATATAAGTCTTTTATATAATCTCATAAGTAATACTATGCCCTACATCGAACAATACACTATGCATCAACTTTGGAGCCTTGTGGGTGACTACAGGCGCACTAATGTATATTCATATTGGCTTATGAGTGGCGTGTGTGAAGGCAAAACTGTGGTAGACTGTGGTGCAGGTTCAGGTTTATGCACATGGTTAGCATTGCGTGGCGGAGCAAGTCATGTGATAGCCTGTGATATATCGCCAGAAGTATGCGATTACCTGCGTGGTCAGTTCAAAGATATACCACAAGTCACTGTGGTAGAACTGGATTTGTGCCATGATGACATACCCAAGGGTGACATATACATACATGAACTGGTGGGTAACAGTCTATTAGGTGAAGGCATGAGTCAGATATTCTCTAATATGCGTTCACAGGGCATTGAAAACATATATCCGCACCATGCTAGAATATCAATTGGAAGTGTAAGCCACGACGCATTCATACCCAGCACCAACTGTGATCACTTGTTAAGCCCCTATGCACGTGACTTTATTAATTTTTTAGAGGACTATGAGTGGAATAATTCACTGACTGTGGACTATCCTAACCTCCAGGCCACTGGAATCAGTCACATTGCAAACGTAGATTTGAGAAAACCCATGCCACAGCACTTAATGGAGTCGGAACGTGACGGTGATATCATATGGGAAGTAGGCTTTGATCCACAGTTTGTAGTCAGTTACAGCAATATAAATGCCACATCAAACAACTGGAATGCAAAAACTCCTTATGCACAGTTTGTTAAATGGTGTAATATAGAATCGTTTCGTGGTTAACTGATAGGCTTTTTAGGCGCATACTGATAACCTGACTGATTACCTTTAGCAAATCTACCGGCTTGTCCTCTCACTAAGCCTGCATTAGGGTCTGTTTCGGGTTGTGTTTTACCTAATCGCTGTCCTGCTTTAATACCTTTCTGTATAGCATTGCCTACTTTGCCCACAGTTGCTGACACTTTTGGATCTTTGGTATATTTGATAGGATCACTTTGTGGCATTAACTTGGCAAGATCTTCTTTCTTGAGATACTTTATAATTTTTTCTTTGCCTATATGACTTTCTCTGCCTACTCTGCCTTTGTTGGGCTGACTGTTTATACTGCGATACATTACCTCTTTGTCTGTATCTATGTATGGTGATGGTTCTATTATCTCTCCATAGTTGTCTAGACCTGGCCTACTACTGCCTTTACCACCTTTCCACACTATGTAGTCACCTATCCTAGGATTTTTGTTTACTAGTAGTTTTGGCCTTTCTGGTAACTGTTTCATAGCATTATTGACTTCTTCCCATTCGCCATCTATGACTTGCCCTTTCTTATCTAACATTTTGTCTGCACGTTCTTTCTCTGCTGGTGATACAACTTCACCGTCTATTGCTTGATCCATCTTGTTATCTAGTGGTATTACATGTGGTACTATCTCTGTACCTGTTGTAGGTTTATCTGTGCCTGTGGGTGTAGGTGTTGTTGTTTGCCCTGTTACCTTGCCAGTGTCTATAGGAATAGTACTAACTTTGCTACTCATGTCAAACATACCTTTCAATTTCTTATTAAATTCATCAGTTATTTTGCCTACTGCTTCATAGTCACCTAATGGTCCATTACCGCCTTTGTACCGTACGCCTAAGTTTGCAATAGCGGCTCTGTTGTGTATGCTTTGTAATTTAATCATTGACTGCTTTAATATGCCGGCCTTTAGATTAATATATGCATTAACATTCTGCTTGCCAATTAGATCGCCATGTTCTACTACACCTTTATTCAGCCCTTGGATCATTTTTACAATTGGTTTCATTGATGCTTTGTACTTGTCAAAAATTGGAGGCAAGTATTGTTCAGCATACATTTCATCTACTGCTTTCTTGGCTGGCAATACTTTGTCATTGAAATGCTTTTTCAAATTATTCATTGCTTGAGTAAATTGCTGACTAGCAACAATATTATCATCGGGTGCTTCTGTTATTTCAAATAAACGCATATTTACTATTTATCAATCTGTGAGAGTATAAGCAAAGTCACTATCCCAGGTTATAACAAATTTTGGAATGTCTGTGTTTAAAAAGTAGTAAGTTAGTGCACCTTTGCTTTTAATTACATCTACAGGTTCTACATTATAACGTTCGCACCATTCTCTCATATGTCTGCGTACTTGTCCGCTTTTCATTTGTGCAGGTATGCCACCTCCACCTGAAGGTATCCAGAACTCAACTCCTTTCACGATAATATCCTAGTACTGCATCTGCGTATGCATCGTTGCCTATATTTGACATATGGTTAGTGTACAAATCTGCTACAGCAAAATGTGTATATATCCATTCCTCTTCTTCTTTTATTTTGCGATTAAAAATCATTTCTACATAATTCTTGTCTGCATTTAATCCTATATCGTATGAAGGAAACTTGAAGTCTATATTAGTTGGGTTGTATCCTCGTAAATGCTCTAATGCCATATCATACCTTCCGGTAGCCATACCATAGTCGTCTATTATTTCTTTTTTTTCTAAATAAGAGTAGCCACGTTTGCAAGTCCACATACCTGGACAAAAGCAGTATTTAATTTTTAGCATCTTTAAATGCGATAGCAGTTTGTCATACGCACTAATCATTTTATATTCTTCAAACTCAAAATCTCGATGTAGTGTTCGGTATTCATCTATGACTGGTATGTGTGTATCAATTGAACCAGCAGTAGGCATGTGTAGTTCTTCTATGTAGTCAAATCTAAATGGATTAATATTGTTTACATCTATGTACATAAATCTGTTAGGTACTGTGGGTATAATAAATAATATGTCTGCGTTTTTATTAAACATATTATCGTTGTTAATGAGCCAATCAATTTTGTGCAGTATTGCTTCGTTACTGCAACCACGTTTAGAAAAGTTTGTTGCTGTACTGTATTCGTAGCCTAATTTTTCAGCAACTTGTTTAGTCCATTCTTTGCCTTTTACTGAATCAATATCTGGCATCTTGCCTTCGTAGAACTCAGTGTTGGCTTTTTCAAACCATGTTGTTGTAATGTTAGGCACTCCAAAACTGTCGCCTATGATCCATGCTTTCATTATCTTTTACTTTCGATGTAATCTAATACTGCTTTTGCATAAGCATCATTGCCTATATCTGTGAAGTGATTAGAGTATAAATCACTTATAGGTTGGTCCCAGTATATGTTATCGCCTTCGCCCATACCTTTGTTCATATAAAAGAACCTGTCGTGCATTTGTTGGAAATGCTTTATGTCTGCGTTCATGCCTATACCATAGTCTGGAAATTCTATATCTATAAACTGTGGTTGGTAACCTGGTATAACAGATAATTGATGACCTACCCAAAAGCCTGGACAAAACATATAATCTATATCATATAATGTGAGGAATGCTAACAGTTTATCGTATGCACTAACTGATTTGTAAAATTCAAAATCATGATCGCGATACATTGCTTGAAACTCATCAAGTACTTGGTCGCCTGTTATATGACTTCCGGCTGTGCTCATGTGTGGTGTTCTATTATTTACAAACTTAAATATGTTTTTGTTTATGCCGCGTTGTTCTGATCTATACATAAACCTACTGCTGTTAGTAGGAATAATCATTATCATGTCTTTTTCTTTATCAAACGAATCGTTGTTTAATATCCAGTCAACATTATGTAGTATATAATCATTACTGCAACCAGGGTGCGATAAATTAAACAATATACTATACTCATAACCTAAGTTAGTTACTACTTGCTTGACCCATTCAGTACCTTGAACTATGTTGTCTTCTGGTAGTATTCCGTTGTAGTGATTTGTATTGCCTTCTGCCCATATGTCTGTAGTTAGACAAGGAGTACCAAAACTATCACCTACGATCCATGCTTTCATATTCTATCTCTGTTAATCTAGTGTTTGCTTCAACAACTGCTATTTGCTTTTGTTCGTTTGTATATATGCGCCAGTTTCTAATATCATCTACATGTCTTCCGCACCCTTGACATACCGTATGGGTAGCAAAGTCTAAATTGCAAATTCCCTTGCACGGTGATTCTACTGACATGCTAGTATTTATGGAATTCTAAATTACTGCACGATAAATATTAGTATGAAAAGAGCAATCGTACTAAGTGCGCCAGCAGGACTAACCACAGGCGGACATGCAACAAGGTTTGGCAAGAATACAGCAAGAGCCCCGGGTGCTCATATGGTAGCACAATGTATGCGTGATGAAGATTACGAAACAATTAATATTGAATACATAAATGATTGGCTACAGAATCCAGAATTTGTAATTGGTTTACGAAACATTATGCATAATCATTATGCAGAAGGCACTGATAATGTTATGGCAATAAGTTTAACTGTAGGGCATCATGCAGTATTACAAGATCCTACATTAGTTACATTAGTAGAAGAAATGAAAAATAGACACAATGTTCGTGTTGCTGGTGGCGGCATATATCGACCATTAGTAATTAAAAGAGAAGAGGCTCGTGGAGATGCTACTAACTTACCTAGACTTATAGATGCATACTTTATAGGTAGAAGTTTAACAATGTTTCCAGAGTGGTTACGCAAAGGTAACATGGGCGAACATTTTTATGAGCAAGATGAAAACGACAGCATATGGTACAAGTTAAAAAATCCAGACATCATACCAGAGCCACCAATATCAATGACACTATACGATGACGATTGTTTTACACCACGAGACATATTAACAATAGAATTAGGTGTAGGGTGTAAATTCAATTGCAGTTTTTGTAATACACCTTTTAAGAAAGCAGAAACACAATTTCAAAGTGTAGATAAATTAGTAGAGATACTGCAAACTGCTAAGAGCAGATATGGTATTACACATTTTAATTTATCAGATGAAACAACCAACGAAGTAGATCAAAAATACGAAAACTTATTAACCGCAGTTAAGCAACTAGACTACCAGCCTAACTTTACAGGTTATGCAAGACTTGATATGGTTAGTGCTAAAAGATATCAAATAGATCAAATGGCTGAGATAGGATTTAAAGGTGTTTTCTTTGGCATTGAAACACTTAACAACAAAGCAGGAAAGTTAATTAGAAAAATCACAGGCGGTAAGAAGAACTTAGAAACTTTAGGAATACTTAGAGATACTATACCTGACTTATATAGGTTTGGCAGTTTTATGATTGGCTTAACACATGATAGAGAAGAATATATTCGCGAAGGGTTCGATTATATAATTGAAAATGATTTATTACATAACGCATATATAAACCCTGTAGGCATTGCTCCAGCATATCCAGGCGACACATGGGCAAGTGACTTTAGCAAAGACCCAGGCAAGTTTGGGTATACCATAACAGCAGAACACAAAGATAATATTTACGATTGGGAAAATGATTGGACTACTAGTACCAAAGCAGGACTGTTAAGAGATGACATAAGAAAAGATGTAACTACCAGATTGGGTTTTGGTAATTTTTCAGAGTACACTAATTGGGAGTATTTAAAAGACAAAGCATTAGGTAGTGTCACAACACCAGACTCAGTCAAAGTACAAGACCCAGATAGGTTATTTCAATTTGGTATGATGCATGTAAATAATTATATAAGAGCAAAGATAATCAAGCATGGATAAAGAATTAGAGATCATTAAAGGCACACGTGACACCAGTCATGTGGGTATCAATAGAGAATTGCTAACCATGGATCAGCATCTTGCCAAAGAATGGAATGATGATATAGGCAAGCCACGGTGCATATATAATATCAAAGTTGCTATTGTAAAAATACGCAGGAAACAAAGCGATGCACTATCAGGTGCACAGTTTGAAAATTACTTGATCAAGTATCAAGAAGAAATATTATCTAATTGCAATCAACGTTGGCTATTAAGTATAGTAGACACGTTAGCAGACTATGGCACAGGCGAAAGACGTATTCATGCAACATGGATAGGCACATATTATAAGATGTCTATACTACACGACAGTTTATGGCATCATGCCACAGACTGGAAATTCAACCGCAACAACATAACAACATTCATGCCTTTGATACCCACCGACGACAAAGGTATGCGAATATATGCACACAATAAACCTATACCAGGACTAAAAGGTGCATACACAGAAACAAATTTAGAAACAGACTTAGTGAGGAATGTGCAAATAAGACTTGACCATGCATTAGAAAATGACGAGTTATTAACAGACATAAGAAACAGATTACAAGACATGTATATAAATGCTGACACCAGTAGCGGACTATGGAACAAATTGAACAATGAAGGATAAGCCTAAACTGATATTGGTAGGCGACGAGTGGACACAAGGCAGTTACATTGACGCAACCACTAGCAGTGACTTAGCAGTAGAAAACAGTTTTAGAAAGTTTTTCTCTGTGACCAACTTAGGCAGTTTGGAAAGTTCTCCAAAGAAAAGTCTACAACTGTTAGAACAATATCTCAAGCACATAGAACTAAAAGGCAACTACCCTCGCAGTAACATCACAGTGGTGTTTGTGTTGGGCAACATGTTTAGAGACATGAGCATACCGCAAACAGGTATCTTAGACGCACACAGACAGTCTGTGCTGAGTTTTCTCACTGAAGTTGGTGCATTGACCAAACAACTGTTACCCAACAGCACACACGCAGAAAATGAGCATAGATTGGGTTGGTGGATAGTTGGTGGTAGCACAGACATAGGTGCCAAAGTCATAGAGTCAGTAATGCAGTTACATGATGATCACTATGTACCAGATGTTATACCCAGTTGGTGTAAACTGGTAGACGACTCATACACATCAATACCGTTCTCACATGATCAAGATCGATTGCTGTTAAACAGCAGTATAGATCCTTCTGAAGTAAATGTGATCGAATTAATGATGGCAAAGCGACAGGAATATGATAAACTGGTACACCAGGGATACCTCAGTGCTGACTATGTGCCCACAGAAACCATGGCAGATGTGTTAGCAGAATATGTACATGGTGTGGCTATTAACAGATTCAGTAACGTTAGTTATGTGGGTCAACGTGAGTTACACGATGCGGAAAGCAAGAAACACTTCAAGTAAACAGTTCAGCCAAGTTCATTAATACTGCGGTGCCAGTTATAGCACTACCAATCATAATGGCTTTGTCATTCCAACAATGCCCTACATACACCCAAGCAATACTGCTGAGTGCATAAGCAACCTTGCCTGCTGTCATAAAGTCTGCACTTTGCAGGAACACGCCAGTTACTGCTAACACAGTTGCTAGCCATTTGATATAACTGTCCAAGCCACCTGTGGGTGTACTGGGTGCAAATATATCTACTTGCTCTTGTGCTTCTGCAAGTTCTTCTTTGAGTCTGTGTCGCTCTATGTTGAGTTCACGAGCAAGTTGACCTGCTCTGCTGGTAGTGTCTAAACGTTTTACTTCTTCTTTGAAACTTTTATCGCTCACAGCAGTGGACCTAAGTAGTCTTGGAATAGTGTTCTGGTAAACAGTATGATACCCACACCGTTTAATAACATAAGAGCACGATCCTTCCACAGTATGCCAACAACCATCCAACCAGTTACACCTATAAGACTTAACACTAAGTCTACTAACTGTAAGCCTTCTATGCCACGCATACTCATACTTGCCAGTATAAAACAACTAGCAGTCCATTTGATATACCAGGAAAGATCCTGTTTGGGAGTGGCGCTCTTGGTAATACGTTTGCTATGTTTGATTTCACCTACAGTGAACTCTTGCCCTTTAGCAGTCTTTATTACTACGTTGTCTAGTTTTTCACTGTCGTGCTTAACTGTTCTAGTCATTATAATGTCCTTTATCCAATAGAGATGTAAAAAAATCTTTTAAGCGGAGTCGGAGCCTACGCCTGCCGACCTATATACTCTTCGTATCTTCTACGTATGAAGTTCTTGCTCATACCTAAGTTGTACTTTGAATACATAAAATTAACGAATCTTGTCTTTAAAATTTCGTAATCACCTTTATGTACATGTGTCAATTGGACTGCGTATGCTTCGCATTCTCTGTTTAATTTGTGGTTCTTATCCCAAATTTGTCTTATACCTGACAAACCTAATGTTCTAATATTTTGCTTAACGTGTGTAAGTTCGTGTTGTATTAGTCCTTCGTCATCTGCATAGTCGGGTCTAATAATAACAGTCGTACCTACATGGTATCCGCTGAATTTTTTAGGCATCCAGTTAGATATAAAAATTACTATGGGGATAAATTTCCATATTAGTCTAATTTTCATACAAATTATTTATTTGAATGTGCCGGCGAGTATGATTCTTCTTGATTCGTAATTTAATGATGAGAAGTCCGTGCCATGAAAACTGCGTTCATCACACTTAAACATAAACAGTTTACCAACACCGTTAGACTCTTTGTATTCAGTAGTTGCATCGTAATATGGGTCTGGTAATGGATTGGTAACATCATTGCCGTGTTGATCCGTAAAAGTTCTGTGCGTTACTAATTCACTTTCGAATATTTTAGTACCTACAGAATCATGCAAGTATATTAAGGCTTTTGAAAAGCATTCTGTATCTTTAATGTTATCTGTGTGCGGACTAAATGAAAAGTCTGGATTAGCACCTTGATATCCAAACTTAGGCCACGTCTCGTGTGTCAAGCCTAAGTCAGCACCAAACTTTTCTATGTGCCATTCGTTCCAGTGGTCCCATGTGTTAAGTGCATCTTGCATGTCACCTGCATACGAATCGTTCATACATCCTGTAGCAAACACAGGAAAGGCAGAATTAAATTCATTATCATCACCATCAAAGCCGTCCCAAAATCCTGGTTTAAGTTCATTGTATATTAAGTCACAGAACTCAGGCTTTATTAAGTCTACTTCAATATATGTATAGGGGTATGTATGAACTTCACAGTTTTCTAAGTTGTCCCAATTTATAAAATCTTTTGCTCTTAATTCGTTCATTATACTACCTTGTACTTGTTGTTATCACATTTACCGCATGTGAGTTTGCAAAAAGCATCTGCATTGTTTTGCAAGTTGTCGAAGTATGTTGTATTTAATACACCACTGTCAAGTACTTCTTTGAGTGTATTATGTTCGACACTAAATGCTTTCTCTCCAACTGTATTTATTTTATTTAATATAGAATTGATTGGACCGCCTTCGAATATGATAGACTTTGCCTGTGCAACATTACTGCCTATCATACAGCATGGATATACATTATTATCAAATCCTATAAACACATAATGTTTATTTTCTGTTAAATCATCTGGCTTATGAAAGTTTTTACTGAAACATGTTTGGTCGGTAATAGAGTCAGCAATTGCCTGCTCACCGTCATCTAGTAATTCGCTATAAGGTGCATTGTGAGGAAAAGGAATACCTTTTATTTTAGGAGGCACTACTGCTTCTGCTTTGCGTACAGGCGTTACAAATACATTCTGTGTTTGTATGCGTTGTAACAACTCTGGATATTGTGTTTTTAATTCCCAGTGTGTATCTAACAGATCTGTTTCTACAGGACCATGTAACAAGTGAGTATGCTCGCCTTGGAAGTCGTACACATGTACTGGTCCCCAGTCGGCACCGTTAGGACGTCTAACATAAAAAACTTTGATGCCCTTTTCATATGCAACTTTAACTGCATCTTCTAATTCATGTGCGTTCTCCTGCCACACAATGTATTGCCACTCGTGGTATGTGCCGTCCTTGATATCGCTAATGTATTCGTCCATGTTACGAATGACTTTGTTATAGTCTACCCTTACCCTGTGTAGTTCGTTAATTTCTTTACTAGCACCATCTATGCCCCATATTAAATGTACGCCTAACTGTCCTAGTCTCTTGTAATGTTTAGGACTACCTATACCACCGTTGGTGCTAATACGCATACTGACATGTTCGTTTTTACTTCTTATCCATTCGCAGATGCTTAGTATCTCTGGATTGGTCATTGGGTCGCCGTAGTTACCACAAAACTGTATATGTTCTAGTTGTTCTACAGTATCACTTAATATACGTTTAACTTCGTCTGCTGTTCTATATTGTTGTTTAAACTCAGCAAGTTGTCCATGGTTTCGTCTTATACAAACAGGGCATACTGCATTGCATGT
>Ga0181400_1001106_pt1 | contig 11341 bp, 10 predicted proteins | sample 23SPOviralmetaG_FD_130129 | JGI IMG/M metagenome (GOLD analysis project Ga0181400, IMG submission 130129) | Marine viral communities from the oligotrophic San Pedro Time Series (SPOT) site, San Pedro Channel, CA, USA - 23 SPOT_SRF_2011-06-22 | ecosystem: Environmental > Aquatic > Marine > Strait... | reverse complement strand
CGTGAAGTAAAACGTGAAGCTAATGACCGACTAGAGCAAGGTTTAGCGGCCTCAGAGAATGCTTTGAATATTGCTAGCGGATCGGCGCAAGACTTTATGGTTACGGTGATGGCCAATGAACAAAGATTTGATCCGTATTACATGGCCAAGATAAACGGTGGTGTTTACATAGATACCGTAACACTGCCAACAAAAGATATACCTGACAATAAACGCGGCTTACGTAACAGCTTGGCACAACAAGTGCTTCATCAACAGATGGTCAAATCACAATACAAGTAAGGGTGGATAATGAAGAAGCTAGCAATTACAGCATTAACAGTATTAACGCTACCAGCGATAGCTGAAGAAGCCGTTATTACAGGCAACATTGAATCCAAGTGCGTTATTAACACCGACACTAACGGTGTCTTTGGTAACCCAGTAGCAGGTACTTTAAGCACCTTGCCAGCTGACGGTGGTGTTATGCCAATCATTCGCTATGACGTTGCACTAGGAGATGCTTACACAGCTCGCATTACTGCACCAAATAGCTTTAGTACCTCGCCTTCAATTGATGACGTTGTTAACTGGACGTCGGATGTTGAGGTTAGCGAAGTATCTGATACAGCTATGGCTGACTACGAAACTGACAAGATTGAGTACGAGTACACGACTGAGTTTGACATGCACACGGCTGGCACTACGTGGTTCAAAGTTACCAGTAAAGCTGAGTATGGCTACGGCAGAGCCTATCCTGCTGGCACTTATAGAGCCATTGTTATGGCGGAGTGTATAGCTAACTAATGAAAGCAATATACGCAACATTGGCATTAATTTTGGCGTCTGCAACGCAGGCCCATGAAATGCTTCCTACTTACCCTCGCCTTGCACCTTCGTATGTAGAAGATGTGATGCAGGTAAAAATGCGTATGTTTAACAAGCGACAAGATGTTGAGTGGTATGAAGTAAGTGTTTTTGACGCTGAATGGAATCCAGTGCCATTTGTTACTGGCTACCGCATATTGAAGATAGAGTATCTCGCGCACGTTCGGTTTGACGTGTACATCAGAAAGGATGACGCAAGACGCGCAACGTATATCTGCTCTCGTTCTAAGCTTCGTCGCAATGATTATGAAGGTGCAATTATAGCTTCAAGGATATGCTCAAAGTTTAAGGCTCCTGCGCTATGAAAAGGCTTGCATGGATATTGCCTCTCCTTTGCGTAAATGCGTACGGGCAGAACAACTCTCTTAACTTACAGCTTCCTAGTGGGCCAACTAGCTATCAGTCTGACAAGTTCCGTGCGGGTGATCTTGACTGCTCAAACGCGATAGGTGGCGGAACAAACTTAGAGTTTGGTGTTACAGGGATCATTAACGATGCGGAAGACCCGTTTAGCAATAGAGATCCTATTACGCCTCAGCGCAAGAACATTGGCGTGTATGCGCGCATTGTCATACCGCTTGATGGCCCAGAAGAAAGAATTAACTGCAACACGCTTTATAAGTTAGAGCTAGAGAAGAAACAGCTTGAGGTATTGAAGTTACGACGTGAGGTAGAGAACCTGCGCAGAATGGCGTCAAGCGATCAGGAGTTTGAGAATTGAGTGAAGACATTGATGACCAAATTAAAATGGTTACAGGTCATGTGTCTCGAATGTCATGGGGCGCAAGGATTGCGGCTTTTGGCGCGGCAAGTAGTTTGTGCGGTGCTTTGTATGGAGGCTTCTTGATGTATCAAAAAGTAGAAGAGGTTGCCAGTTTAGACTTGGGTGCATACCAACAGCAAATGGAGGTTATGGATACCAAGGTTACAGAGGCCGTTGAGTATTCTCGCGACATTAAGAACGGATTACGCGATGATATACTCCGAATCGAACAGCAGGCGGATCGCACAGAAGACTTAGTACGTAGCACTACTCGCGAACTGCGTGATTCAATGGATAATGTAGAAACCGAGGTGCGTCAAATAATTGACACTGCTGAGGATAGGTTTGAGGCTAGGCGTGAGCAGTTGCGTTCTTCTCAAGATCAAGACATGAAGGAGTTGGAAGAGCGATTAGAGGCGCTAGTCCAAAGATCATTAGACAACCCACTGGCGGATAAGTAATGAATGCGGCAGAAGAGGCATTAAAGAGAATAGAAGTTCATCAGGCAGAGTGCGAGATCCTTCGCAAGTCTATTGATGACAGGCTAGATCGAATTGAAAAGCGTCTTGACGATGGTGGCGGGCAGTTTAAAAGACTTGAGAACATGATCTGGGGGAACACCATTTTGATTGTGGGCATATTAAAAGGCTTGGAGTATTTAGGATGAAGTTTGATGCAATTAAAAGTTTAGTTGGCGATCTTGCTCCTACTCTTGGAGCGGCTCTAGGAGGCCCTGTAGGCGGTGCGGCGGCAGGAATGATAGCGCAAGTGCTAGGTTGCGAGCCTACACCACAAAAGATTGAGAAGGCTTTACAGACGGCTACTCCAGAACAGCTAGCAGAAATCAAGAAAGCTGAACTTGACTTTGAAGTCAGGATGAAAGAGCTTGAAGTTGATGTATTCGCGTTAGAAACGAAGGATATACAACATGCTAGGGAATCATTCTCAGAGGATTGGACAGCAAGGGCAATTGCGATTTTGTCTATCTTGCTTTTTGGTGGGTACGTTTTGCTCGTTACTCTCCAGCCTGCTGATGACAACGACCTCAATGTCGTTAACCTCGTGCTGGGCTATCTCGGGGGCATCGTGTCTTCTGTGGTGAGCTTCTACTTTGGCGCTAGCAAGTCAGGGTCTAAATAATGGCATATTATGTAGGTACAAAAGAGTTTCCTAGTGTTTATGACGCAATTGACTTTGTAAGAGTTAATGGTGGAAAAATTACAAATACGCCTTCTGCTCCTTCAGATTCTACTTCTGCCGGAATGCTTACAGACTCTACTACAGATACAACAGGTTACGTTAAAGGCGATCCTGTAAAACAAGCGCCTATTGTTAGGCCAGAGGCAGAGTCTGCTCCAGCTCCTGCGCCAGCAGAAATGACCTTTACGTTTGTTGAGGGCAAAGAGCGTGGTGATGCGGCACAAAACTACCTGTATGGACAGGAAGGCGAAGTACAACAGCTAACAGTTAGTGAGCTACGTGATTACTTTGAAAGCGACAAGGTAAACAGACTGCCTGAAGTATTCGGCACGTTTGATAACTACCTTGCGTACATGACTGAACGTGAACAGCTAATTCAATCTGGTGATTACGATACAGGAAACTGGTCAGAAGCTGACACTGGGTTTACTCAAGACCAAGAAATGCTTTTGGCAGGTGAAGACTTATTCATAGATCCAAGCGATCCTATGCAAGATCCAGCTCAACTTGAAAGAATGCAAACTCAAACTCAGGTGGCGGCTTATCAAAACTGGATTAACTCTGAAGCTAACCAAGCACTGCTACAAAAATACGGTGTTAACCCTGTTGTATACAGTGACTCTGGCGACAAGTTTTCATGGAATGGCTCTGCGTATGTAAAAACAGTAGATGAAAGCAGTGCAGGAGTTGGTGATTTTGTAAAAATTGGCCTTGCTATTGCGGCTGGTGTAGCAACTGGAGGCGCGGCTTCCGGTGCTTTGTCTAGTGCATTAGGCGCTGTTGGCTCAGCGGCAGTAGGTGCTGGTTTAGGTTCGGTAGTTTCTCAAGGCATTGCAACAGGAGAAATTGATTTAGAAAAAGCTTTGATTGCGGCGGCTACCGCAGGCATAACAAATGAGTTTTCAGATTTTTTAGGTAGTTATGTTGAAGGTTCTACTCAAGAACAAATTAAACGTCTTCGTGATATACAAGCTACGGTACAGCCCGGAGGGCAAGCTTATCAAGCCGCTCAACAACAGATAGACCTTTTAACTGGAGCATTAGAATCTGCCGACATTGTTAACCAAGGCGGAAATGTCATTATGAACTTAACTGGCAGTGCAACTGAAGCATATAACCAGTACAGAGACATTCAAGAAAACCTTAATGAGTTTACAAGTGAGAATGAGGACGCCGCTTGGCAGACGCCTGATACAACAGAAATTCTTGGAGATGTTCAAGTTCAGATTCGTGACTATGTATCAGAGCTAGAGGAGCAACAGCAAAGCGAAGAAGCTGACGCTCAACCTGTTGAAGATATTTTTGCTGACACAACAGCAGAGGAAACAGGTCTTGAGGCTGAATCTACTATTACTGAAGAGATGTTTTCTGAATACTTTCCTCAGCCTGTTGAAGGGCCGCAAGGTGATCCCGGTCGTGATGGTGTTGACGGTATAGACGGTGTTGACGGAAGAGATGGGGTGGATGGCGTTGATGGGATAGACGGACGTGACGGCATTGACGGTACAGATGGTAGAGATGGCATAGATGGCAGGGACGGAATAGATGGTAGAGACGCAGATCCTGAAGCCGTAAGGAGCATTGTTGAGTCTGTTGTTAATAATGCTATTAGTAATATACCTCCCGGCATGACTCCGCAACAAGTTAGTAACGTAGTCAATGAGGCTATTGGTAACATACAGATTCCAGAGGGTATAACTCCTGATGATGTTCAAACTATTGTTAATGATGCAGTTTCTAGCATTCAAATACCTCAAGGTTTAACAACTGAAGATGTTGATAGCATTGTTAGCTCTGCTATTTCCAGCATTGAGTTTCCTCAAGGCATTACATCAGAAGAAGTTGAAGGCATCGTTAATATAGCAATTAGCAACATTCCAGCAGGAACCTCTCCTGAGCAAGTTCAAGAAATAGTTAATAGTGCTATTGGTGGGATTGAGTTTCCCGAGGGCATGACAGAAGAGCAGGTGTCAGGAATTGTTAACTCCGCAATAGAAAACATTGAGTTTCCTCAAGGCATAACAAACGAAGATGTAAGCTCAATTGTTGATAGTGCTATTGCAAACATTCAGTTCCCTGAAGGGATTACATCTGAAGAGGTTCAAGGAATTGTTAATCAAGCAATTAGCAACATACCGCCGGGAACATCTACAGAAGAAGTTAGAGAAATTGTTAACTCTGCTATTGGCGGCTTAGATATTCCAGAAGAAATGAGCGCCGACCAAGTTAGAGAGATTGTTAGCACTGCTATTGGAAACATTCAGTTTCCTGCATCAGTAACCCAAGAGCAAGTAAATGAAGTTGTTGGCGGCGTTCGATCCGACTTAGAAACAGCCACAACTGAATTAGGCACATCAATTCTTGGCGTTCAGCGAGAAGTTAGCGAGGTAGAGCGTAGCCTTACCGAGGCGCTTGAGGCGGCAACTTTAGGTCAATCAACGGCTCTTAGCGATTCTGAGGCTCGTTTGCTTGAACAGCTTACTGGTGTTGAGGCTGACATCCTTCAGCAAATGGCAGAGTCTGACGCTGGGTTAGAGGCGGGACTGTTTGACCTTGGCACAAACATCAATCAGGGTCGCGCCGATCTTCAGTCTCAAATTCAAACAACGCAGGAAGAAACAGCGCAAAGCCTAGAACAAGCATCTGATGAGCGTCGTCAATTGCAAGAAGCATTAGCGGCACAAGCCGAGGGACAAGCCAGACAATTAACTGAAGCTGAAGCGCGTTTGTTGTCTCAAATGACTGGTGTAGAAGCTGATGTGTTGCGTCAATTGTCTACTGTAGAAGGTGCGTTAAACAACCGATTAAACAACATTGGCACAGATATTAACCAAGTCCAAACAGATTTGGAGTCTTCTATTGCAGGAGTTCGCGGAGAAGTTAGAGACGTAGAGGCCAGCCTTCAGAGTGCGTTGGCCGCACAGGCCGAAGGCCAAGCTCGTCAACTAACAGATGCTGAAGCTAGATTACTCTCGCAGATTACAGGCGTAGAAGCCAATACACTACGACAACTATCCAGTGTAGAAGGCGCGTTAAACAACCAGCTTAACCAGCTTGGGACTAACATAAATAGCGTTCAAAACCAGCTAGAGCAATCTATTGCCGGAATTGCGGCAGGCCAACAGACCGCAGAGCAAGAGCGTAGAGATCTACAACAGGCTCTTATTGCAGTGGGCGGTGACGTTAATCGTTTAGACGCACAGACACGCCAACAATTTAATGAGTTTGGTGAGGACGTTAATCAATTATTTGCCGGAGTTAACGTAGACATTGAAGGTTTACAGGCAGGCCAAATTAGTCAGGCAGAAGCCTTTGCTCAGTACCAAGCAGATGCGGCAAGTCAGGCGCAACAAGCAACCGACGAGAGGCGTAATCTTCAACAAGCTGTTATTGCTGTTGGTGGAGATCTAACCCGCCTTAATGAAAGCACTCAACGTCAGTTTGAAGAGTTTGGTGGCACTGTTAATGATTTATTTTCTGATGTAAATGTTGATATTGAAGCATTGCAGTCCGGTCAAATTAGCCAAGCAGAAGCACAGCAAGCGTTCCAGCAAAGCACTGAACAGCAATTCGGTGAGATTGGTGGGCAGATCGGAGACCTAGGCACTCAGATTGGCGGAATACAGTCAGACATTAGCGGTATTGGTCGCGGTCTTGAAGGTCTTGGTGAAGGCGTTGCAGGGTTAGGCGCTGGCTTAGGTGCTGGGCTTTTAGGTCTTGCGGCACAGCAAGAGATGTTGCCTGGGCAAATAGCGGCGGCTACACCAATTGATCCTGTTGAGTTTGAAAAGTTCCAACGTGGTTTGACGCGACGTAAGTTGGCTGACCCTTTACGAATCGGCATGTTTACTGGAGGCGCTAGGAGCGTATGACATATCTAAACCTAATGAACGCTGTACTGCGTCGTCTTCGAGAAGAGGAAGTGACTGCTGTTACTAACACTACCTACGCCAAGATGGTTGGTGACTTTATTAACGATGCAAAAACATTAGTTAGTCAAGCGGCTGATTGGTCTGCGTTACGTGAAACTATCACGGTAACTACTGCGGCATCGGACAATATTTACTCACTAACTAACTCCGGTGACAATGTAAAAGTAATGTCAGTACTGAATGACACTCAGAACTGCTTTATGGAATATCAAACTAAAGATTGGTTTAATGATGCTCTATACATTGCTAACGCAGTAGAAGGCGCTCCAAAATACTTTACGTACAACGGGCTAGACAGCAACGGCGATACTCAACTCTTGATTGGCCCTACACCGGATGGTGTTTATAGCCTGCGGTTTGATGTCGTTAAACGACAAGGCGATCTAACGGCTAACACTGACAAACTACTTATTCCTTCAGCGCCTGTTATTCATTTGGCAATAGCACTGCTTGCCCGTGAGCGAGGAGAAACAGGCGGTACGTCTACAGCCGAATACTTTACGATAGCTAACCAGTACCTGTCAGATGCCGTGGCAATTGATGCGGCTAAACATCCAGAAGAAATGGTATTTAGGGCGGTCTAATATGGCTCAACAACTGCAAAGTATTAATCTTGTAGCTCCGGCCTTTAAGGGTGTTAACACCGAGGATTCGCCGTTAGCGCAGGATCCGTCTTTTGCTGAGATTGCAGACAACGCTGTAATCGACAAGCGAGGACGTATTGCCGCACGTAAAGGCCACAATGTTATTACGACTACAAAGACTGTACTTGGCACGGAGTCCATTCGTGCAATTAAAGAGTTCAGGGATGACAGTGGCAACACTAAAATATTTTCTGTTGGTAACAACAAGATTATTAGTGGAACAACTACGTTAGTTGACGAGACTCCCGGCAGTTACACAATCACTGCTGATAACTGGAAGATGGTTAACTTCAACGACAAGATCTATTTCTTTCAGCGTGGCTATGAGCCTTTGGTTTACGACAATGCTGGTGGCTCAGTAATTCAGTTAAGCACTGTGTCAGGTGCCGCAGGCGTAGCAAGTGCTATGTACGGCAACGAAGTCTTAGCGGCATACGGTCGGCTATGGACAGCAGACTTTAGCTCTAACAAATCTACTATTTACTGGAGTGATCTCTTAATCGGCCACGATTGGTCTGGCGGTACTAGCGGCAACATTGATATTTCAAAGGTATGGCCTGATGGCTATGACGAGATTGTTGCGTTAGCCGCACACAATGGCCTTCTTATTATCTTTGGTAAGCACAGCATTGTCGCGTATCAAGGCGCCGAGGCTCCGGCCACTATGTCGGTAGCAGACACCGTGGCGGGTGTTGGCTGTGTCGATAGAGACACCGTGCAATACACAGGCACAGACGTATTGTTCCTATCACACACGGGTCTCAAGAGTTTTGGTAGGACAATCCAAGAAAAATCTATGCCAATTAGCAGTCTGTCAGGAAACATAACGAAGGACATTATTGCCTCGTTACAAGCAGAAACAGAGTTTTTTAGATCGGTATATAGCCCAGAAGAAGGCTTTTACTTGCTAACGTTTACAGGGCAAAGCACAACATTTTGTTTTGACGTTCGGGGTACGGTGGAGAATGGCTCGTATCGTGTGACTCGATGGCCCGGTACTGGCTTTACATCCTTTGCTCGACTAGAAAATGGCAAGTTGTACATTGGTACAAACCAAGGGATTAGCGAGTACACAGGCTATGCAGACAATGACGAGGCTTACCGCTTTAAGTATTACAGCCCAAGCTTAACGTTTGGCGATAGCTCTAGGGTTAAGATTCTTAAAAAACTAAAGCCCACACTGGTTGGTGCAAACAGTGCGACTGTATTTCTTAAGTGGGCTTATGATTTTGATACGACGTTTGCTACAGCAGAGTTTACGGTAGGTACTCAGATCACGGGTTACTACGGTGAAAGCGAATACACGACAGTCGAATTTACAGGTGGCGAGTTAACAAGTCAGCGTAGCTTAAACACCACAGGATATGGAACCAGTGTGCAGGTAGGTCTAGAAGCAGACATAGACGGATCGCCCTTATCACTACAAGAAATCAACGTAATGGCCTTAATCGGCAAGCTACTTTAATAGGAGATAACAATGGCTTTTCCAGTTATTGATTTTAATACAGGCGCAGTAATGGAAACTGATCCATTTCTTGCCACAGAAGCCGCCAATTTTTCTACTCCGACAAGTGGTTTTGGCTCAATTGCGCAAGGGGCGGGCGATATATTTAGCGGACTTATGGGTGCTGGACAGCAAGTGCTTGGCTCACCAAATGCGCTGATGGGATTGGCTGGCGGCTTGTTAACTAAAGAAGCCTACGACCGGCTAAGCAATGTCGGCGAGCAAGCTAAACGTGAGGCTATGGGTGTTGCTGAGCGTGGACAAATGGAGTCTACGTTTAAGCCATTTACAGTGACTACTCCTACCGGAGCTATGTTTACTTCTCGTATGGGTGGTCAGCCTAGTATGGGACAGCCTATGGCACAGCCTGTAGGCCAGCCATCAATGATGTTGCCTCCGAATATGGGTATGGATCAACGGCTTAAACCCGGAGATCCTGGATACCAAGTAAGCGGATTGCCTCGTATTGATCCTAAAGCAGACGCATTGTTACAACAATTTCAACAACAATTAATAGATTCTGGCTATCAACCTCCTTCGCCTTTATCAGGTCAGTTATTAACGGAAATACAAGCGCCACAAACGACGCCTTCTCCTATGCAACAACCTACTGCTGACGGCCTTCAGATTGGCATGCAGTTGTCACCTGAAGAGCAGGCGCTACAGCGGCAGTTGCTTGGTGGTGCAGGCGGTTTCTTTGGTCAGGCCGCACAACCTACTGTAGATCGTGAGCAAGCCATATTCGATCGTATGAGGGCCGCACAGCGTCCTGAAGAAGAACGGCAACGTCTAGCACTTGAAGAGCGTCTAGCGGCTCAGGGGCGATTAGGGACATCCTCAGCGGCATACGGTGGGGCTACACCAGAACTCCTAGCGTTAAGTACAGCGGAGCGTGAGGCTCGTGATCGTTCTATGTTGACTGCTATGCAACAGGCTCAGGCAGAGCAGGCACAGCAAGCGGCGCTAGGCGGTCAGTTTTTGGGTGCTGGTTACTTACCACAGCAACAATTAATCTCGGCGGCACAGCCGGGCTTAATTCAGCAAGAACTTGCACAGCAGGCACAGCAGTTTGGCACCGGGCTCTTTGGTGAGACTGCACTGTCAGGCATCGAGGCTCAGTTGTTGGCAGAGCAGGCTAGAGCAAACTTGCTTGGCGGTGTTGGCAGTAACGTGATATCAGGGTTAATTAATCAACAACGTGCGGCTTCAGCGGCTCCCGGCGGTAGTGGTAGCTCAAGCTTAGGCGGTTTGTTTAGTACGATTGCTGGCGGTCTTAGTGGTATAGGCGGCGGTATTCAAGATCTTTTAGGAATTGGAGGCTAATCATGGCTAAGTTTTCGCAAGCATTTTTACAATCAATGGCCCAGCCTTCATACCAGCAAGGCTTGTTTACTGCGGCAAAAGAACTGGGCGGGTTGCGTGGACGGCTAGATGAAGAACGTCGTCAAGCAGAACTTAAAAAGCAGGAAGAAGAAAAACTTGCCAAGCAACGTCAGTATCAAGCGAATCTACTTTCTCTGGGTGCTTCAGGTACGTTTAATCCTGAAATGTTAAAGGGTGAGTTAGGTCGTGCGGCAGAGCTAGGTATGTCTCCGGCTGTTGCGGCTCAAGCTATTCAAGCAGGGCAAGGGTTTAGGCCAAAGCCTCGCCTAACCGTGGATCAAAAAGAGAAGTTATTAGAAAACTTTACCGTTGAAAGCATTGCTAATTACGAAAGAACAGGCAATACCGCTGACTTTGTCAGACGACAGACTCCTCCTGATTATGTCTATGAAACAAAAGAAATAGTTGATCCAAAGTCGGGAATAAGAAATTTAGTTAGATTTGCTTACGACAAGAACAGTGCCAATCCGTCAGTTCCTGCTTTTGAAAATGTAATAGGCCGCGCTCCTTCTGATGGTGGAGCAGACGCAACAAAATCAATAAGCCAAATGCTTAAAGACTCAGGTTTTGAGGCCGATCTTTCAACAGATGACGGTATAAGAGCGGCAAGAAACTACGCTCTCATTGAGCTTGAAAACGCATCCCTTGGAAAAGAGCTTGGGCAAATGCTTGAGGATAGACAGCCGCTAGGTCTGGCAGATTCATTTAGGCTTTTAGAGGTAGACCCTGCCGTAGCAACAGCAAGAACAGACTTGTTTGATATTGAAAAATATCGAGCACTTGAACAAATAACAGAGGCGGATGTTGCTGGTCTAACATCTTTAAAGGAAAGACTCCTTACCAACCTAGCGCCTAATGATGTTAAAGCTGTTCAAGAGCTTGGAAGGTTTAGGTCTGATGATGAGGTTGTTGACTTGATTAAGAAGTTTACAACTAAGGTATTTGTCGGCGGTCTCGATAAAGAGACAAGAGCTGAATACAATCAAATTATTGATGTGCTAGAGGCGGCCTCTAAAAACAGAATCATTAATAGCGCAAGACGAATGAT
>Ga0181400_1001105_pt1 | contig 11365 bp, 4 predicted proteins | sample 23SPOviralmetaG_FD_130129 | JGI IMG/M metagenome (GOLD analysis project Ga0181400, IMG submission 130129) | Marine viral communities from the oligotrophic San Pedro Time Series (SPOT) site, San Pedro Channel, CA, USA - 23 SPOT_SRF_2011-06-22 | ecosystem: Environmental > Aquatic > Marine > Strait... | reverse complement strand
TCAGCAACCTTGTCCGCTCCACCAATAGCAGCTTGCGCCCAAGTGATTGCTTGCGCTTCAGTCACGCTGTCATAAGCAACCATGGTTTCTGCCTCTGCAGCTTCAAGACCAACAGAGCCATAAGCGCCAGCGCTATACGTTCCATCCGCATCAGTGGCATTCACTGTGTAGTGGAGCGTGTTGATCATGCCATCAGACAGAGTGCGATCACATTGACCGACTTTCCAAACGTAGGTGTTTGCCATAGTTAAACGAATGCAGGATTAGTGTAAATGGAAAGCCCCGCGTTGCCACGGGGCGGGATACCGCTACGCGATACCAGCATCAGACAGACGCTGTTTGAGAGTTTCAATTTCTGTAATTGCTTCTTGTAGTGCTTTAGTCAATACCGAAGTTAATGCGTCAATGTTAATAGATTGAATTTGGTTTTCAGCATCTTTTTCACCTTCAACTGCACTTGGGATTACTTCTGCTAATTCATGGGCAATAAAACCTTCCCTGATTACACCATCTTCACTAGAAAGATTTTTATAATTTGTTCTTTCAAAAACTACAGGTCTTAAATTTTTAACTCTTGCAATTGCAGGAAGAGTTTGGGTGACTATATTTTTCTTAATTCTATAGTCAGAAGAAAGAGTAACATTACCTACATTGGTAGTGTCAATCCAAGCTTGCAAGCTACCTGTCCAAAAGAAATTAAAAGTGCTTGTTCCAGGGGCACCACTTACTCCTTGTTTATGTGCATAACCCACGGCACTAATTGCTCCTGCAACTTGGTTATTGGAACTTGTATATCCAACCAACAGCCTGCCCGAGCTGGTGAGTCGCATTCGCTCCGTAGGATTTGCCCCACTACCACTGGTAGTAGTCATGAACACTAAGCGACCTGGCATAACACCTGTTCCAGATGTGCCGTCCACTTCGCCTTTAATTAAAGTGGCATACCTTCCGTTAGTACCATCAGACCCAACAAATCCAATCTGGCCCAATTGATGGTTGTTAGGGACTAAACCATGATTACCATTAGAGCCATAAGATGCACCAAGCGTAACTTCACCACCACCTGAAGTAGTTCCAAATCTTGTGGCTGAAATAAACGCATTATTTGCTCCTGCACCTGTACCGCCAGCAACCTGAATTGCTCCAGGTCGACCCATGTGGAAGCTACTGGACGTCCCCACTAACAGCTTGCCTGAGCTGTCGATTCGCATCCGCTCAGGAGCAGTGGTTGTACCAGCAGTTCCGGTGTGGAATTTAAGAGGAGATCCGGTAAATCTTAGCCCTCTGTACTTATCGTTTATGTCGTAATTAGCAATTTCAGTTTCGTCAGTACCACCAGATTGCACAAAAAAGCTCTTGTTGGTAGCTGCTTTTACTTGCAACACTCCGCCAGGACTCGTAGTGCCAATGCCGACGTTGCCGCCTAACGGATTAAGCAGTAAGTTGTATTGAGAAACGCTAGTGTCTTGTACAAAAGCTGATTGAATGTAAGACGAATAAGGAGAAGAGGCTTTAGTGCCGAATAGTAATCCGTTGCCGCCTGATGCTTGAAGCCTCAAAGTTCCTGTAGTTTCATCAACGGTGTCATTTGATGTCCCTATAACATGAAGTTTTTGAATAGGAGCACTCGTACCAATGCCGACGTTTCCGCCGGATAAGATGCGCATCTTTTCCGCACCACTAGTAACAAATTGCATATCGTTGTTAACTGATCCCAGTGATACACTGTCGCTAGCGCTACTACCACTGTTCTCAAACTCAATCCTTGATGCAGTACCGGTGCTTTCGGTTCTAATTACATTGCTACTACCTTTAACATGTAATGGTCTCCCTGGATTATCGATGCCCATGCCGACGTTGCCCGAGCTGTTGATTCGTAGGCGCTCGGTTGCTCCACTACCACCTTCAGTCGAAAATACCAATGCCGATTGGTTTGTTCCCGTACCTAAGCCTTGAATTGAGCAATCAGTAAACGCAGTGCCAACACGATTTCTAAAGAAAATAGTTGAGCCTGTGTCATTACCTGTTCCAAGATTTTCTAGATAAAGCAAACTTGGTGAGTTTCCTGAATCATTGACTTGGGCATGAACTTTTCCTGCAGGACTACTCGTCCCAATCCCAACATTTCCCGAGCTGTCGATTCGCATGCGCTCGCCTATGTCTGCATAGAATCGCATACTATTATCAGCATGAGAATATTCAATTGACCCTGAATATCTATCATTACCTGAAGCGTCACTACTGTCGCCAAAAGCTAAAGTGCCAAAACCACTTGTGCCGCTTGAGATTGTCAGACCTCTATTTCCAGATCCATCACCTAATTGAAGATCGTCCATGTTGGCGTGAGCCTGAACAACAGACGAGCCTATAATCACCCTGCCCGAGCTGTCGATTCGCATTCGCTCGGCACCATTAGTGAAGATAGGTAAGTTGTCATCACCATTGTGTTGAATACGAGTAGATGCCGATCCAAAGTCGATTCGAGCAACACTGCTAGCTGTATCACCTACTTGAATATTGCCAGCTACTTCCAACGATTGAGCGGGGCTGGTAGTTCCAATCCCCACATTGCCCGAGCTGTCAATTACAAATTTTGCACTATTGCCGCCGCTGCTGCCTGTTGAAATATGAAAAGAGCTTGCAGCAAGTTCGTCAGAATCACCTCTGCCAACGCTCCACTGCGAAGTACCTGCAGATTGAAATCTAATAACGCCTCTTCGATTGGCGTCTGCGTCAATATCTGCGTAAACATTTTTTGCGGCTGCACCGTTAAGCAATAAAAGTGTTTCGCTAGATGCGGATGTAACTTCTAACGAAGCGCTTGGCGAAGTTGTACCAATCCCAACATTGCCCGAGCTTTCGACTCTTAATCTTTCACTCGCGCCAACCTTAAAAGCCGTGTAATTGGCACTATGAGTGTCGTTGTTGTTGATATGTAGGCCGCTTTGATATCTTTTTTGTAAGTCGACAGAGGTCGTGCCACTATTGGCACCATTCCTTGTGATCATCCTTATTACGTTATTCTGCCCAGCAGTAGGAGTGCTAAAATCAGCAAGAAATATGTTGCCTGTGCCAACAGTTTGCTCAACTTTTAATCTAACTCCGCCTGGAGTCGTTCCAATTCCAACATTTCCGCTTGCGTCAACAACAATGCGTGACGTTCCAGCAGTCGAAATCCCAAACTGATTAGACCCTGGTGAATAAATACCAGTGTCAGTATCACCGCTAAAAAATGCACCAGGTGCAGATGTAGTTCCTGCAACAACACCAAACGCACCAGTCATGGTGTCGCCAGTAACATTCACAAACTCACCAGCTTGACTGCGCCATGCAGTGCCGTCATAAATTTTTAGATCAAAAGCACTACCAGTTGTATCAAGCCATTGTTCTCCTTTCTCATTACCTTGCTGACCAGATACCGTTCCAGTTCCTGTAGTAGTTCCTGTTGCAGTAAAAACAGTGCCGACAGTATTAGCCGACGCTCCAACCAACGTAAAATCAGAATTGCCTACAGTAAGAATCTGATAAACAGTTCCCGTTACAAGTGCTGTAGCAGCAAGGCTGTCTGGTGAAGAGTTTGGAGCGCTTGTTCCGATATGAACAGGACCAACTTTTACTAGATCGCCGTTACTGTCTTTAAAAAATAAACCAGGCGAATCTTCGTTAGTATTGATCGCCAGCTGCCCTGCCGACATCACAGTCGGGATAGGTCTCTTGTTTGCAGTGCCGCTACGAAGGTGCTGGAGAGCCATCCTTAACGCCTATTACTAGGCCGGAAATAACTCTCCTATCTTACGAGACTCAGAATGTCCCGTCATCTAGTTGGCTAGTCAAGGCAACTGTTCCGCTGTTATTGGGCAGTGTGATCGTTCTATCAGCAGTCGGATCGGCTGGAGAAAGGGTGGTTTCAAATGCGTCATCCGTTGGCCCTTCAAACACTAACGACCCAGTATTGCCAATCAATACTTGACCGCTAAAGATGCCGCCTGCTTTTGGCATTGCCAATGCGGCAAGGTCATAAGCAGTTTTTACGCCATTTGGTGTTGCAGCAGTCGTTGTACTAGAAGAAGCAACTCCATCCGTAAGCTGTAATACGCCAACTGCACTTGTAGTGCCAGTGCTGACTGTTAGCGCTGGAGTTGTAGTGCCATTAGTAACGCCTAATGGCGCAGTAACAGTGACGCCAGTAACCGTTCCAACTTGATTAGTAATCCACTCGAGGCCGGTTGCTGTGCTGCTATTTGCGCTAAGGATGTAACCATTAGCGCCAACCGTTAGCTTGTTTAACGTAGTTGCTGCGCTAGCGGCAATTAAATCACCCTTTGCATAAGAAGCAATATGTGTACCGCCTCTGGCAACATCTAGCGTGCCGCCTGTCATGTTGTCTACATTACGGCACTCGTTGCTAACTTCTTCCAAGGCAGATTGAACGTTAGTTGAGCCAAGGTTTGCAGCAGGGCTAAAAGCAACATTATTAGCAGTTTGTGATGTGTATGTACTGCTAACGTCGATCTCAAGCCATGCAGTACCAGTAGATAGCAGTAAATCAGGTGGAGCAAGAGCAACAGTCGGAGCTGGTGAAGTTCCAGTCCCTGGCTCTGAAACGACTAAGTAATAATTGCTGTTATTATTGCTTGGAGAAGGCAATGCATTCCCTACAGTCAAACCAATGGCAGAGCCTTCTCCAGTGACCGATGCGATTAAATTAGTGCTTGCATCATAAGTACCAGCGAGAATAATCGCACCTGCCGAAATACCAATTGACTGCCAAACGTTTCCGTCCCACAGGAAGAAGTTTTTATCAAGTGGATTGAAATGTAGCTGTCCAGTAAAGGCAGCAATTGGCAGAGTTTCGCCAATAGACGCTGTTGATTTGTTTGCAAGCTTGCCAGCGGTTATAGCTCCTGCGGCGATAAACCCAGAGCTAAATGAGCCAGTGGTTATCTTCGAGGCATCAAGGCTAGGGATGTCTGTAGCGACAAGATCAACAGCAGCAGTTATGCTGCCTTGTGCGTCGAATGTAATGCCACTTTTAGTTGCAGCAGTAACACTATTCGTGATTGCAATCGCTCCACTGGTAACACTAAGTCCAGCCCCTGGTTGAACAATGCCTTTTGCTGTTGCCGTTGCGTCAGGTAAATCAGCAGGTACAAGTGTCCTAAACGTTGGTGCAGCATCAGAGCCAGAAGCAGGGCCAACAAATACACTGTTTGCAGCTTGTGTATCAAGCGTTAATGTAATATTTGCTGTAAAATCATCGGGATTATTAACCGCAATTGATAAAGGAGTAGATTCAGTTACTGTGACTGACTGAATTCCAGCTTCTTGTGTCCACGCGCTACCACTCCAGCGATACGCAATACTTGTGCCCGTGTTATACCAAGCTTGTCCAACAAAAGCGCCAGTCCCCGAAGGAGTAGTTGCACTTACTATGCAAGTTGACTGATCTCCTAATTTGTCGCTACTTACAGCTGAATCGTTGATCTTTGCAGTCGTAACGGCACTTGTTTGAATACTTGAAGCAGCTACAGCGTTTGTGGTTAGTGCTGTTGCAAAAGATCCAGTACCTGAACCAGTGACCGCTCCAGTTAGCGTAATAGTCTGATCGCCAGTGTTTACCCCTGAGCTTGTTCCAGAAAAAGAAGAACCATCAGTCCAAGTGCCATCAGCAGTAGCGAGATCACCTAGACCTAAAGTTGTACGTTGCGCTGTTGCATTAGCGTCATCCAGGAGAGCACGACCCGCAGCAGTACACGCAATTTGTTCAACTGTTCCAGCTCCAGACGTGCTGCGACCGAGGATTACATCTGCAGAAGTTGTATCTTGAATCTTGTCATAAGTAACAGCATCGCTTGCTATCTCAGCTGTTCCAATTGCTCCTGCTGAGATTGATGTTGCAAAAGACCCAGTACCAGTACCAGTAACCGCGCCGGTTAAAGCAATCGTTTGATCGCCGGTATTTGTACCGCTAGAAGTTCCAGAATGCGTACCAGTAAAAGTTCCACTTTGCGTGGCAAGTGTTCCTAGTCCGAGTGTTGTGCGTTGCGCTGTTGCATTAGCGTCGTCTAACAATGCACGACCAGCCGCAGTGCAAGAAATCTGTTCAATAATGCCTGCCCCTGTAGTAGCGCGGCCTAAAATAACATCAGTTGCAGTTATATCTTGAATTTTTGCATATGTAACTGCATCATCAACAATGTTCGTAGTGCCAACAATTGTGTTCGCTAAAGTCGTCGCAAACGAGCCTGTGCCTGTGCCTGTTACGGCACCTGTAAGCGTAATTGTTTGATCGCCGGTATTTACACCACTAGAAGTACCTGAATGCGTACCAGAAAGCGTACCACTCTGTGTTGCAAGCGTGCCAAGTCCCAAGGTGCTGCGTTGTGCTGCAGCATCTGCATCATCTAGCAATGCACGACCTGCTGCTGTCAATGAATAAGCAGCGTATGTATCTGTACCTGTCAGATAAATACTTTGATCAGCTGCAGTTGTTAAACCTGAAATGCTTTGCAGACCAGCATCGTAAGCCTGGACATCAGTGCCAATGGCCAACCCAAGATTGGTTCTTGCACCTGCAGCGGTAGATGACCCTGTTCCCCCGTCTGCGACGGTAATATCAGTTATCCCAGTAATTGTGCCGCCAGTAATTGTGGCGCTGCCTGAACTTAAGTTTGCAGTTACCGTCCCAAAGATAACGCTATCGTTGGTGTCGATACCAAGCGTTGTACGTTGAGCAGCCGTATCAGCATCATCAAGCAATGCACGACCTGCTGCTGTGCAAATGATTTCTTCAATAGGACCTGGATTTGCCGTGCTACGACCCAGCAACCGATCTGTTGCAGTGACGTTTTGAATCTTTGCATAAGTTATTGCATCGTCTGCGACGGCACTACTGCCAAGCTTGGCAGCACTAGCTTGATTAAGCTTGTCAAGAGAAATAGAGTCTACATCTATCAGGTCTAAACCAGCGTCTACCAGGTTTTTGACCGTTACCTTTTTGGTCTCAGAACCGCTAATGTCAGCGATTGCCAGAACGTCAATGGCTGCAACGCCAGCCTTGGACAACTCTGTGAGTTGCGTAATCCTTTGGTCAGCCAAGGCTTTACTCCGTTGACAGGAACATTTGTTCCCAGTTTAGTCCGTTACTTCCTGAAGAAGGTAGTCCAAGCTCTGCTCAACCTTGATCCGGTCGTCATCCTCCTTCAGGATGTACTCGGAAGGCTTGCCAATAACTAGCTTGATTTCTTTTGTGGTGACAAAATCAATAGTGCATGAGACCAGTCCACCTGCCTCTACCGTAATCCCAGTAGAAGTAGTGACAGCCGTGGTTTGATAAAAAATATTCGGTTGAGTGGCGACAACCTCTTTGTCCGTAAGGTACAAAGCAATATCAAATGCACATCCAAGATCAAGGCGCTGAATGATTTGCAGCATGATCATTGGTGCCTCAATAGTGCTACCTGTCGTGTAATCAAAAGCGCATTCAATTCGACCACTTCCACTGATAAGACCCGCATTATGTTGCTGCTTATACTTGTCAGCTAGAGTCGTAAGATCAACGGAATCGCGTGAAGTATTGAATTCATACCTTGAGACATTACCAACGATATTAAAGCGAGTATCTCTAACTGCCAAGCTTGCCTCAATCGGCTCTCCGGTAAATGCTTGCAAGTCGACTTCATTGGCTCTAGTGTTATTGATTGAATCTTCAAAAGCAGAAAAAAACCGCAAACCCCCTGCCTCGTTGACGTTTACAAATGCACTGAAAGTATCTTCAATGACGCCACTGGTCCAATTTGACGCCGGAATAAAAGCCAACCCACGACTATCTGTTGTCGTTATGTCAATACGATCGCCAGTGAATAGGTTGTCAGTAGCGTTGTCAACGCCCAAGCGTTCTAAGTTTGTATTGACATCATCGGGTGAGATTGAGGCTTTAATGCTTCCAATAAAAACATCAGTGCCTCGGCGCAGCCGGACGTTACCGTGTTTACCGAGGTAGAAAGCCATTAGCTAATTACTTCGGTAAATTCACCATCAACTGTAAAATTAATAGGCACCACACTCAACTCGCCAGTGCTAACGGACAGACTAGCAGAAGTGATGTAAGCGTTAAATTTAATATCGTCGCTGCTGTTTCCGCCTACATTTAATTCAAGAAATACTCTATCACTTGCTGTAATTGCGCTAGTTTTCATTATTTTTGCAAGCAAAGCTGTGAATTCGGTGAATGAGGAGCTTTCTCCAGATTCTAACTTGTAGTACAACAATGTTGCACTACCTGTTGCACCCTTAGAGCCTGGCACGAATGTATTGACGCCACTGTCAATAGTGTTAGTGCTGATTAGCTCTACTGTTGTCTCAAGAGACCAGTCGCGAATTTTTGCTACAGGCTTACCGCTGAAGACAAGTGAGCCAGTGCGGCCAGTGAAAAATCCCATTAGCTTGGCCTGAACATTGCTGTTATCTTAGCTCACCTCAAACTTGCTGCTACTGAAGTCAGCAATTTCTGCGCGAATTTTGCCATTTGACTCAAAGCAAGGGTATTCGACCGCTTTGACGCTTAGTTCGCCGTCTCCTTCGATAGCAAGCTCGGTCACTCTGAAAACACGTTTATTTGGCTTTTCGGCCCCCATGACAAACATGTATCCAACGTATTTAGGTGACAAGCTAGAAGCCTGACTTAATCCGTCTGGAAAAGTTTTGACAGACACGTTGGATTCAGAGTCAACCTCTCCGGTCAAAGGCTTGTGTAGTAAAAAATTAAAATCGTTAGTCCCTAAGTCTTGACTTTTCATCAATGGAACATTTAAGAAGCCATCTTCCATGACTACCCCAGAAGAATACTTGTCCCAATTTTTTAAGCCAACATCAACATAAATAAATGCACCTGGCTCTAGCCCTGCTTCAGACGGCAGCGTCTTGAACTCAATTCCTTTTTTGACTTGACGCCGTTGGTTGCATATTAGCTTTGCAAACATTATGGCTTGCTCTCTTTGTGTGACAAACTGACTTAGATCAAATGTTTCCCTTACGGCCTCGTCGCCAACTCCTTTAAGTCGCACATCTACCGTTCTGTTTCTGCTAAAAATTTCATTCTCTCGAAAATCTCTGTAGACAACAGAAGCTATCAAGTCTTCAGTATTAGTCCCATAATTTAAAAACTCTTCTTTATAAGAGCCTTCTAAAATATTGCCAGTAGTAAATAATGCTGAAATATTAATTTCTACAGGTGTTTCATCATTGAGACACGCCTTGCCGCTTCCATCTACAGGCAGCGCTGGTACTAAAGTGTCTTTTCCATTTTTTCGAGCTAACTCCAGTAAACTGAACGGTGCTGTATTGATCCAAAATTCACGCCATGAACCAGCATCAGCAATAACGCCATCCATAAACATTGTTACTGCGCCTGCTCCGTCCTCTTGTCTAGGCAGATTATTATTTTTGCAAAATAATTTAGCCAAAGCAAGGCTTTCAATATCAATATTCGATTGGCTAACGTAATTGCCTACTCCATTGATTGGATCTAGCAATGTATCAACAAATATATCAGGGGCAAAGCTTGTTGAATTATCACTGGTTGACAGCGAATTTGAGTCTTCATTGACTATGCGGCAGTCTTTTCCCTTCCGCACTAAAGCGCTAACACTGCGTAGATCTTGCAACCCACGATTAGCGTAAACACCTACAGCCATCATTGTTAAATTTTTGTATTTATCGAAAATTACATCTTTTCTTGCAAACTGTTGTTCCGTTACAGCAGTAAGAGTCACCTCTGGACCCGACTCATGGCTGAATTGAACATTGGTGTCTGAGTTAACAGAAAACATGTCCCATTCATTTGTGTCGATTGGTCCCCTTTCAGCTTCATCTGGGAAATAGCCAAATAAGCTATTAGCGCCAACGTACCTACCGGACCAAGACACTTTGATCTGACCATTGCGTCCATCAACGTCAAATACCTGAGGCTCTTCTCCAGTGTCCTCAAGAAAAGCATATTGAGTAAAAGCATCTCCAGCCCGAATCTCTGCGCCTGGATCGTAAACAGGCTCAAAATCAAATGACCACTTGCTAGGTGGCTGCTGTGCTGTTCCATTGGATCCTTTAAATCTAATTTGAGTGTAAAAATCAGATTCACTGCCTCTCCTTATGGCAAAAAGAATTTTAACTGGCTCCCTTTCTTCGCCTTGCTTTTTGTAGAACATGCGGAAAAAGACCATGCGACTTTTTACGCCATTGTCAGAAGAGCTAAATTTCTTGACTTTTTCTCCGCCATATTTTTTTTGTCTGCCTGATATTCGCCTAAAAAGCTTAACTTTCAAAGAGAAGCTTATGGTGTCAATTTCGCTCAATGTTTCGTATGAAGCTTTCTCCGCCTTTACTAGACATTTTGAGAAAAATGTATCGTCAAATCTTCCTTTGTACTCGTCCCAATCTGCAATTACTTCGTTCAAGTTTTCAAGGTCGTTCTGTTTCTCTTTAATTAATTCTTTCGTTTTTTGTTTTACCACAGCCTTGCCTTTTAAGTCTTGTTGATCTTTGCTGGGAAGCTGTTCAATGATTGAGTCAAGGTAGTCTATGTCGTCTTTGATTACTGTAATTGCTTGCTTGTGCATCTCATCAAAGTTTCTTTTTAGTCTTTTATCGACTTTATTTCTCCTTGCCTCTAGCTCTTCTTCTGCATCTTCAAGACTGTCAAAAAGGCCAAGAGTCAGACTGGAATCTTTATTTAGCAACCCTCGAGTACGAGTGTCAGAATTGCCTGCGATCAAGTCATAGTTAGTCCCGTCAACGTTTATTTTTTCTTTAATCTTTGTCTTTACTGGTTGAATTCCCGCAATCTTGTCTTGAATTTCTTTTCGATCTTTCTTCTTGTCTTTGACTTTTTCTCTTTTGTTCGTTAGCTTATCGTCTTTTAAGAACGGCTTTTCTTTGTTCTCGTTGACAATTCCATTGAAGCTAAAGAAATGCCAATCTCTATGCCGATCAACATAAATAAAAGTAAATAAAATTATATCATTATTGTTTCCTTTGTAAGGGATATTTTTGCCCATGATTTGTTTATCATACGAATCAAACCTGACACTCCTAAAGTTCTTTTCAAGAGCTTTTACGGTACTTCCATTGATTTTATTAAAAAGTTTGTTTTGCCCCGACTGAGGTTTCTCGTTTGGATCTCTTCCATAATAGCCAACATTAAAACCATTATTCCCCCAGGGGATGTCTTCGTCGAACACTCCATCTTTAATATCATCAATTAAAGATTCTAGGCTCTTCTTGGCTTGACGAATGTCTTTCTTGACTTTACTTACATCGATAATTGTAGCGTCGAGTAGATCACCTTTCTGCTCTTTTGAGTATTCTA
>Ga0181400_1001103_pt1 | contig 11371 bp, 7 predicted proteins | sample 23SPOviralmetaG_FD_130129 | JGI IMG/M metagenome (GOLD analysis project Ga0181400, IMG submission 130129) | Marine viral communities from the oligotrophic San Pedro Time Series (SPOT) site, San Pedro Channel, CA, USA - 23 SPOT_SRF_2011-06-22 | ecosystem: Environmental > Aquatic > Marine > Strait... | reverse complement strand
TACTTCGCGGACAACATAGGCTATGTACGCGTCATGGGTCTGAAATGTCGGCGCGTGTGTCGCGCGTGCTTCGAAAACGACACCCGATTACACGTGAATCCGGCCATATTACGTGATGTTCAGATAGGTGCTAAAAAAATGCGACCGCCCCGATCGAACAGTGTGTCGATCAGTGAACTCGAATCTTTTTTCGAATTTTTGAAGAGAAACATCTTGCGCGAGTACCGCAGGGCCCCCATTGCTTGACGCTCGCGATGAACGAGACCGTCGAGAAGTTATCGCACGTCGAGCACGTGCTTAAGAGACCCGACTCGTACGTCGGTTCGACGTCGCTCGTCGCCGAGGAGTACTGGTTGTTGAACGCGGACGCGTCGGGGTTCGAGAAGCGCATCGTGAGATACTCGCCAGCGCTCTTAAAAATCTTCGATGAAGTTCTCGTCAACGCCATCGACCGCAACTCCCTGTTCCCGAAAGAGGTCACGTCGATCAAGGTCGACGTCGACACGACCACGGGCGCGATCACGATCGAGAACAACGGGCCGTTGGGTGGTGTCGCGGTCGTCGAGAACGGCAAAGAGAATGCGTACAACCCCGAGCTCGTTTTTGGTCATCTTCTGACATCGACGAATTACGATGATTCTCAAAAAAGAATAGTTGGCGGTCGGAACGGGTACGGTGCGAAGTTGGCGAACATCTACTCACAAGATTTTGCTATCAGGGTCAAAGATCCCGTGAATAAGGTGCTCTACACACAGAAATGGATGAAGAACATGTCAGTGCGGGGCGAGCCGAAGGTGAAGGCTTACGCGTCTGCGACTGCATCGGTCTCTGTCACGTTCACACCAGACTGGAAACGGTTTCACATGGAAGGAATGGACACCGCGATCGTGGACGTGTTTCGGAAACGCGCGTGGGACGCCGCCGTGTGTACGTCGCCGCAGTGCAGAATCAAATGGTGTGGCGAGCCGATCCCCGCGCTCACGTTTGAAAAGTTTGCAAAGATGCACACGGGTTTGGAAAAGATGTTGACGGTCGTGACGGATCGATGGACGGTGTCGATCGGTCCTTCGCCCGATTCCTCGTTCGAACAGGTCTCGTTCGTGAACGGTATCTCGACCACGAAGGGTGGGACGCACGTCGATCACGTGGCGTCGGTGGTCTCCGCCGGTGTCATCGCCGAACTTTCAAAGAAGATCCAACTCAAGCCTCAGCAAGTCAAGAATGCGTTTTGGATCTTCGTGAGGGCAACGCTCGAGAACCCGACCTTCTCGTCACAGGTCAAGAGTGAGTGTACGTCCAAAGTCACGGAATTCGGCTCGAAATTTCAACCGCCGTCCAAGGCATACTACAAAAACGTTCTGAAGACGGGAATCCAGGAAGAGTTGATGTTACTTTCAAAGTTCAAAGAGATGAAAATGCTCGCGAAATCGGACGCGTCCAACGTGCGCAAGAGCAAGATCACGGGAATTCCGAAGCTCGATGACGCGAACAAGGCGGGAACGCAACAGAGCGGGAAATGCACTTTGATTTTGACAGAGGGTGACTCGGCCAAGACACTGGCTGTTGCCGGCCTCTCTGTGGTCGGTCGAGATCACTATGGTGTCTTCCCATTGCGCGGGAAATGCAAGAACGTGCGCGACGCGCCCGTCTCGGCTCTGACGGCAAACAAAGAGTTCGCTGACTTGAAGAAGATCTTGGGCTTGCAACAGGGCAAGGTGTATACGAGCGCCAACGATCTTCGATACGCTCGGCTGATGATCATGACTGATGCTGACGCGGATGGAAGTCACATCAAAGGACTGATTCTGAACATGATCCACGCGTTTTGGCCGTCTTTACTGGACATCGGATTTATCGTGTCGCTCGTCACGCCCGTCATCAAGGCGTCGCGCGCGGGCAAGAGCGTTGACTTTTACACAGACGCCGCGTTCAAATCATGGTACCAAAACCAAAACCAAACCGGTTGGCGAATCAAGTATTACAAAGGTCTGGGAACGTCGACGAGCGCCGAGGCGCGCGAGTACTTCAAGGCTATCGATAAGTTAACCGTCCGTTTCGACGTCGACGAACGCGCAGACGAAGCGATCGTGCTCGCGTTCGACAAAACGAAGGCCGATGACCGAAAGCGATGGTTGCTGGAGAGCACCGGCGCACAGGGGCTCGAGGTACCGTACGGGGAGATTCAATCGCTCAGCGTATCCGATTTCGTTCACAAAGACTTGGTCAATTTCTCACTCGCCGACATACGTCGATCGATCGCGTCCGTCGTCGACGGGTTCAAGCCGTCCCAACGCAAGGTCATGCATGCGTGCTTTCAAAGAAATCTCACCGGTGAGATGAAGGTCGCACAGCTCGCGGCGTACGTGTCTGAAAAGACGTGCTATCACCACGGTGAGGTATCGCTCGCGGACACGATCGTTCGTTTGGCGAACAACTACGTTGGTTCGAACAATGTGGCATTGCTCGTGCCGTGCGGACAGTTTGGAACCCGGTTGATGGGCGGTAAAGACGCGTCCGCGACGAGGTACATCTTCACAAAGTTGGACCCGATCGCTCGGAAGATCTTCGATGCGCGCGACGACCCCGTGCTCAGATACCTCGAGGATGACGGCACGCCAATCGAGCCCGATTTCTTCGTTCCGGTGCTGCCGATGGTGCTGATCAACGGGACCGAGGGCATCGGTACAGGTTTCAGCACGTTTGTGCCTCCGTACAAGCCCGAAGACGTGCGCGCGAACGTCGCGCGGTGCGTGCGCGGCGAAGAAATGGTACCGATGGCTCCGTATTTCAATGGGTTTGAGGGTCGCGTCTACGCGACGGACGACGGCGCATGGGTGGCCGAAGGGGTCTTCGCGAACGGGGTCATCACCGAGTTACCACCCGGTCGATGGACGCAGGATCACAAAGAGTTTCTTGACGGACTCGTCGAGTCGAAGAAAATTTCTGGGTATGAGAACAACTCGACGACAGAGCGTGTCCGGTTCAAAATCACCGGATACCACGGGAAAGACCCCGTGGCCGACCTGAAGCTTCGGAAAACGTTTCGTTTGTCCAACATGCATCTCTTCCACCCCGTGCAGGGCATCAAGAAGTACTCGTCACCGCTCGAAATCATTCGCGATTTCGTCGGGATACGCATGGAGTGTTACCAGCGCCGAAAGGCTCACATAGTGGCCGAACTGCGCGCGAAGGTCGATCTCAACGACAACAAGGCGCGTTTCATCGCCGACGTCGTCTCGGGGAGCTTGGTCGTCTTCAGGCGCCGTCGCGCCGATCTTGAATCTGACATGGCTAAATCTTTCGCGGTGATAAACGGGGGGTTCTCATATTTACTTGATATCAAGACCCACCAGTACACGGAAGAGGCGATTCAGAATCTCATGCGGGAGGTAGACGCGTGTAAAGGGGAATTGGACGCTATCATTGGTAAAAATGAACGCGACATGTGGTTGGAAGATTTAAGGTTGTAATTACAAAAAAATATGGGTTTAAATCGTTCTCGCCGTGAGTGCATAGGAAACGAGCCTTGAAGCGAAGGCGAGAAGCTCGAAGGCATAGAGAATCTTGCTTCGATGGCAACTCGGTTTGCCAGCGATGAGAGACACGTGGCCATTTGTCATGTCGACGTCGACGAACGTGGGATACTGGTTGTTCGTTTTGCGGAGACACACGTACACATCAGAGCTCATGAGAGCATATCTCGATGTGGAAGCCCCGATGATGGCGCCCACAATGACAAAGACGTGACCTAAGCGAACGTAGGTGTTGAAGCGCGGAGCCGCGTACGCGACTACACAGAATAAAAGTGACGCAATCATGCACGTGACTGGCCAAATGATTTGATACTCGTAGTTGTATGTAATTTCCGCGCTGACGATCGTTAAGATCGTCTCCACGACCCAGTTTGCAAAGGCGGCGCGTGTCGCCCATGTGAGGTTTGTGTCTGTGTCAACTTTAGCTTCACACTTCCCGTCATCGACCTTTGTCACGACCGCGAACGTCGCGCGTTCCATGCTATCCGCGGAATCGCGTCTAGCTTCTTCTTCGCCTCGAGTCATCATATTATTGCAACGCGTCGCGTTGTGTTGCATCGGCGTCGCTCGGCGCGTGGTGTCGCGAAGTGGCGCTTGGCGGCGCTGCGATGGGCACGCACCATCCATCTCCGGGGTGTCGACACATTGTCGGGTGTTAATTACTCAAAATAAGCGAATAGGAATCGTAATATAAAGGCGTGATATTTCACATACATTTTTAGGAGATATCTATATTATTTCACGATGACCTAGGTCACTTCGCGACGCAACGCGAGGGATGGTAGTAACGACGCGCCTCCGCCTCACCCGCCTCGCCGACGCGACGTGGGTAGACAGTAATGATAGCTCAGCGCAATCACCCCATAAAGAAGAGCCTTCCGGGATCACCGGGATCACGTCACACATGCGCGGCGGTGAGTTCATAGCGACTGGTCATCCTCCTCCAACCGGAGGCCCCCCGGAGGAAGATGATGCACCCACCGACGATGTGAATTTTACAGTAGAATTTTCCGTGTACTTCATCGGTGTGTCGTTTGCATTAGTTTTACCTTATTTGTATCACAGATTGTGGCCGACTCACCTTGGGTACCAGTTGGTGGTGTATGCGTCCATCACGTATGATCTCATCAAGATTCTCTACACTGTGCCCGTACAGAATTGGCTGAACGGGTTGGATGCCGGCACGATACGAAACCGAAACCCACTGTTACAGTGGATGCACAGAATGAAGGCCGATAACACGGATTTCTATGGACCGAATGTGGGGCAAAACACAAAGTGGTCTAAAGTCCTCTCTCTATTTTACACCAATTCCGTAATTGGACACGTGGTTCGTTCAGGTTGGTGTGTTGTCCGTTGCGGCCATGATAAAGTGGCGATGGAAAGGCTTCGCGATTTTGTCTGTACGCACCAATTCTTCCACATGGGCATCTGTCGAGCTCAATCCATGTTGTACATCAATCAAGATGAAACCGCTGGTCGTCCACGAGTAGCCCTCCTGAATCAACGTCGAGCGCGCCATGCACAGGTGTTTTCACTGGGCATTGTGGCTTGTGCAATGCTCATCACATGGTTCCGGGATTACGACAACATGCCCAGCTTCAACTTGGTTGTCAAATTCGTCGTCGATAACTGCTGGTACTGTATGAGGTTCTTTATAGTCGATGATCCCATGTTCCACATCATGGGGCGACGCGGGCAAGATTCTGCATTGGTTGAGACGTGTGCTTTAATGCATCTGTTGGAGTCTATGTTCGCAGACTTCGTCATGACCGTGAGCGTGGCGTTCACCCCAACTATGTTAGATGCGTGGACGCAGGCCGATTTTTGTGTACAAGTCATCAGCATGGTATTTTTGATGTATTTCGCACGACCACTACAACTGCAGAGAGAGGGATTGGATGGGAGACATTTGGTGGACGTTTTTCTAAAAATCGCCGTGATAGTATCACACGGTTTTACCTGGTTGCCATAATAGAAGGGAATGCTCGCTTTTTTGTAAAAATAATAATCGATGCGAATGATAGATGAGCGAAGCCGCGATCATATCACTCAACGCCATAGGCGCTCAGGAAACGCACATCCTGACGTCCGACGCGTCGGACTCCGTGTTTGTGAAGGATCGTGAGCGCCACAGCGAATTCCGAAAGTACCACCGGAGTAAAAACGTAAAGAGCCCAGGGAATCCAGCCACGTGGCCGTTTGGAGAAAGATCCATCAAGGTTCAGTACGACCCGCGCTCGATGGGTGATATGCTCGCGAACATGTGGGTCTCGTTGACCCTGCCAGCGCTCGGTAACGGCGAGAACTACGCCGATCAGGTGGGGCGTCATATATTCAAGAGCGTCACCATGCGCGTCGACGAGACGGAGGTCGAGGTGTTTCACGGCGATTGGGGCGTGATCTTCGATGAGTTATATCTGGAGACGAGCGAAAAGGTCGCCAACCGCTTCTTAGTGAATCGCTCGCTCGCGTTCGACGCCAGTCAAACGAACCAGGAGGACGCGCGCTATGAAAGCGAGGTCGTCATTCCGTTGAACTTCTTCTTTTCGCGCAAGTACGCGACCGATGAGTACAGCTCGAATCGACCCAATCGCCCGTACCTACCTCTGTGTGCGATGCACCGGCAGAAACTGGAGTTTGACTTTGAACTCCACCCACAGACGTTCTTCGCCAACACGGCGACGACTCTGTCTCTGTCGAGCTTCGATATAGTCACGGAAGAGATCACGGTGCACCCGGATGAGCGATTGTTCCTCTCCGGGCAGCGACAGCTGTTGGTCACGGACATCGTGCGCCGGCACCCGGAGTTGGACATCGACACGGGGTCGCCGAAAACGCTCAAACAACAGCTCGTGCCGTCGATACCCGTCAAAGCGTTTCACTGGTTCTTTCGCGACACGCGATTTGAGGATCCCACCGTCGTCGGCGCGGACGGTGAAACAGAAGAAGGCCAACTCTACGTGCACAACCGATTCAACTGGAGCCGCGACACTGATTTCGACGAATTGAACACCTTTTTCAACCCAGTGCTTAAGGGCGCGCGGTTCCACATCAATGGAAATCCCCTCCCAGACATCACGTCGTCCACGCACGCGTTCTACAAGTACCTCGTCCCCTACCAGCGAAGACTCTCGCGTCCCATCCGAAACTTATACACGTACTCATTCTCGATGAGCCCAGCAACCGTGGACCCGAGTGGGAACCTCGATTTTTCTCAGCTGAAGAGCGATCGAACGAACATTGAAATCACATTGGAAGACGCGGTACAAAATAGTTACACAATGCATATGTTTTACACTGGCTACCAAGTGTTTGAGTTTCAAGGAGGTAAAATGCAGGTGGCCTAGCGCTTGAGCGAGTCCTTGTGTCGACGCATGTAGTCGATCACGCCTTTCTGTTGACACCACTTGAGAAAGTTCAGTTGCGCGAGCGTCGTCTTGACGATGCGATCGGTGCCCGGGATCGTGAAATCGATCTTTGCCGTTCTGCAAAACGGATCAAACAATTTCTTGGAGTATCCGTCGAGACTTGATTTGTAGCTCGAGTGCACGGCAAATATTTTGTTGTCGGACGACACGTACGATGTCTGATTTTTTCGAGAATAGCTTGTAATGAACCACTCGATTTGCCGAAGAGAAATCCCGCTGTCTTTTCTTTCGAGAATATCGATGAGCGTGTCCCTGTTTATGGGCTCGCTATAGAAATCGTCGATGCTCCGTCGCAAGATATCGCTCCTGCTCATAATGATTACTCTGGAATCCCTCTGAGATGGTAGTTGTCTAATTCTTTAAATGCCTCTTCTTCATCTTCGAAGTCTTGTTGGGTTGGGGCAATCTTTTGTTTCTTGACGACGGGCTCGCATACCATCATCTCACCACCTCCACCGCTCAGGGCCGAAAAGTTCGGATGCTGTGATATGTGACGCTCGCAGTACCCTGTGTCGCCACACGCGACGTTCGTACACTTTTTTCCGGTCTTCTTATTGATGCCGAGACACGTCGTTCTGACGGACGCGCCGGGGATCCGCCGGACGAGCGACGTGAGAAAGTTCATGTTGAGGCCGGTCTGACCATGGAGGATGCGTATGTACTCGTGCACGGCGCGATCGACCTCGGCCGCCGTGTGATTAAGAATGAGCTCGCGCACGGAGTCGATCGTCGTGTCAACGTTAGACATCTCATTCCTTCTTACAAGATATGTTCGCGTAGTCTTTAAACCATGAATCGAGTGTGGTCTGTCCAGGGGGCGGGTCAGCGTCTTTCTTCTTTTTGTTCTTCTTTTGTGGCTTGTGAGATTCGATGATCTCCCCAAAGATCTCGTTTTTGGGGTCGTCGACCAATGGCTCGACGAGGTCACACACCGGTCGAAGGAACTTGTTTATGAAGTAATAGTGGTAGTCGATCGGTAACTTCTCCTCCTCGACATACACCGGATCCTCGCTCTTCTCGTACGCTTTCGCTTTGGGGTCACCGGTGTTGATGAGCAAATACGGCACGCGATCGCCGCTCTGGGGCTCGGATCCGGGTTTCCGTTCGCGCATGCGGTCGCGACACCTGACGTGTGCGAGATTAGGGTTCTTGTAGTTGTCACCGAGCTGCGCGCTCAGGATGAGATCTTTGTTCGGCACCTCGCCGGTGAGAAGTTCGATGGCCCTCTGACGCGCCAGCTTGATCGGTGTGTCGGTCTCGCTCGATTCGAGGATGACATCAAGGAGTTGCTTGAGCACACCTCGGACGTGTGGGGTGTTGTCCCGCCGAACGAGCGAGAGTCCCTTGACGTCGATGTACTTGAACTCAACTTTGCCGGCCTTGCCCATCTCCCAGAGCTTGGCCGCGTAGCGCTTCTTCGAATAGAGAAAGTACGGGCAGTAGACCTTCTCCAACTCCAGATCGTTCGGTTTTTTGAAGAGCGCCGTGCACTCTTTCGCCGCGCGTTCGCCTAACTCCCAGCTGTAATCGATCGCGTCTTGACCGGTCCGGCCCTGTACATCGAACTCCACCATTACGGAGTCCGTGTCGCCGTACCTGACCTTCGCACCCGGGAAGTTCGCCTCGACGTAGTTTTTCGTGTCTTCAATCATGGCGCGACCCTTGCGCGTGGTCGTGGACGCGATTTCCATGAGCGGGAGAATGCCCTTGCTCGCGCCGGTGAACCCATACATGCTGTTCATCGATATCTTGTATGCCAACTGTTTCCCATTGTACACTTCCTTCATGGCGGGTGACGTCGCGTTCGCCATATCCTTCTTGGCCTGTTTGCGAAACGCCTTGAGGTCGTTTAAGATCTCGGGGAGAACACTCGGCACGTTCTGAGCGAATTTGTGTTGTCCGAAGGTCTCGTACTCAACGCCGGGGATGTTAGCAAACGTGTGGTCCATCACGAGCGTACTGTAGCACAGGTTGTGTGCCATCATGATCGACGGGTAAAGACTCGCGAAATCAAGGGCGGTTATGGGCGTATAGTACGCCCCCTTCTGTGCGTCGAGCACGGTCGCGCCTTCGTATCCCTGTTCCGGTGTGCTCCCATACTCGAGAGCCGGGACTTTGAAACCAGACTCGAGCGCTTTCTTCGTGAGTTGTGAGAACACTTTGATCTGTTGTCCGCGCTCGACGAGAAAGCTCAGTGGAACCCACGTCGCCTTCGCCATCTCGAGAAGGGAAACGAGTGTGCACAGCTTCTTCAGGAGCCTGTGTGGAAGCAGCGTATCCTTGACGCAGTACTCTGCAACTTGCCTCAATTTGATGGGGTCGCCCTCCTTGAAGCGAGCAAACATCTCCTTCGGTGGCATGTCGATCTTCTGATCGCCCAAATAGAGCTTGGACACGTTATCGAGCTTGTAGCTGTCGAGTTTATAGCCCTTCTTGACTTCCCCAAAGAGATCGAAGACAAACCGTCCGGGCATGGGGATCAGTTTGAGTGTGTTGTCACCCAGCGCCGATGAACTGAGGCGTTTTTCAATCATCTCACATGTACGATTCTTGAACCGCCCGAACATCATGACGTCGTGCACGCACGTGTTCAGCACCGCACGTTTGTATATGTATTGTAAATCGAATCCAAAGATGTTCCAGCCCGTGAGCACGTCGCACGACATCTCTCGAACGTACGCAGTGAACGCGAGCAACATCTCCTTCTCCGTGTCGTAACTCAGGATGCGCGTACCGTCGCCTATGTCTGGATCGGTTTGTTTGTAACAGAAGCACACTTTGTCGTACGGTGCGTCTTCACCGAAGCGACACAGAGAGGCTCCGATTTGAAAGCACGCGTCCATGTACAAATCCGGGTTAGGGAACTTACCCGTCGATGAGTTGGTTTCGATGTCGAAACTACACACGACGAAGGGCGCGATATCGTCGCGGGCGACGGGCTTGAGCGCCTTCCAATCGCGACAGAAAAGATCGACGTCGACGTGTGCGATGTTATTCTTACCACAGGCCACGCTCGCGTCGAGCCACCCCGTGGATTGAATCCCCGTCTCGTGCATCAAGCGAAGTACTGGGTCGAGATTTGACTCGTACACGCGAAGTTTCCGCGACCCACCCGTGAGATGTATGGGTTTCTTCAGGATGTAATTGGCGCGCCGACGCGACGCGAGGTTCGCGAAGTCCAGGCGCAAGAAGTTGATCTCTTCGTTATTCGTGAATCCCCAGATGTCTTTCGCTCGCACGACGGAACAACTCACGAGTCCACCCGGACATCTCTCATCTATCGCGGCGTAGATGGATCGTCCCAGCGACATCCCCGCGTGACCGAGTCGCACGTAAAAGTATGGAAGGACCTGTGTCGTGACGCACACAGAGCGACCATCCTCCGTCTTACCGAAGATCGATACGTGATGCTGAATCGTGTCTTCATCGAGCAGTTCATCGCGCGCTTCCCAGGTGATGGCCTGGAAGACGACCATCTCCCTTTTGTTAAAGTTGGATGCATTTTCTTTAAATCAATCCTTGTGAGGCATCTCGCGATTTTTTTATGTTGATGTAATAATAATAACAATGTCGTCGGGTCTCGTGTCCCTTGTGGCTCGAGGTGAACAAGACTCGCACATAACGGGAAATCCGTCTATCAGTTTCTGGAGACAAAATCACAAACAACACACGAATTTCAGCATCAAGCCCGAACAATTGAACTTCATCGGGACTTTCGATGCCAACCAGGAGGTGACCATCCCGATCCAATCGAAGGGTGATCTTCTTTCATATGTCTGGATTGAGTACCCCGAAGTTGGTTCAGCGAGAAACAACACCAAGGGCTTGCACTCCCGCGACCAGAACCCGACCGAGATCTCGCTCTGGATCGGGGGTCAAAAGGTCGTCGAGATGGATACGCTCTACATCCAGGGCGTGCACAACGTTCTCTACCGCGACGGCGATGCGTCGTGTGCGGTGACGACCAACGACGTTCTCGATAACGCCAAGGGTACGAACAACAACGCCGATCACTACGTGCTCCCGTTCTTCTTCTCGCAGGACTGGACGAAGGCCCTGCCGCTCATCGCGATGAGCAACTCGTCGGTCGAGATTCGCATTCGGTGTCGACCGGGCCTGAACATCGGCAGCGTGACGCCCAAGGTGTACGGCACGTTCGTCTACCTCGACGAAGCCGAGCGCGAGTTCTTCACGTCGACGCAACACGATCTTTTGATCACTCAGGTTCAGCACCAACCGGCGTCGAAGACCGACATCGACTACGACTTGACGTATTTCAATCATCCGTGCAAAGCGTTCCACATCGTGAGCGGCGAAGCGAACGGCGGTCTCTGGAGCACCGAGTGGAATTTCGAATCGGCGACGTTGTACGTCAACGGTCTCCCATTGTCCGACGCCATGAGCGAT
>Ga0181400_1001100_pt1 | contig 11386 bp, 31 predicted proteins | sample 23SPOviralmetaG_FD_130129 | JGI IMG/M metagenome (GOLD analysis project Ga0181400, IMG submission 130129) | Marine viral communities from the oligotrophic San Pedro Time Series (SPOT) site, San Pedro Channel, CA, USA - 23 SPOT_SRF_2011-06-22 | ecosystem: Environmental > Aquatic > Marine > Strait... | reverse complement strand
AGGATGCTGCTGCAAAAGAAATGGACAGTATGACAGAATAGGATACTGGGTTGTTAGCTCAATTGGTAGAGCAACTGGCTTTTAACCAGTAGGTTCCGGGTTCGAGTCCCGGACGACCCACCATTTATCGGGCTCTTAGCTCAGTTGGTCAGAGCAGCGCGCTCATAACGCGACGGTCCTCGGTTCAAGCCCGAGAGAGCCTACCACTTAACAGGAGAAAAAGTGACATACACAGTGATTTATAGAAATGAAAATGATACAATGGGGACATTTACCTTTGTGTCCAAACGCCATGATAAGAGCTATGCTTGGGTTGAGTTTGAAAAAGAATATGCGGAAGCTGGTCAGGTGCCAGTTATGATTATGCCAGGAAACCATCTTGTATATTTTGCATCTGACATATCACTTACAAATGTCGCTTGACTTAGGTAGTATTTTAAGTTATACTAATAGTATGCACCCTTAGCTCAGTTGGATAGAGCATCGGCCTTCTAAGCCGAGGGTCGTTGGTTCGAATCCAACAGGGTGTGCCATACGGGTGTAGCTCAGTGGTAAGAGCAGTCGTCTTATATGCGATTGGTCGCAGGTTCAAATCCTGCCTCCCGTACCATTAACAACAAACAAAGGAAAAAATGTCTTACCACGATCAACCACACGGATACATGAGGTCCGGCATCGGCGTAGTGAACCCTCTGATCAGGATAGAGAACAAGTTAAAGAAAGTGCAAGAGGTGTTAGACAACATCAGCGATGCCTCTATATTGACTGCGAACGATTTGAAGACTAAACTTCAGAAAGTGCTTGATGATTAGGGTCGGCTCTCTCGTCAAGTACATCCCAAGTCCGTCATCGACTTTTAAGTGGGAAAAGTATTTGAATACAGAGGGCCGCGATCCCGGTATTGTTTTGCGCGAAATAGATGAAAAAGGAACAGCCACTAGGCGATATGAGATCAGGTGGCAGAATGGAAAGATTACAGAAGAATGGATAACTTACTTGGAGATTTTTGAATGAATATGTTAACAACCTTTGTGTTGATGGGGGTTATTGATTCCCATGACGGCGTTTTCGCCACGGTAGAACTAAATACTAATCCAGCATCTAATGGTGGACCTGCAACTGCGATAATGCCAGTGGCGGCTTTTCCCTGTGAGATTAGCGAAGGTAAGCTGTTTTATATAGTAAAACTACATGAAGAACAGGATGCTGTGATTATTTGTGCGGAGGAAGAAAGTGAGCAAGGACGAGACGAACCTGATACATGTATGCATTGAATCGCATTATAATATGATTAGGATGCATAGGAGAGCAATCATTGAGTTGTCGCGCAAGGCAATCAAAGAACGCGAGTGGTGCGATGAATGTTTCGATTTTGAGATTATAAATGAAAGTGGGCGATCTAGTAAGAGTGAAGAATGATCCCGATACGTGGTTGGGACACGGCGTTGTTTTAGCTATAGCAGAGGACGAGAAAACAGTGAGAGTCCGATGGTTTGATGAGTGGACAGAGCAGCCGATTGACTGGAATACTGTATGGACACTGGAGGTCATAAGTGAAAGTCGGTGATCTAATATCGTTCAAACCGATTGACTTTGGGCTGGAAGATTGGTCTAATCCATGCATTGTTATGAGTGAGTATGAAAGCCCCAACGAGGGGCTGTGGTCTGTTTGGTGCGATGGAGTCTTTTGCGTCATAGACGACACCAACTATGAAATACTACACTTGACAGGTTCTTGACTCGACAGTGGTTGTTAGGGGTGTTATATTTATAATATAAGAAGGGTATTTATGTTTAGTCTTGTTACGAATACGTTTGCGAAAGCTGCTTTTATCTATGCATCCTGGTACGGGTTCAGTGCTTTCTTTTGGATGATTCTACAATGAAGGTCGGTGATTTGGTTAAATGGGAAAGCGTTTTGAATGACAGTATGGATCATCATAGTGAAGATCACGGCATCGTGGTAAAGATGTCTCGTACAGGACATGACTCCGAATCGGCACAGATATTGTTTACAGATGGAGAACTTTGGTGGATGGATACTCGAAAGTTGAGAATAGTAAATGAAGCCGGGTGACAAAGTAAAAATGTCTCCGATGTGGAAGTATGAAGAAGCCACGGGCGAGATTGAAAAGATAACGGAAAGTTATGTTATTGTCAAGTGGGTTGATGTTCCTGGCCAATGGCATTATACTATAGAGCAGGCACAGAGATTGGAGATTGTAAATGAAGATAGGCGACTTAGTTAAACTTTCGTCTTCGCACGGTGCATCGTTCCGCGCTGGACTTATTGTTGAACTTATTGATAAGAAGTGCTGGCGTACAGATGTATTTGGTAATAAGATAGACTGGAATAAAGTTGAACCTGAGCCACACGCGGTTGTGTTAATTAACGGCTACAAGCGAACGATCCCATTCACAGATTTGAAGGTGATTTCGTGAGTATACCTCGATGTTTTGACTGCGGCGAAGAGTTCAACCCCAAGCGTAGAGCTTTGGGGTATGAGTATTGTTTGGAGTGCGGTGAGCAGTACGCACAAGAAACCGCCGAGCATAGGAAGAAATGTACAGCACCACTTTATAACAAGGGTGCGTATCAGTATGTGAGTAGCATGCAAGACGCACGAAATGCAGGAAGGTAGTTGACATTCTCTTGACTTGACGGTTGGGTGTGTCGGTGTTATCTTATATGTATAAGGAAAAGAAATGAAAGTTTGGGTTATGCAAGGAAGTTATGAAGGCGAGTTGTTTAGCAGCGTCCACCTGACACAGAAAGGTTGTGCGCTGGCGTGTATCCTTGACATCACAGAGTTTTTAGGCGTTGAGGACGAGGAAACTGCGCTGGAAGTTATGAACAGTTGCAATGCCTATAGAGAAACCGATGGAGAGCAGACCGAAGCGTTTGAGTGGGATCATAACAAACTGAAAGAAATGACCAGCGAACAGCTTTGGAAGATTTTTGCTGACTGGTGTGAAATGAGTTGGGATCGAATGGCAGATCGTACTTACTACCTCGACGCAAACGCGGTGGAGATTCAAGGATGATGAAAGTAGGCAGCTTAGTTAAAAGAAGAGATGATCACTTTCACCGCGGCATTGTTGTGGAAGTTGGACCAAATGAGACCGCGACTGATCACCAAATGAGTTGCGCTAAAATACGCTGGGGCGATGGCGAGCTTACTATCGAGTTTATTAAACTTTTGGAGGTGATTAGTGAAGCCCGGTGATCTGGTGACATTATCAGCGTATGCCTTACAATCTGCACCGCTCTGGAAATGGCGTGATATGGTTTGGATAAAGAAAAAGCCGTTAGTTGGTCTGGTAGTGAGAGTAGAGAACAATCCGTGGCAGGAAAAAAAAGAGTGTTCAATCAACGAAAAGATTTTCTACTACGTCAACTGGATGCAAGATGGTCCGGGTAGCCGATACGGAAAAACCTATCACCAAACAGATGGTTATTTTCTTAGGAACGATTTGAAATATGTTAGAGAAGGAGAGTTTGAATAATGGGTAATGTAAACGAGTTTTTTAATACGGCCGGTTCCAACCGCAATCGACAGGTTGTGTGTGCAGATGGGTTTACTATGAGCGTGCAAGCGTTCGATGGTGGGTATTGCGAGCCGCCCGCGAACGGCGCAGAAAAGTATACCAGCGTCGAGGTGGGGTATCCGAGTGAGCGCGAGGAACTATTGATGAAGTGGGCAGAGGAACCCGAAAAGCCGACACAAACGGTGTACGGGTACGTGCCGGTTCAGGTGGTGACGAATGTGATAGCAAAGCACGGCGGCATTGTTGATGGCGAGATCCCGAGAGGTGTCGCCCCCATCGGTGTGCATTTTGTTGTTGACGATTAGCTGACAACTTAATCGTTGACAGGCGCGCCCCAATCCGCTATATTATAAGTATAGAAAGGAGAAAGAAATGGGTTATCGTTCAGAAGTTATCTTGGCAGTCGGACCAGAGGTTATGCCACAGTTTATGGTCACAATGGCAAAGTCACCAGAGGCTCGCGAGTTGTGTTGGGCAGACCACGATGAAATGGTTAAAGACTATTGCGACATCAAGGGCGCGTTCCTGTTCCGTTGGGATCACATCAAGTGGTATGATAGCTATGAGTGTGTACAAGCCATTATAGACTTTATGGATTGGTGTGAGGGCGAGCGCATTGAAGTCGAGGGCAAGGAAGTCGATGCATCCGAGTATTACCGCTTCGTCCGCATCGGTGAAGAGATGGATGACAACGAGGTTCAAGGGTGGGGATTTGACATCCACATTGAGCGTAGCGCCACGTACTAGTACCAGCCCGATCGCGCGATTTTTCTTCGCCAAAATTTTCCTTTGACAAACGCCTGACAAGCGCAACATTGACAATACCCCCGCACTCCGTTATAATATAAGTATGAAAATGACAATCGTTATAGACTCTGATGACACACAGGGCATCGACGCAGCACTAAAGATTGCGCGCTTGATGCATGTAAAATACGTAGGCACGCCCGCAGCACAAAAAGAATCGTTCGGCAAGATTGAGTTTATCAAGATGCTCCGCAAGTTTATGAAGGAATCCATCGAGCATCTTGATGACCCCGACTCTAATCAGGTCAAAGACCTCAACGACATGGGCAACCTTCGCAACGCAAAGCGTTTCGCTGACCGTATGTTTAGAGGTGAGCGATGAAGCGCATTAAAAAAGGCGATCTGGTGAGGATGCACACACATGACACGGGACTTGTCGGCATTGTGCTGGAGAGGCACCCAAAAGCTATATCCACAACGCCGGCACAACTTGGCATTATGTGGGCGGGAGGCTCAGGCAAAATCGACTGGGAGCCGGAAGGCTGGCTGGAGGTAGTAAGTGAAAGTAGATGAAAAAATAATCGTATTCGTGAGCGTTGGGGGCATTATCACCGCCATCGCCTGCATCATCTTTACACTGCGCGGTATGCTGTAATGTTTGAGTTTATTACGCGCCTGTTCAGAACAGATCCGGGCGCAAAGATCCGCAAGGAGAGGGACAGAAAGTATAAACAAGCGGTCCAGCTACAAAGGGATGGCAAGCTAAGGGAGTACGCAAGGATTATGAAGGAGATCGAAGCACTTGAAGATGAATACATCGAGGTGATGAATGAAGGTGGGTGATCTGGTCAGGTGCCGCTGGACCGGCAGTGTCAGCATAGTAACTTGGTCTGGCCGTCACGGTGCGCATTTTAAGGTGTGGGGGTTTCCCGTTAATCAGGTTTTTAACTCAGAAGCGTGGGAGTGTATAAGTGAAAGTAGGTGAGCTATACACATTGAGCAAGCGATGTACACACAACACGTTCAAGCACTGGAAGGGCAAACCTGCGTTATACTTGGGCGAGGATGTTATCAACCGATCCGATGGCGTAACCATCACAAACCATATATTTCTTCTTGGAAGTGAACGAAGAACAACTGATCCATCATTCTTGAAATCGCTGGAACTCATGACATCTTCTTGACACGAAAAAACTGGCGCTAACCGCTTCGCGGTGTTATATTATTAGTATAGAAAGGGAGAGATAATGCAAGTCGGCAGTTTGGTACGTGAGACAATGGATGGTAACGTCGGGGTCATCTTGGCATGGGAGAATGACGGCTGGCTCGTCAACTTCCCGAAACATGGCATGGTGTTCCACATGATGCCGAGACTCTTGGAGGTGATAGATGCAAGTCGGTGATTTGGTTAGACATTTTCTCACAGAGCAAGTGGGCATTGTGCTGACGGTAGTGGTAGCCAAGCCTCGCCGCAGCATAGCATCTATCCAAGTGTTGTGGACTACGCAGGGCGATTCGCTTTTCGGTCCCGGTCGCAAAGAGTGGTGCGGCGAAGAAAATTTAGAACACTTGACAACTGCTTGACACAATATCGCTTGCTAAACGCTGTCATCGCGTTATATTATAAGTATAGAAAGGAGACAATATATGTCATACAACGGTACCGTAACCTGCTCACACTGCTATCAACGCGGACACAACAAGCGCAAGTGTCCATCGCTCACAGAAGACATCAAAGGCAAGTACGATGGTAATAGTCGTATGGCTGTACAAGAGCGCGAGAACGGCAACGAAAACGATGCCGAGTGGTACGACACACGCGCCGAGCATTACCGCCAGTTATATTTGAAGCGCACCAAGATCGATCTTGCTACCGGTGAGAAGGTTACCAACAAGGCAGCTAAAGCTGCACGCATGAAGAAAATGACTTGTGGATACTGCCAAGAACGCGGCCACACCCGGCGCGTCTGTCAGCACGCCCAGCGCGATAAACAAATCTTTGTTGAGGAAACTCGCCGCATGCGTATCGCCGCATTGGAATCTGCCCGCAACTTGGGTATCGGGCTGGGTTCTATGATTCCTATCCGTTCAAATGGATACGATGTTAGTGGCGAATGGCGGCGCGACATTTTGACCCTGCGCTATGTCCAGTCGGTTCTTTGGGATGAATGCCACGCAAACCGTACTAGCCTCATCGTCAAGCATATTGATGCCCGCAAACTTGGCGCAGCAAACCAGTCGGCATACACATCGCGGGATCAGCTTACGAAACTGGTACAAGCTAATGATACAGCACTGCGTTACGCAGCCGCAGAGGGCCAGGATCTTCCTATATCGTCGCTCATCCCTACGCTTGACCCGCCGAAGGGCTGGCTCCAGCCAACCGAGCAAAGCCTAAAGGTTGCTATCAAACAGGTATTTCCGACTACAGGAAGCAAGCACGCTAAACAGCGTGACTATGACTTCGTGTATCCTTCTGGAATCACTAAGGAAATCATCAAGGATCTCGGACTCAGCGAGTATTACAGCACTTGACATTCCTCTGACAACTCTCGCCTTGACTTATGGGCGAGAGCGGTTATATTATAAGAGTAAGAAAGAGAAAGAAAAGTTATCACTTGATAACAAAACCCTTGACTTTTGCTTGACATTAAAATACTTGACGAAAAGACCTTACTGTGTTATATTTATAGAGTAAGGCAAAGAAACAACAAACCTCCCAAACTGGAGCAATCATCATGGCTATCGACTTCGCAACATTTCTCAGCGTAGCACCACACGTACTCAACTCACAGCTTCCTGTGCTCATTCGCGGCCGTCATGGTGTTGGTAAATCCGAAGTGGTCTATCAGATCGCTGAAACCCGCGAGTTGCCAGTGGTGGAACGCCGCGCTTCTCAAATGACTGAGGGCGATCTTCTCGGTCTGCCTGATGTGGCAGAGACTTCTATCAATGGCCGCAAGGCTACCACTTGGAACGCTCCCGACTGGCTGGTTACAGCCTGCGAGCAACCTGTGTTGTTGTTCTTGGATGAGGTTGACCGTGCAACTATGGAGGTTCGCCAAGGACTCTTTGAGTTGACTGACAGCCGCAAGCTGAACGGTTGGCACCTTCATCCTGAGACTCTGATCGTCGCTGCTGTCAATGGTGGTGAACACGGCGCTCAGTACCAAGTTGGTGAGATGGACCCGGCCGAGCTTGACCGGTGGACCGTGTTCGATGTAGAGCCTTCCACAGAAGATTGGTTGAAGTGGGCTAACGATCGTATTCCGTCCGTAGTGTGGGACTTCGTAAACCACAACCGTAAACACTTGGAGCATGAAGGTGACTTTGAGCCTAACAAGGTATACCCTTCTCGGCGCTCTTGGAAGCGTTACTGTGATACTGCTGTCGGTGCCGGTGTATTCGGCGAAGAAGGTGATCGCGACCTCCTTTTCAATCTTGCAACGGCATTTGTCGGCTTTGAAGCTGCCGTATCGCTCCGCGACTTCGTTGAAAAGTATGAATGGCAAGTTACCATCGAGGATATTCTTGATGAAGGCGATTTCTCAAAGACTGGCAAGTGGGGCATCAATGACCACGCAGCTATGATTGAGAAGTTTGAGGCTTCCGATGTGTTCAAAGCTGATTTGTCCGACGAGCAGGTGATTAACCTCGCGGAATACTTTGTATCTCTGCCCTCTGAGATCGCCATGAAGCTGTGGACTGTACTCGGTGACACTGATAACATTAACAACGTCGTAGCTCTCCACAAGGCTGAAACCTCTGGCGGCCGCAAAGTCAGTGATCACCTTGTCGAGATCCTGGGCGGCAACACCGAGGACTAAAATGCTTCATCGGTTACCGCCGATTGATCGGGAGCCAATGATAGGCGACCTGTGCCGTCTAAACGGCTCAGAAGGTCAAGCCTATCGGTTTCGCGCAAAACACGGTGTCGGGATGATTGTAAAAAAACATGTACACGGCGAGTCTCGGATTATACACTATGAGATCAAATGGTTGCGAAGCAGAGAGCATATGCGATTTTTCAAAGATGACCTAACGATTATTTCAGATGTGGACTGACAAACTTAAAATAGGTGACCTTGTATGGTCACGACGAGACAACAAGCCGGCGATCATTCTGGACAGCGAGGAAACTGCACGCGCTAAATACGGTGACATAGCTAACAAGCGCATGCGGTTCAGACTGCACATTGATGGCGAACAGGGATGGCTGGACGAGGTTAAACTTAGAGCCTTGTATAAACTTCCTTGACATTTGCTTGACACAATATCGCTTGCTAAACTCTTTCAACACGTTATATTATAAGAGTAAGGAAAAGAAAAATGACTGACGATACCAAAAAGCCCTTCAATCTCAACATGCACACTGCCCGCTTGCTTATGCGCGAGCCGTTCTTTGCTGCGCTCTCACGCCGCATCGACAAGATTGCATCCACAGCGATCCCGACTGCTGGTGTCCGCGTCAATCCTGACTCTGCTCAGTTTGAGATGATTTATAACCCTGAGTTCTTTGCTTCTCTTTCAGATGAGCATAAACAAGGTATTCTGATGCATGAGTTTTACCATCTTGTGTTTGAACACGTGACCAGTCGCAAGCCGGCCGATGGCCTCAAGCGCATTGATAACATCGCTATGGATTTGGCTATCAACTGTCATATCTCCAAGATGCTACCAAGCGAGTCTGATCCCGGCCCCAAAGTCAACGGTGAAGATATGCAGGCATGTATCCCCGGCGAAGGTATGTTTAAGGATCTCCCGCCATACAAAACCTACGAGTGGTATTTGCAGGCCCTCAAAAAGATGAAAGAAGAACAGGAGGAAGATAATGATGGAGAAGGTCAGCCCGGTGAAGGTTCTGGTGACCCTTTTGGCGATATGGATTCTCTTGATTCTCATGAAGCATTCGGTGAAGTCGATGGCACCACTCAAGAGATCGCCAGCGAGCGTATGAAGGATGCTATCAAGAAAGCAGCAGAAGAAGCTGAGAAGTCACGCAACTGGGGAACAGTATCCTCATCTATGCGCCAAGACATCATGGATCGGATCGCCACCAAGGTAGATTGGAAGAAAGTTCTTCGATACTTCGTCAAAACAAGCCAGCGCGCAGACAAGCGTAGCACTCCGCGACGACTTAACAAGCGGTTCCCAAAGGTTCACCCCGGCAAGCGCGTCCGTCGCCAAGCCAAGATTGCTGTATCTATTGATCAATCTGGCTCTGTCGATGATGGCATGCTTGCCGCGTTCTTCTCCGAGCTTAACAAACTGGCCGAGATTGCTGAGTTTACCGTGATCCCCTTTGATACTCAAGTTGCAGAGGACAAGGTTTATACTTGGAAGAAGGGCCAGAGCAAAAAGACCGAGCGCGTATTGACCGGTGGTACATGCTTCGATGCTCCTACCAAGTATGTCAATAAACACGGGTTTGATGGTCACATCATCCTGACCGACTTGATGGCTCCGAAGCCCGTACCAAGTAAGTGCCAACGTATGTGGATGACGACCAAACAGCATGCCGCCCGTCCATACTTTCAAACCAATGAACGCATTATTGCAATCGACTCTTGACATATGCCTGACAGTCTTTGCCTTGACGGTAGAGTCTTTAGGCGTTATATTTAATAAAGAAGAAAGGAAAAAACCAATGCAATCACTCGGAATCTACGGCAAACCACTTGTTAATAGCGAAGTCATCAGAGCTTGGCAGAACGGTACAAGTGCGCGGAACCACAACTATACTTTAACTTCAGCATCGCATCCAGATGGTCGCACTGAGTTATTCAGCTATGAGTTAAAGATTGCAGAACGCACGCCAGATGGTGTATTCGTCATCGCCGACTTCACTGCTCCAGCAAAGGGGTTTCGTTCTATGACTACTTCTCAGCACGTGAACCTCGCTAAGTACAAGACAGGTAACCCAGTGATCATGAACCCGCTGGTGTGGGAGTGTTCACCAATGAGCGAAAGCAAACCCTTCTAATGCCAAAGTTCAATATCGGGGATCTGGTAAAGATCAAGGATGGTACGCATCAGGATACACTTCCTGTACATCGTACCGGTATGATTGTAGAAGTGGGTGAGACTTCAAAGTCTTACACTAAAGCGTATACCATCGTATTCCTCGGTACTGACATTCACTTAAAGTTTCACGAAATGTTTTTAGAACACTTAACATCCACTTGACAAAACTTTCCTTGACGTTTGCTGTCAGGGGGTTATATTATATGTATAGAAAGGAGAAAAAATCTATGCTTGCTATTCCACTCATTCGCACACAAGACGACTCTAAACTTACACCCATTGAGCGCACCACTCTTGCCTGCGAGCAAGTAATCACCGCGCTTATGATGCAGGGTACACTTAATGATCCCGCCGTGACAGACGTAGAGCGTGAAACCTTTACAACCTTGTCCGTTGCGACTATTATCCCGGCAGAGGCGTAAATGAACGCTTACGAGATTAAGCAATACAACGAAGAAACTCGCCGCTATCACTTTTTGGCTATGGTTACTGCGAAGACTCCAGAAGAAGCACGCCAACACTTTATCAAGAGAAATAACTACAAAGCGCGCAAAGGTTTTACCCTCTTTGTTAAATCGCCGGGGTGTATTTAATGAGTGAACCTATCGAAGTGACATGGCCACCAATGCTCTACACTGACCGCGCTGGTCAAAAGTGGGCTGTGTCTGGTCAGCATTGGGTAGAAGTACCCGAAACTCTGACACTTGACCGTGTTGGCGAGTATATGGTAGTCGCCGAGCGCGAGAAGCCCGCACCACTGGCCGAGGTTCGCACGTATGACGTTGTTGGAAGTAAGGGCGACACCTACACCGTTACGGATAACGGAGGAACGTGGACTTGTACCTGTCCCGGTTTTGGTTGGCGACGTAAATGCAAACATGTCGAGGCTCAGAAAAATGCAAGTCGGTAGTTTAGTTCGGTATCTTCAAACTGATACCATTCATTTGGTCACATTTTTCGATAAGTCAACCGGTCGCTTTCATATGGACGGCTGGGGTGACTTTCTTTTTGGGCCTTTAACAGAGATCGAGGTGATCAATGAAAGTCGGTGATCTGGTTACGTATT
>Ga0181400_1001097_pt1 | contig 11394 bp, 5 predicted proteins | sample 23SPOviralmetaG_FD_130129 | JGI IMG/M metagenome (GOLD analysis project Ga0181400, IMG submission 130129) | Marine viral communities from the oligotrophic San Pedro Time Series (SPOT) site, San Pedro Channel, CA, USA - 23 SPOT_SRF_2011-06-22 | ecosystem: Environmental > Aquatic > Marine > Strait... | reverse complement strand
TACAGATTTAAAAGCATTTGTAAACGGTACACAAATAGGTAGTACTATAACTGATTCGACTAATTTTTCAGGTGCTGCAGGAACTAGACCGCTTAGATTAGGACGTTGGCAATATGGTGGAGGTACTAACGCTTATCTAAATGGTTATGCTCAGGATGTTAGAATTACAAAAGGCTTAGCAAGGTATACCGCAAACTTTACACCACCAACCACTGAGTTCGAAGGATAGTATTGTGGCAATTAATAAAGCAAGATTAATAGCAAGTATGTTAGGTGCCAATAGTTTGGTTTCTTTCGATTCTGATGCTGTAGGTACTTCTTACAACGCCCCTGCAGCGGTTGGAGTAAAAACGTATTCAAGCATTGATGACTTACCTAGCACAGCTGCTACTGGCGAAAAAGCCCTTGTAACATCAATTAACACTTTGTATCTTTATAACAGCGGTTGGTATAAGATTGCTCTTGTTAACAATACACCATATTGGTCAACTGAAGCTAATTCAAGCTATGATTTAAGTATTGTTGGTGCAGTAACAACTATTACAATATTAGCGGCTGATAGTGAAGGTGTTAATCCAGTATATACCGCTACAGCTGATAGTGATTTTAATCAAATTGCAACTATATCAAAAGATTCAGATAACGGTAGAATATTTACAGTTACACCTACTGATAGTGAAAACGGAACAGCGTTAACAGGTACAGGTACCGTTACATTTAAGGCAAGTGATGGTGTTAATTTAGTTTCAACATTAAGTACGTTTAATCTTACATTTATAACAACTATAAATGACTCTAATAAAACTACACTTTTAATAAAAGCTGATACTGCTGGTACAGACAATCAAGTTGATGCTTCTACTAATGCACATACAATAACAGAAGTTGACAATGTAACCTCAACTGCATTTACACCGTTTCATCCAAGCGGGTATAGTACATACTTTGACGGTACATCAAATTCTACTATACAAATTAAAGGCGAACCCAGGGTTCGTGTTGGCACTAATGATTTTTCTGTTAGTTTCTGGTATAAAGGTGATCTTGCATCTAATAGAGTCATAGTGTCGTCAGTTGCTACTCAGTCAACAACTCAGCTATATTTTAACGTGTCAGTAAGATCTGATGGAGCTGTATGGCTTCAAACAAGAAGTACTGCTAATAGTGGTTTGCAAAAATGGGGTAAATCAGCAGCTGGTCGTGTTACTGCAAATAAATGGCATCACATAACGCTATCAAGACAAAACGGTTGGCATTATGTAGCAATCGATGGAGTACAAGATACCTCTGCATATCGAGATCAGGCGACTTTTAATTTAACAGCGCAAGAGCTTGCGATTGGGTTGTCGAACATTACTGCGTATCAGTCGTATGGCAAGGGTTATCTTAGAGATTTTAACTTTTGCGTTGGAGCTTCAGAATACGATCTTAGCGTCGGCGACGGTAATGTTGCTTACACTGTACCAACAGAACCAATTACTCCTCATGCCAATACAAAATTTTTACTTGGTGGTTTACCATATATTGTAGATTCATCAGCAAACGATCTTACACTAGACGTTATTGGATCTACTGTAACAAAATTACGCGATAGTCCATATGATTATCTAGCTTACAGTAAAACGGATCACGGTGGTTCTGTTTACTTTGATGGATCTGGTGATCGTATTGAAGTGCCACAAGCAGTGGCACACTCATTATCTAACCAATCCTATTTTACAATAGAAGGATGGTTTTATGCAACTAGTTTAACCGGTGGAGCGATGATAGCTGCATCCGGTAGTGGTACACAAACAAGTAATATTAGAGTATTAGCTGACGGTAAATTATTTTTTCAAATTTATTACTCATCTGCAAATCACACGTTGTTTACAACAGCCGATGCTAATAAAGTTAAACTGAATCAATGGCATCACATAGCATTTGTCCATAATTATGGTGAATATGCTGTCCCAAACGAATACATTTTTTATGTTGATGGAAAAAATGTTGGTTCAACCACTACGGCAATTAATTCATATGGTTGGTATAACGGTACGAATATGGGCCCATTGATTATAGGTAAACATTCCTATAATAATACCGCTTACTGGACAGGTTACATATCAGATTTTAGAATAGTAAATTCATTAGTTTACGACAGTGAGTTTACACCACCAACTGCACCACTAACGGCAATAACAGATACTCAATTGCTCACTTGTACAAATAAAAATAATATTTGGGATATATCTTCCGGCGCAATATTAACTAAGGTCGGTAATACTACATCTTCGAATACACAAAGAAAATTTGCAACATCTTCTGCTGTATATTTTGATGGTACCGGTGATTATTTAGAAATTAGTGATCTAGCGAGTTTACAATTTGGGACTGGTGATTTTACAATTGAAGGTTGGGTTAATAAGCCAGGTCAGGGTGCAAATGGTTATGACGCTTTAATTGGAATAGGTCAAACTGTTAGTGCCACCACAGGTTGGTATTTAGAAGTATCAACTAGTAGAGGCATATATTTTACGATCAATAACAATCCTGTTAGTTACGGGACTTGGACTAATGATAGCGCTTGGCATCACATTGCGGTAACCAGATCCTCGGGAACAGTTAATATATGGTTAGACGGTGTATCCGTAGCATCTGGAACTATTTCTGTAACTGTACCAACTACAGGTACTACAGCTAAAGTAGGAAATTATTATAACGGCACAACCAACTATACTTTTAATGGATACACGCAAGATGTAAGAGTTACAAAAGGTCTAGCTAGATATACATCAACATTTACCCCACCAACCGCAGAATTTAAGGGATAGAAAATAAAAATTTAGATAAGGATATAAATAGAATATGCCAAGTAAAAGTAGACATTTATCAAGATTAATCACCGGTGAAGGTGAGGTAATTAATACACGAATAGATTCAGACGCTGTAGGAACTTCTGCATCTAAAAGTATAACTGCTACTGCTGGCACTGTTACATATTCATCTGCTGATACATTACCAGCATCAGCTACTAACGGGGATCAAGCACTCGTAACATCTACTAACAGACTTTACATTTATACTAACGGTGGTTGGTATAACATTGCTCTTATTAACAATACACCATATTGGTCAACAGAAGCTAATTCAACTTATAGTTTAGCAAAAGATAGTACGCCAACTGTAGTTACAATTCTAGCAGTTGATAGTGATGGTGTAAATGTTACATACTCAGCAACCACTGACAGTGCTTTTGACGCTATAGCAACAATATCAAAAGATAGTGATAGCGGACGAGTGTTTACCATAGTACCTATTGATAGTGATGGTGGTTCACAAACTGCTGGTAGTGGAACAGTTACATTTAAAGCATCAGATGGTATTAATTTAGTATCTACTGTTAGTACTTTTAGTATATCGTTTACAGTCGATAATTCAAATTATACTACATTATTACTAACAATAGATTCTACAGCTACTGATAACCAAGTTGATGCTTCTTCAAATAATTATACCATTACCGAAGCAGGTGATGTAAAATCAACTGCATTTACTCCATATCATCCTAATGGTTATAGTACATATATGTCATCAGCGGGTCATTGTCTTATTGTTCCATTAGCGGCAATGACAGGTGATTGGACTATAGAGAGTTGGGTTTATCATACTGCTAATAGTGGCACGTCAAGTCAAAATAGAATCTTTGGCGGAGCTACAAACGATCCATTGATTACTAACGTTGGTCTAACCGGCTTAGATGTTTATATTAATAATAATTTGAAAATAAGTACCACTAATTCAGATGTTAATGGTAGTAAGTGGTATCACTTTGCATTAGTAAGAGATGACACAGCAGGTACTTTAAAATTATTTGTTAACGGTGTTTTATTAGCTACAGATACTGAAGCATCTGATACCGAATATGATATTGATGCAAAAACATCATCACCATATTTTGGTGTTGGTTCTGATGCTAACAACACTTCTTACGGAATGACCGGTTACATGAAAGATTTTAGAGTTGTTAACGGTACAGCAGTTTACTCAACCAATTTTACACCCCCTACTGCACCTTTAACTGCTATTGCAAATACTGAAATATTACTTTGTAATCAACCTTACCACCGTGATATGTCTGGTAATAATCATACGGTTACTTTCAGTGGCACACCACAACCAACGAGAAATGGTCCATATGTTGGGGCTGCATATGATAAAGCAACTCATGGTGGTTCTGTACACTTTGATGGTTCTGGTGATTATTTTACTGTAGGTAGTGCATCAGATAGTGGGTTATCAGGAACATTTACGATAGAATTTTGGATGTACCTTACATCAGCTTATAATACAGCGTCAGGTGGTTTTACAATTGCAAGTAATTATGATGGTGGTGCTACTAATTGGACAGTCGCACAAAGAAGTGGTGGCCAAATGTGGTTAAGTACATCAGTAGGTACACCTTTAAGTTATACTCTCAATCCGAAAACAAACACTTGGTATCATATAGCATTTTCTAACGATTCATCTAATAGTACAGGAAAATTATTTGTTAATGGAATCGAAGTAGATGATCACACCGGAGATTTATACAACTCTACTCATATGGCTGCTTCGGCTCAACCAATAACTATAGGTAGACTTGGTAATAATACTCAAGATTTTCCAGGTTATATTTCTGATTTAAGAATAATTGATGGTACAATGTTGTATACATCTAACTTTACTCCACCAACTGCACCTTTAACAGCAATTGCAAATACTAAATTACTTACGTGTACGAACAAAAGTCCAGTTTGGGATGCTTCAGGATCTGAATTACCCGGACCTGTTTACAATAATGGTGCTAGTATACAATCCGGGGTTACACATACAGGATTTAATGCAGGTTATTTTCTTTTTGATGGAACTAATGATTGGATACAAATACCTTATGATGTAAATTATAACGCTAATTTTGGTACTAGTGATTTTACAATAGAATTTTGGTTATATCCACATGTGGATGAATTATCAACAATGATTGGAAATGACATAGCTACCCCTGGAAATTGGAATGGATGGATTATACTTCGAAACGTATCACAGAATACACTCTACTTACAGTGGAATGGAAATGGTATGATTGAAACAAGTTTAGCAACTGCGGGTGCTGGTACTTACACTGTCAACACTTGGCATCACTTTGCGGCTACAAGACAAAACGGAACATTAAGAACATTTTTTAATGGTAATCTAATAGGATCAACTAGCTTTACAGCTGATATGACTGATACTAATTATCTTACGATAGGAATGAATAATTATGCCGGTGGCGCACAGCATTTTGATGGTGCTTTGAAAGAAATTAGATTTACAAAAGGTTTTGCCAGATACACCTCTACCTTTACTCCGCCTACAACCAACTTTGACGGATAACTAGAATGGCTGGCAAAACTAGAACATTAGCTAAAATTTTAAATCTAAACGGTAAGCTTAAACCTAGTTTACGTGATTCTGATGCTATTGTAAAATCTGCAGTAAAAGGAGCAGGACCTTCAAGCAACGTGCTTTCACATAGTTCTGCAGACACATTAAATGTTTCTGCAACTAACGGTGATCAAGCATTTATAACTTCAACAAAAAGATTGTATATGTATTCTAACGGAGGGTGGTACAATATTGCAACCGTTAATACAACACCTTCTTTTACTACCACTCCTAATAATACATATGATTTGTTAATAGATGGAACAGCTACGGTTATAACTTTACTAGCAGTTGATAGTGACGATCATGTAATTACTTACACTGCTGTAACAGATAGTAACTTTGATGCCATGGCAACTATAACTAAAGATAGTGATAACGGAAGAATATTTGTTATTAGATCTATTGATAGTGAAACCAGTGCTTCGCAAGTTGAAAGGTCTGGTACCGTTACCTTTAAAGCTTCTGATGATATTAGTTTAGCTTCAGCTGTTAGTACTTTTAATATTACTTTTAACTATTTTATAGATCAATTTCAAACTAACACTACATCTAATTCAGAGTATGTTTGGACGTATACAGGCACAGCATGGTCTTGGAATAGTTCTGGATACGTATATATTAATACTGGTGATAACTACTACTCGCAAGTTGTGTGGACACCTTCTAACGGTAGAGCTCTAGGAACTTCAGGTAGAGCATTTGTAAAATTCATAAAAACTGCTGATTGGCCAGCTGATAACCATTCCCATATTAATTTATTACATACAAACGGAACTGATTATTATCGAGTAAATTACAGTGGCACCGCTTATCAATCAACAATGACTAAAACTATTAGTGATTCGGTAACTGATACATTAAATATGTCATATAATTTTGATGATCAAACTAGTTATCATACATTTGAAGTTCAGTGGAATAATGATACAATAAAATTCTACGTGGATGGAACACTTCAGGGTACGTTAGTACCGTCAAACAACACTACACCAATTGAAATTTCTTCTATATCTTGGTATTTCAACCAAATTCGAGGCAACATAGATGCAATAGGTTATCAACAATATGATTCAGATAGTAGTGCGTATCCATTCGTATAATTTAAAAGGATAAATAGGTTATGAGTAAAAATAGAATTTTAGCCAGTTTAATATCTAATGATACGTCTAAGGTTAAACCAGTGTATACTGACTCAGACAGTATTGTAACCTCTGCATCCCTGGGTGTCACTGCAGCTGCTGGTACAGTTGTATATACTTCAGCAGATGATTTACCAGCTACGGCAGAGAGCGGGGATCAAGCATTAGTATCTTCTACTAATAGACTTTATATCTATTCCGGTTCAGGGTGGTATAATATTGCATTGATTAATAATACTCCATATTGGTCAACAGAAGCTAATTCAACTTATAGTTTAGCAAGAAATGGTACATCTACTGTTGTTGCAATTCTTGCTATTGACAGTGACGGTATTCCTCCTACTTACAGTGCTGTTACAGATAGTAATTTTGACGCTATAGCAACAATATCAAAAGATAGTGATAGCGGAAGAGTATTTACTATTATCCCTATTGACAGTGAAAATGGTACAGCTACTGCAGGTACAGGTACTGTTACCTTTAAAGCATCAGATGGTATTAGTTTAGTATCTACTGTTAGTACTTTTAATATACAGTTCACAGTTTCTAATATTAATTACACTACATTCCTAGCAAAGGCGGATACTGCTGGTACTGATAACCAAGTTGATGCATCAGCAACTGCACGAGCAATTACTGAAGTTGGTGATGTAACATCTAATTCATTCACACCATATCATCCTGGTGGTTATAGTACATACTTTGATGGTACTGGTGATTATATTCGTTATGACAATGCTGTTTTAGCCGAAGGTACTGGTGATTTTACAGTTGAAGCTTGGGTTTATAGAGTAGGAAGTCAATCTACAAATGACAGTATTTTTGGACATGATGCCGCCCCAGGATACCAAGTCGCTTTTGGTAGTACTAATAATCTTCGATTTGATGTTGGTACTAGCAGCGGAGACGAATATCTTTCAACAGGAACTTTAGTAGAAAAACGTTGGTATCATGTAGCTTATCAAAGAGCTTCTGGAGTTCTTCAAGGATTTTTAGATGGTGTTTCTTTAGGAACTCAATCTGTTGCTACAAACTTTACTAACACAAAAATTGATGTAGGTGTAAACAGAGGAGGAACCGCTTATTTTTCAGGTTATCTACGTGATGTAAGAATTGTTAAAGGAACTGCCGTATATAGTGGTTCAGGATTTACGCCACCAACAGCTCCACTTACTGCTATTAGTGGTACAACATTATTAACTTGTCATGCTCCTTATATTGCTGATGGCTCAACTAATAATATTTCTCCTACTCTCAATGGTAATACTAAAACATTAAGATTTGGTCCATATGGAGCCTTAGGCTACTCAAAAGCAGATCATGGTGGTTCTGTATACTTTGATGGTACCGGAGATTATTTAACAACACTAACTAGTGCTGACTTTGCTTATGGTACTGGTGATTTTACAATTGAAGCGTGGGTCAATATACCTTCTGATCCATCTAATTACAAATATATTTTAGGTCAAGCAACTGTTTCAACAGGATTAGGTCTATACATCCAAAATAACGTTTATAAACTTTATGGTGGTGGCGCACTAATTGTTCAAAGTAGTGTCGGATATAAACTTAATGTTTGGGAACACATTGCAATTTCAAGATCAGGCACAACGCTAAAAATGTTCTTAAATGGAACAGAAGTAGGAAGTGTAACAAATTCACTTAACTTTGCTAGTGGAACCAGTAATGGTTTAACTATCGGTAGGTGGCTAGAAGCTCCGGATTCACAGACATGGCTAGGTCATATAGCAGATGTTAGAGTGGTAAAAGGTACTGCAGTTTATACATCTAACTTTGCTCCACCAACTGCACCTTTAACAGCAATTTCAGGCACGTCATTACTCACATTAACTAATAAGGATGATATTTGGGATGCTAGTGGCCATTACTTAACTAAAATAGGTGGTGTTGCTGCAAGTAATACACAAAGAAAGTTTACCACATCTTCTGCAATCCATCTTAATGGCAATGATCGAATAACATTGCCAATATCAGAGGATTCTAATTTTGGAACTGGAGATTTTACCATTGAGTGGTGGCAATATTGGGTAAGTCAAACTGGCTATGGTACAATTTATGATAATAATTATAATACTAGTCCAAATGTATTAATGCAAACAGACAGCGGCGTATACAAATACTATGTTTATATGAATGCATTACAAAAATTAACAGAACCAACAGCAGCAAATGCTAGCCAATGGTACCACTATGCTTTAGTAAGATATAACGGCACGGTTACTTTATATAGAGATGGTGCCGCATCTGGTACACCCTTTACTTTTACTGCTAGCGTAGGAAACAGTGCTGTTGCAACAGGAATTGGTGCGCGCACTGGTGCCAATTCACCAATATCAAATAGTTACATACAAGATTTTAGAATTACAAAAGGTCTTGCCAGATATACATCAACATTTACACCACCAACTACAGAATTTGACGGGTAATTATTATGGCTGGTAAGAATAGATTAATGGCTAGATTGGTTGCAACTAGTGCAAATGTTAGTCCAGACTCAGATTACATCGCGGCTAATTTATCTAAAACTCAACCAACTGCAGTAGGTGTATCTGTTTATTCATCTATAGATAATTTACCAGCATCTGCAACTAAAGGTGCTAAAGCTCTAGTAACTTCTATTAGTACTTTATACATTTATAATAATGGTTGGTATAAGATAGCTTTAATTAACAACTTTAATCCACAGTGGATTACCCAACCAGACGGATCTTATTCACTTGCTCTTGATGGCTCTACTACTTCTATTACTGTACTGGCTTCAGATAGTGATGACGTACCTATTACGTATACTGCAGTTACGGATTCAAACTTTGATGCTTTTGCTACCGTCGCGCATGACAGTGATAAACATAATGTATGGACAGTAACACCTACTGATAGTGAGAATGGTGCGGCTACTGGTGGCACAGGTACTATTACCTTTAAAGCCACTGACGGTGTTAACCTTGTACAACAAGTATCTACATTTAGTCTAGCATTTACTACTGATTGGTCTTCAGCTAGTACTAGTGAAGTTGTCCTTACTCCATCTGGTATTGGAAATGGTGATCGATTTGGTTACGATCATTTCGGTTTAAGCACAGATGGTACATATTTAGTAGTTGGCGCGGCACAAGAAGACACTACTAATAGTAATCAAGGTAAAGCGTGGGTTTTCAAATATGGTGGTAGTAGTTGGTCCGAAGAAGCAACACTTTTTCCACCAGCATCTGACCATAAAGCATCACTAAATTTTGGCACGCATGCAGATATAAGTGGTGATGGCAGTGTTGCGATTATTAGCGCACTTAATTATGGGTCCTACACTGGTGCAGTTTATGTATACACAAGATCTGGTACTACTTGGACTTATCGAACTAGATTAAGTGCGTCTGATGCTGCAAACTATGATGCGTTTGGTGGAGAAGGTCAAGGCCAAGGTATAGGAATTAGTAAAGATGGAACATACATTATTGTAGGAGCTCATCAAGACGATGACGGTGGTAGTAACCGTGGATCTGCTTATGTGTTTACTGGCTCAGGTGCTTCATGGTCACAACAACAAAAATTAGCACCATCATATACTAGCGGTAATAGCATTGCATTTGGTAATGCTGTAGTTATAAACAATGATGGTACTTATTGTGCAGTAGCCGCAAAAAATATGAATAAAAACGGTACCAGTACTAACACCGGTGTAGTATTCATTTACACCAGATCTGGTAGCACTTGGACTGAACAAGCATATGTTTCACCATCTGATGGTGTAGCCTCTGACAATTTTGGATGGCACATTTCAATGAATGGAGCTGGAGATAGATTATTAGTTTACTCTAGGTATGATGATGATGGTGGTGCTAGCACTGGATCAATTTATGTTTATACAAGATCAGGTAGTACTTGGACACAAGCTGCTAAAGTTACAAAAACTAGTCCGAGTGCGTATGATTACTGGGGTAAAGTTAGTTTAAACGAAACTGGAGATGTGTTTGTTACATCTGGAGATACGACATCAAACTCTGTAGCAGGGTCTGGTAAGTTATATGTTTATAAAGATAATTCATCTGGTACCGATGGTACATCTTGGTCATTAGTTAGAACATTAACTACTGCAATAAGTGAAACTTTTGGACTGGGAAATGATTATGGTACGGTAAAAATAAGTAGAGATACATCGACTATTGTTAATACCGCAGGTAAAGCTCCAAACGGTACTGATCAAGGTAGAGCATATGTATTTAAAACTTAATAAAGAATAAAAAAAAGGAGCCAATTGGCTCCTTTTTCTAACGCTACAATGGCATATTAGTCCGCAGCAAGCGATTTAAAATAATTTTCTAAATCATCTTCATCACTTGGTGCTGAACTAGTAGGTTTATCAAATACTGCACTAAACTCTTCTTGAGTATTAGTTGTTTCAGCAGTAGGTACTGATACTTGACGAGGTGCTTCATTTTCTTCTACACCAGTACCAATAGTAACCATTAGCTTTGCATTAAGTTCATCATATGACTTAAACGTAGTTGGATCAATCATTTCATGCACATCATGCTGAGCATTAAAAATAGATTCGAGCTTACTCTCATCCTCTGATAAAGCAGAAGGCTTTTCAAATTCAGACGAGTCATAATTCCAATAACCAGATACAATTTTAATCTTGATACGGAAGTTAGCTCCTTCAATTAGATCAAAAGGATTTACGGCTTCTTCATCTGCAAACTCAGGTTGCATTGATGCCATAATTTTATCAAAGATCTTTTGACCAAATTGATAGATCATTACTTTACCTTCATTAGAAGGATTC
>Ga0181400_1001093_pt1 | contig 11407 bp, 11 predicted proteins | sample 23SPOviralmetaG_FD_130129 | JGI IMG/M metagenome (GOLD analysis project Ga0181400, IMG submission 130129) | Marine viral communities from the oligotrophic San Pedro Time Series (SPOT) site, San Pedro Channel, CA, USA - 23 SPOT_SRF_2011-06-22 | ecosystem: Environmental > Aquatic > Marine > Strait... | reverse complement strand
GCTTCCTTAGGAGTCGCCGGAACTTCCACTTTACAAACCGTAGATATTAACGGTGGTAATATTGACGCTACCGTTATCGGTGCCGACGACGCCCGCGCTGCTACCTTTACTACACTCACAAGTGATACTACAACAACGACAGGGCTTACCACGGCAATTGGGAATATTGTTTGCGAACAAGGTGTTAGCGCCGAGACAGTGGGCAATATAATTCCTGTAAGATTAGCGCCAGGCGAAACGGATTTATCTTCGGTAAAGATTCTTACTGAGACGAAATTGGATGTACCTATACACACAGACATACTGGCTTACTATAACAGTAAAGCATTCGCAGCAGGAAAATGCGTCGTAGCTTTAACAAATGGCGTGAATTCGTCCGTTGCTATGTTTTCTTTTAGCAAATGCGGTTCTATTTTAACAATGGTCCTCGATCAGGAAGTTCATTCTCTAGAGAGTGCTTTACAGGTTGATTACGATTCTACGGGAATAATAAACTTACACTTAGGGGCCGGAGTCACGGCGACCTACTGCGTCAAGGTTTTACCAATCATGACGAGTGATAGCATAACCGGACTATATTAAAATAAATTATAAAAGTATCCAGTTTATAAACATTTATGAAAAATGAAGTAAATAAATAAATAATAACAATAACTAATATAAAAATAATATATATTATTATTAACTAAATGTCTGAAAAGGTATTAAATAAGGTTAATAGTGATATATTTTCTTATGATACAACCACAAGCGCGTTCAAAATGACAAGAGTTATGCCGTCGGAAATTCATCATTCATCTGAAGGCGCAGGTCAAAATGGATACATATTAACTTCAACGGGAGATGGATGGACATGGACCAATCCGTCTAATTTAGGTATAGGTGGAGGAGGCTCCGCAGCAGTTCCGTCAAATTTATCAAATTTAATACTTAACCAAGATGGCAACCCGGATTTTGCTGCAAACACTGGTAATAATTTAGGTATTAACGTTCCTGGCGGGGTAAATTTTGTCAATTCTTTGAGATCGTCTTATAATGGAAAATATATATACTATATATCGCCTTGGGATACTCAATATTTTCTTCAATATAGAGAGTATGATAGTACAACGAACAGTTTTGCAAGTCCTGTAAACTTTAACTCTGAAGTTATTGAACAATTTATTGTTAATAAATCAAATACGATATTATTAACCGGATCATTTTATAATGCAGGAGGCGGCGGGGGCGGGCCTTGGCCGGCGGTAGATAAATTAACGAAATGTTACTATAATCCATCGGGCGAAGAAGGTCAAGATTGGACTTTATTAGGTTCTTACCCAGAAAGGATCACGACGCGCAGCGGAAAGCCGGGCCACCCCCTTGCCGGCAACCCCCTCTACCAGTATCAACGTCACGCATATCAATTATCATCTTTTGACAACGATAATTATGAGATTTACATAGGCAACGAGAGGCCATTTTCTTACGTCAACATTATTAAGCTAATTTATAATGAACCATCATCTATAACAGTATATAAAAAAAATTTACCGTTTGCTCCATTGGCTTCATTTATGTCAGATAATTATTTAGTATGTATAGTAAGCGAGTGGGAGCATGGAGATCACTCCGGAGACATGGAAATATGGACAAAAAAAACAAATCCAGATGATATACAATCAGATATATCAGAATATGATACACTTGCAGACGGGTGGTATAAATATAACGATGTGAATAGAGATTTATTAGGCGGGATGCGGCGTTTTAATGTATCAAAAACGGGTAATTATTTTGCAGTGTCGTCTTTCTCCGACACAGAGGGTTCAGATCAGTCAAACTGGATACGCACTGGTAATCGAGTAACTAGCCATACACAAATATTCAAGAAAAAAGATGATGCGCCATCAGATACTTGTGGATATGAAAAATGGACATCGATTCCACACGGTAGTTTTGGAACATTAGAAATAGAAGAAACTGATACACAGGTAATAGTATCGATGCATGCATATGTAGGATCAACGGGTGGTAAAATTGCTTTTATCAATAAAAGTGATAAAACTTTAGTAACAAATGGAACAATCGGGACCACGACAGAATCTACAAGTGGCGACGACGACTTTGGTTCAGCCTTAAACCTTAGTTATTTCTATCATCGACGAGGGGGCTGGCCAACTGATCTTCATTTTTATAAGTTAAATATGATTGAAGGATCGGGTCAATCTGGTTCTCAAACATCAAGCAATCTATACCCAAGTGACGATAAAATAAAATGGAATGAAACTCCTATTGAGAAACAAAGGGCATTAGAAATAATAAAAGAAATTTCTTTTACAAAATATGATATTCTTGAAAAACCAACATTAGGAATACCAGAAGAGTATGATGCCTCAAAATGTGTTCTTAATTTTGGAGTAATAGCCCAAGAAATAAAAGAATTGAGTAAGAAGTTTCCAGAGTTAAAAGATACTACTAAACAGGGAGACGAATTTATGGCTGTCAATTATAATAATATATTCAGTTTAATGGGAGCAACAATTCAAAATTTAATACAAAGAATAGAAATTTTAGAAGCAAAAAATTAACCTTTCTTATCATAGTATGAGCAACAAGGCGAAAGTCATATATGAAAATACAGACGGTATTGAATTATCACAATGGTTGAGCAGCGAGAACATATTAAAATACTCGAAGAGAAGTAATTACATATTCCACGGCATTTACTAATTCTGTATTATAAATTAATTTATTTTAAGGAATAATTTATAGATACTTATAATAAATGTCTATTAATTTAATAACAGGTTGTATGTTTTCAGGAAAAACATCAATGTTGATAAATGTTGCTAAAATGAATCAATTACTCAATAAAACCGTTATTATAGTAAATTATGAAAATGATACTCGATATTCAGAAAATACCAAAGTTATGACACATTCTGGCATGTCATTTGATTGTGTCCCTTGTGCCAAAGATTTACTTTTTATGCTTAAAGAAGAGCCAAATATTAGAAACGCTGATATAATTTGTATCAACGAAGGTCAATTCTTTAACAATTTAGTAGATTTCTGTACAACTTTATGTAATCTTGGAAAAGAGGTACATATCTGCGGGTTAGACGGGGATTATCTTCGGAGACCTTTTGGTGAAATTTTGAATTTGATACCGATATGCGATACATATGTAAAATTACAAGCACTCTGTATGTCTTGTAAAAATGGAACACGGGCTAGTTTCACTAAAAAAATTACAAATTCTGATAACTTAATTGAAATAGGATCAACAGATATCTACATACCCGTTTGTAGAAAATGTTATAATTAATTTAAAAAAATAAATTAGATATATTGTATAATGGAGCAGATGCGTAAGATTGACGACCTTGAAAAAAAGGTAATTTCTCTAGAGGAAAAAATTAACATTTTAATCAATTTACTCGAAAATGTAAAAGAAGACACTGGTAAGATGTCTACTCATATAGATTTTGTAGACAATGTTTATACAAAAGTTAAAATGCCCCTGTTTTGGATATGTGATAAAGTAAGTTCAATTAAGTCAAATGGGATAAATTATTCCGGTATTGAGAAGTCTTTTGTAAAATACAACAGTGAAGTTCCTGATACTTAATTACAAATAATTACCAACTTTAACAAATTGATTTATAAGCATGTAAAATTACAGACCATGAATAAGGTTAAATTCCTAGTCTGCAATATTAACGATGCTTTCCCCGCTGATATTAATGAATTGATATTCAAAAAAGTTCAACAAAATGCTGCAGAAAGTATTCAAAAGATGTATTACCTCAGGGTCAAGATAAATTTAGACGCTTTTATAATTTTTAACAGGGTGTTTCCTGGTTCGGGTTATTACAATGTTGCTCCTGGAAAGCTTCATAATATTAATAAACTTATCGCTTTTTATGGGACTAGAATTAGATATTCTTTTATCCAAGAACCTGGAATTTGGATAGACACTTTAACGGACGTAATAAATAGATGCGGACATTTTCAAAATTTTCATATAAATAATGCGTATTTCATAATTAATAGAGTTAAGACTTCAAATTATATTTTTAGACGAACTTCCATTCCTTATTGGGAAAATTTATAAATTAATTTATTTTAAAAAATTAAAATAATACGTATTATTAAATAATGTTTGAATTAACACCTATGAATATTGGTATACTGTTAGGTCTTGTAGTTGTCGCGTTTATGTTATGGAAAATGTCTTCATCGAGTGCGCGCGCAGAATATGCAGAAGATATGACTAAGGATCAACTTAAAACCCTTGTCTATTCACTTGCTAAAATCGTTAAAGATTCTAAAGAAGAAGATGAACGTCTTAAAAAGAAAATAAAAGATTTACAATTTGCTGATTCGCTTCAATTAGAACAGACAAAGTTTTTAACTGCAAATATCAATAAAACTACTGCGTTATAAACATTGAGTTTATATTTAACTTACTTTAAAATATTTTATCAAAATAAAATATATATTATACATTAATAAAATATTCTGAATATGACTTCGGTAAGATGTGATAATGATCCAAACAAATGTAGATCCCAGGTAGCTCTTAACAGACTTCTTAAAGATCCTGTATTAGGTCCATTTGTAAGATCTAGAAGAATATCTGAGCAAGATAAATCAAGTGCTCAGAAAATAGGCGGTTATGGCTGGATTTCTTTGCCGACAACAGCGGCGAACGGAACAAATCAACCTAAAAAAAAATTAAATGCGAAAAATGACGTTATAAATTTTTTTGCTATCAAAAGATACTCCCCAGAAGAATCTAGAACAATTTATGATGCTCTGAGCAATAGCATGAGCTCCGGAAAAGGGACTGGGAGAGACATAGTTTTTGATAAAAATGGTAACTTTGCTTGTTGGGACGGAGAGACCAATAAAATTCTCAGGAATCCTATAATACCGCCTAATATGCATAGCGAGGCGCATTTGGCGGCAGGGGTTAAGGGAACAGGCGAAACAAATAATACCCTATTTAATACGCATAATAAGTTCATTGTAGGTACTAATATTTATTTTTACAACGAAAAGATGATAGTAAATCCTAAATTGACTTATATTATTTTGACAAGAGATGATGTCCCTAGCGAAAATTCTGTTTATTATTTAGTGTATAATCCGATGCATAGGAAAAAGTTTCAAGAATATTATACTCATCTAATTAGTTACGACGACGGTATTTGGCGCGGTAATAAATTATTAAAGGCGACCAATAGAGGTTATCAGAGTAAAGATGTCACGACTGTTCCTTCAGCAAGAGGAGGACCCGGACTTAACGCTCCTAGTTATATAAACGTGGCGGCCCGGTATTGTAACGCTCTCAAGATAGGTGGAGACGCACTACCAAATGGTAGACCAGCTGAACATTATGCAGATCCCACGTGTAATTTCATATTAGAAAAAGATAACGCCGATTTGGCTTTAATCATGGGTAAAAATTATACCCAGTCTAATTTAGTTTACGATAGATTTGCAGCTATAAAAAGCACAGAAGCGGAAGCAAAGAAAAACTATGAGAGGAGTAAGGGTATCTTTTTAACTGGGCCAGGAAATAGTCAGCTTCATTGGCCGTGTAAAGATTCTCATCCTAAAGACCAAGAAACATCCTTGTCTTTTGCTGAAAAAGAACAGTTGTTATGGGAAAATTCCAAATCATTTGTAAATGTACTAGGAAATGCTTACGTTAATAACTTCGGTTCGGCATTAGCAAACGAAAACAATGCTCTTAATATTGGAGGCGAAAATTTTAATAAATCACCTGGTTGTAAAGCAAGGGCTTTAAACATTACTTCTTGTACAAACGTAGTGGAAATAGCAGGGGACGCAGAGGGCAACGACATTTCTATGCAGGCGGCATGTGGTATGCAAGTACCAGAAGAAGAAGAAGAAGAAGTAGTAAAAGACGATGATAATGTAAGACCTCCTATTAGGAGACCAGGTAATCAATTTACAGAGGAAGAGGAAGAGGAAGAGAAAGATAATACTATGCTATATATCATAATAGCCGCTTTTATCTTATTTCTAATCGCAATGGTTTTTTTATTTTTTAAATAAAAAATAAATATATATTATAATAAATAAATAATGGTAGCAATCGCCCCCGACCTCGCAGATAAATACTCCAAAACCCATGGTAAAAATCCAAAGGAAGCATGTGCAAGCAAACCAAAAGATAATGCGGCCATGGCTAGAGCCAGTGGAGAAGAAGGTATGGCCAACATTGCCAAAAGTATTGGTATGGACGAGAAGTGTCAAAAACAATCCAGAACCTTTTCTGATCAAAGCATGACCGATGTGGACACTATGGCCGGCGCGATCACCTTATTTGGCGGCGCGGTGGCCTCCAATTCTACAACAGTAACAAAGAATATAAACGACGACCAGATGATGGAATCCGGGTGCGGCACTTTTGCCGTCGCCGCGAATACTATACTCAATGAGACAGCAAACATTTCGTGTACTCTAAATAGTTCTCTTACTGGTTCGACAACAGAGGTAAATGCTGGCGCAAGAATAACAGTTAGAACAAAAGCGCCGTCAATTCGAGCCATCAAGAGCATCAATCAAACTATAAAAAGTATGAACAAAGACTTAGCTAAGGTTTCAACAACTTACCCCCCCGTTCAGCACATGTCACAAAAAATGGCTGAAAATGCCTTAATTGCTCATCAGAATATACAAAAATCACAGGCCGAAGTAATGGAAAAATACATTGAAGAAAATCCAACACGAGCAAACATGAAAGATACTAAACTAGATTTAAAGCTTAAGAACACCGTTAAAATTAAGGCGACACAGAATATCCAGGAAACCCATAAGACAAAAATGGAGGAATCTATTAAAAATATTGCACAGGCCGCTGCAGAGCAAAGAATGAGTCAGGATTTAGGTTTCAGGGCAGGAAGTGCAAATTCTAAGCAGATTATTAAAAATAAGGTTGAGAATATATTCAAATCTGAAAAGAAAAACATCAACGAAAAGATTTCAAATAGTTTTACTAGCGCAGTCTCGAAAAATGAAATTTTAATAGAGGTTGAGGGCTCCATCATCGGCAGCGACATAAATGTCGATATGATGGTTCAGACTAACGTTCAGACGGCACAGGCGGTTAAGTCTGGAGTTTCTATTGGACATCGCGTCGCAGCGGAATTAGGTTCTGAAATTATATCACAAACCCAAACATCTTCAAAATCGGCAGGTTTTGACGATCTTGTTAAAGAGGCTAACGAAGGTCTTGCTAAGCAGATAAAGGCCAAGGGAGAATCTGATGCTGCGTCATTAGGTGCTATGGGTGAAGCCATGGGCGGATTATTTAGTGGAATGTTTTTAATGATGTTGCTTCCTCTAATAATTATATTAGGAGTTCTGTTTTTTGCGCCTAAATTAGTTTCCGGATTTATTCCTCCTCAATTAAAAGTACCGCTTATGATAGGTTTAGTTATACTTATTGTCCTACTTGTATTGTATTACATGGGTGTATTTAGCAGTGAGTCTCGGCGATCATTTCCAACCTCGTCCGAATTTATGTCGGTAGACGATGATGTTGTTGATACACTTGGATATATGATTACTGAAACAAAGGGACAACTTAATAAGAAGCCGTATGAAGACTTTAATTTCACAGCAGGCGGAACGTGGCAATTAGATTAAAAATTAAATGTAACGTAAATATAAATGGGGATATTGTTTTCATACATATTGATAGGGCTCATAGTTTTATTTCAAATATATTCTTACTTCTCGGGAAATTCTAGAAGATTTCCTAAATTACACACAGGCGGTTTAATACTGGGTTATGCTTTTATAATTCCTTACATTTTAAGAATGTCTCCAGATTGGTCTTCATATTCCATGCAATTATTTATTACCCTTTTAATTGTTATATTAAATTGGTTTTCTTTCCATGAAGATAAATCCAGATTTTCTGAAGAAGAATTATGTTTATTTGGGAATTGTAGAAATAATGCCCGTATCACTGGTCATTTGGCACACATATCCGATGCTTTATCGCTATGTTTACTAATTATACCATTCATAGGCGACATGCATCTTAAAGTATTTGTAACAACAGGTCTTATCGCTTATACACTTGTTGGTATAAAAGTAATAGAAGATTATACAAAAGATGGTTCTGTAAGTGATTTACGTGGTTTACCTGAAGAAGAGAAGTGTAAGCGTTCGCGTATAATGGGCGATTCCTGGAGAGGTGCTCTCAATGACATAATCACTGTTTTCGGTATTTTACTTGCTTGGCAGACATTCTTTAGTTGTAATTCCGGTGCATGTAATTCTGGTTCTTTTCCGTTTAATCAATTACCTAAAATGTGGAGCGGCCTTCACATTAAGACAGGATCGAATGTGTTATTTTATTTAACTGTGGTAAAAGTACTTGTATTAGATATTGGTTTAACTGTTGTACCAACATATACAAATTATATCAATACACATTCACAACATGGAAGTCTACCCTCAGAAGAATATGGACTACCAAGATGTTTTGACAATTAATTTAAAATTAAATTAAAATAATTACAAATAATAAATGAAAGTTAATTTAATTCAATTACTTCTCATAATATCCGCTATATTAATCATTGTTTGCGTTATGAAATCCGAAACAAGACGACGCATAGTCCCAAATGTGGATTTCACGTTAAATAGAGAAATCAATAAGTCGAATCCTCGTAAAGATGAATTGATGCACGTCTTTTCTAATATGGAAGTACCGGGGTGGAAATGGGGCGACGTGATGGGCGGCCAAAAACCTAATGTTTAAAAGTTAAATGAGCAATGTAAATGTACAAATAATTATAAATGTATTTTAAGAAATAATCTATAATTATTTATAATGAAGGTAATTACGCGCAGTGGAAAGAAAGAAGATGTCCGTTTTGATTTCATTACGGCTAAACTACAGAATTTGTCCGATAAGAATGTATGGGGAAGAAAATTAAATGTAGATCCAGTGTATATTGCCCAAAACATTTGTAGTCTTATTTACGATGGTATTACTACAACAGAATTGGACGATTTTTCGGCTAGTTTTGCTGCTACTCTATTTAAAGAAGATCCAGATTACCTACTTCTAGCCAGTAGAATTGCGGTGAATAATCATCATAAAAATACAAGCGGAACTTTTTATGAAAAAATGTTGTCTTTGAATGATTTTGGAGTCGTTTCCAACGAATTTATTCAGAGTGTTCAGAAGCATGAAAAATTAATTGAAAAATTAATTAATTACGACAGGGATTATTCATTGTCTTATTTTGGATTTAAGACACTTTTTGCCGGTTATCTCCTAAATAAAAATGGTATTTACGAAAGACCTCAGGATCTTTTTATGCGTGTTGCGGTAGCAATTCACGACGACCCAAAATGTATCACCGACACTTATAATTCACTGTCCTGTAAGTATTAAACGCATGCTACGCCAACACTTTTTAATGCAGGAACAAAATTTCAACAGATGAGTTCCTGTTTTCTTCTTGGAACAGAAGATTCAGTAGAGGGCCTTTATAAGACAGCGGCTGATATGGCTCAAATTTCAAAATGGGCAGGAGGAATTGGAGTACATATCAGTAATGTAAGAGCAAAAGATTCATATATTAACAAAACAGGGGGCAAGAGTAACGGAATTATGCCTCTTTTAAGGGTGTATAATAATATTTCTCGCCACATCAATCAGAGTGGTAAGCGAAATGGTTCTTTTGCTATTTACATCGAACCCTGGCATCCCGATATTTTCGACTTTCTAGATGCTAAGAAAAATAACGGAGCAGAAGAGATGCGAGCGCGAGACCTATTCTACGGACTGTGGATTCCAGATATCTTTATGAAGAGAGTAGAAAAAGACGAGATGTGGTCACTGATGTGTCCAAATGATTGTAAAGGGCTGACTAATACATGGGGAGACGAATTTAATGAATTGTACGAAGATTATGAAAAGCAAGGTAAGTTCAGAAAACAAATTTCTGCTAAGTCTCTTTGGGAAAAAGTAATTAATTCTCAAATTGAAACTGGATCACCTTATATACTATATAAAGATTCTGTAAACAGGAAATCAAATCAGAAGCATTATGGAATGATCAAAAGTAGTAATTTGTGTACAGAAATTGTAGAATACTCAGATTCTAATGAAACAGCGGTCTGTAATCTTGCTAGTCTATGCCTTCCATCATACATTAATGAAAATAATGAAATGGATTACGAACTTCTCGGAGATAAAACTAGAGAATTAGTTAAAAATTTGAACAATATCATCGATATTAATAGTTATCCCACTATAGAGTCTAAAGTTTCAAATATGCGCCATCGACCAATTGGGATTGGAGTACAAGGGTTTGCTGACATTCTGATGAAAATGAAAATTTCATACGATTCTGAAAGTGCTAGGGATATTAATAAGAATGTATTTGAATGTATCTATTACAATGCTCTTATCGAAAGTAATAACATTGCTAAAAATTCTAGTTCATATGAAACGTTCGATGGGTCGCCGGCGTCTAAGGGTATTCTACAGTTTGATATGTGGGGTGTAACACCCCAATTCATCGACATTGGAAAATGGAACACTCTTAAACAAGACATCATTTCATTCGGTCTTAGAAATAGTCTTCTTGTAGCGCCTATGCCTACCGCTTCCACAGCTCAGATAATGGGAAATAACGAATCATTTGAGCCATATACATCAAATATTTACACGCGCGCCGTACTATCAGGAAATTATATCATTGTGAATCAGCATCTAATTGAAGAATTGCGTGCGAGAAATCTCTATACTAAAGAACTTATTGAACAGATTATGCTTAACAAAGGATCAGTTCAGAATTTGAATTTACCTAATGATATTAAAAGTGTTTATAAGACTGCCTGGGAAATGCCTCAAAAGAGTATTTTGAATCTAGCAATAGACAGGGGTCCATATATTGATCAGAGTCAGAGTTTAAATTTGTTTGTTAATCCGCCTCAACCGAAAATTATTCACTCAATTCATATGTATGGTTGGAAAAACGGCCTAAAGACGGGGTCTTACTATATTAGAACTAAACCTATACTAGAAAATCAAAACTACACGACAGATGCTTCAAAGGAGAAAAACGCGCCTAAAGATTGTTTGATGTGTAGTGCGTGATAACGTATATTAAACCAATTAAAAGTAACAAGGTGATAATTATATGAAAGTAACTGGAATCTCTATTTTGAAAATCGTGTTTAAATGTTTCAAGACTGGGTGAAGTTTTATTTAATTTTTTATTTACTTTGTCATGGATATTGTACGTCCAGCGAATAAGAGTTTCTCTGGATTCCAAGGCTTCTTCCAATAAAGATGCGTCAATAATTTCCTGCGAAGAAACACTACATTTATCACATGGTAATATTTTCATAAATT
>Ga0181400_1001092_pt1 | contig 11408 bp, 10 predicted proteins | sample 23SPOviralmetaG_FD_130129 | JGI IMG/M metagenome (GOLD analysis project Ga0181400, IMG submission 130129) | Marine viral communities from the oligotrophic San Pedro Time Series (SPOT) site, San Pedro Channel, CA, USA - 23 SPOT_SRF_2011-06-22 | ecosystem: Environmental > Aquatic > Marine > Strait... | reverse complement strand
TTCTGATCTAAAAATATTTTTTCTTCCATGTTGTTACCTATTACTTCGTGATTATGTTATTCTACTCTAAGTAAATTTAATAAAGCAAGTAACTGACAAGAAATAATAGAAATATTATTCAGATTAAATCTTCAGAAAAAATTTACAGAAAATTTATCAATAACATTTACGCATTAATAAGGAGGTAAAAATGAGTATAGATAAAGTTACAAGAGAGGAGTGGGATAAATTGGAAGATATAAAAAAATCCAACAAGGTAGACATGGTAAACAAGCCACCGCATTATCAAGGCAAGATAGAGTGTATTGATCTGATAAAAGATAGAGTTGGTTCTAATAACTTTCCAGCTTACCTAGAAGGTAACATCTGGAAATATTTATATAGACATAAAAATAAAGACAGCAACATTGAATGCTTGGAGAAAGCACAATGGTATTTAAACGCTTTAATTAAACACTACGAAGAGCTGTGAATCCATATAAGATAAATGGCCCAGCATTAATTAGTTTTAGTGGTGGGCGAACATCAGCATATCTTTTGCATCACATAATACAGGCACATGAAGGAAGACTGCCCGATGATGTTTATGTTATTTTTGCCAATACTGGCAAGGAATGTCCTGAGACCTTAGACTTTGTGAGAGACTGCCAAGAAAAATGGGATGTCAATATTGTTTGGCTAGAGTTTGATTGGCAAGGTGGAGAAAATCAAATAACCAACATTGTCAATTACGATACAGCAAGTAGAAATGGTGAGCCTTTTACCAAGATGATTGAGTATTTTAAGACTAGAACTGAAAAAAATACCCCAGGTAAATATGATAAAGACTCTGCCCTTCTACCAAATCCAGTTGCTAGGTTTTGTACTGATAAATTAAAGGTTGTAAGAATTAATGATTATATGAAACAGCAAGGTATAAAAATATACGATACTGTTCTCGGTTTAAGATATGATGAACCAAGAAGGGTTGCAAAACAAAAATCCAAAAACACGCAAAAGAAATTTAATCTAACACCTTTGTATGACGCAAAAGTAACTAAAGAAACTGTTAATGATTTTTGGAGAGAGCAAGATTTTGATCTAAATCTTCCTATCATAGATAACGAAACGCCACATGGTAATTGTGATTTATGTTTCTTAAAAAGCTACAAAAAAATAACGCAGATTATTAAAGAAGATAAAAGCAAAGCTATATGGTGGGCTGAAACTGAAGAAAAATTTAATAATCGCTTCAGAAAAGATAGGCCAAGTTATAGAGAGCTAATACCTTTGGTTGATGTGCAAAAGGAATTTGCTTTTGATGATGAAAGCATGGATTGCTTTTGCCATGACTAATTAGACATCATTATCTTTTGCATATAGTTACCGACATTCTGCATTTCTTCGGTGGCTATATGCTCTCTAGTTTTACGGTAACGCTCAGTAGCCTTTATGCTTTTATGTCCCATAAGAGTCTTCACATCTTCAATCTTCATTTGCTCACCTGCCATAGTACCAAAGTTATGTCTTAGATCGTGGAACGTCACATCTGGACATCCCGCAGCTTTTCTAATTTTGTTCCAAGTGTGGAACGGATATTTAACACCAAGTATTGTTTCGCTGTTTCTATCGCAAGAGTTAATGATTGCCATAGCTTGATTGTTTAGATGTATTACTCTTGGCTTACCTTGGTAGTCTGTTTTATGTTCTTCTAAGACTAATTTATTACCATCAAGATCAGACCACTTAGCACTACCAATCTCGCTAACACATCTACCACCAGTCAAGATACATAGCCTTATATACTTGATAGAATTTAAGTGTCGCTCATGCGTTTGTGACTCTATGATATTGATCTGCTTATTTATTTCAGCGAACTCTTTATCTGTTAAAGGCCTATCACGTTGCATCTCAGGGTTCTTTTTAACGTACTTTGCAGGGTTATACTTAACTAAAGACAATCTAATGCTGTTCTCAAACACAGAACTAATCAATTGCACCACCCTATTGGCTTGATACTTAGCTCTTTTACTTACAGCAATATGTAGCTTAGTTATATCACCAGTCTCAACGCTTTCTAGTTTCATCTTACCTAAAGTATTCTTAACATCTCTATCCCACATACGTCTTGGCTCACCATCTATCTTGCCATCCTTCATCTCAACGCACTTCTTATTATTGTTGAACAAGTCTTCTAGCTTTAACTCAAATGCCTGGTTTAAGGTATAAGCATCAGCTTCTACTTTCTTTGCTTCTAATGGATCAATGCCTTGTGCTACTTCACCAAGTATTTTTTGTGCTTTGTTTCTTGCAACACCAATAAGAATATCTGTGTTGGCTAACTTCATAACTCTTCGTCTACCATCTATCCGATAGTACACATAATATCCTGTTGGATAAATTCTAAGACCTTTCACTTTTGTATCAGTCTGGTATTGCGCCATGCTTTCCTCCATTTGCCATCCATTTGCCAAAATCAGCAGTATTGATGTGATTGTTTACCTATTAACGAGTAAATTATAAAATGAATCTTGTAAAGAAAACAAGGGTTTTTAGTAAAAAAAAGTAATGATGTGAAATTGTGTGATGGCTTGTAAACATAGTGCGCTACCAGGCTGCGCTACTCCCCGAACAGTTAAATAACCGCTAATTTCTGGGGTTTTTCAAGAGGTATGTCATGGACTGATATGCCTATTTGTCGCCCATTCGCCGAAATTATTGCATCCATAGCCTCTCTAAAACTCTCTATTGAATTAACAGCTTTCATGGGTTCGTCATGTACAGAATATTGTAGGTATTTGCAATTGTTAAAAGGTAGGAAGTAAACATTCTGGTATTTAAGATTAACCAAGGCGAATATATCAATGGTGTTTTCTTTGTACTCTCTTGACTTACTGTGTGATCCTTTGCGTAAATCAAACCGCCAACTGTTTCTTGCTTTTTCTATATGGGTAACTGTCTTGACTTGACAGCGATACATTTTGTTTTCCCATTCAAAGATTATGTCAGCGTTAGCACCATGAGGCATAACTGTTACAGTATCGGTTTCCCTTGCTATCACCGAGCAAGTTAGGTATTCGCCACTCCTACCTATTCTCTCCGTTGCTCGTGTCATGTTGGGACATGTTAGTTAGAAGAATCTTCCTCATCTAAAAATATTTCTGGGTAATTATTTGTTATATAAGCTCTAACAGCTATTTGATTTTGTTTTGTATCAGACTTTAACATAAGAAGTGCAAACTCGGGATCAAGCATTGCTTTTGTAATTATTTTCTCTCCTACCTCTTGCTTTGTTCCACCCCTAATTATATCTCCGCCATATCCCATAATAGCTCTAATGCCTTGACCTTTAACAATTCCATACCAAGAAGCTAATACTGTTTTAAGCCTTTGACTGTCCTTTCCTAGAGCATTAGTGCTACTACCAGTAGTTGTTTGTATGTTAATTCTATCTAGCTCTGTAACTCTTTGTCTTACTCTATTTAAAGAGTCCATTTCAGATTTGTTAAAAATACCGCTTAAGACTTTTTGGAATTTTGGTTGGGTTAATAATTTGTTTAATTTTGCTAGAGATGCTACTTGTATTTCTTCACCTGTAGAAGTTACTCCTTTGGTATTTATAACCCTGTTATAAATTTCATCTCTTAAACCAGCTTTAAGACCAAGTTGCGCTTCTGGATTTTTACTAATAATATTTTTTAGTTTAGCTAACTCTACTGTAGGGTTTTGACTTGATAGTATTTTACTTACAGCGTCTTCTGGTTGCAATTCTGTAAAGTATTTAAAAACAGACTTGTCTGCATCAGATTGTGTTTGTTTTAAATTATTTTTTGCTTTTACTACAGCTTTAGCAAGACCAGTTGTTTTGTCTGCGCTTCCTTTAAGTGTAGTTCTAAGATTTACAATTTCTGATTTTAAAGATGGAAACTGATCTAATATTGAGTCATATCTTTTCATAAACTCATATATTTGTTTAGGTGCAACCTCTCCCTTACCCTTAAATGCTCTTTGTGCTAATTCACCAATCATAAATTCTCTAACTTGAGATTCCATTACTTCAGGGTTTTGTGCATTATTTATAATGCTTCTAAGTTGTTCAGCACCCTCTGTTGGGCCTAATAAAAACTTCTGTGCTGTTTGTGTTTGTAGGCTTTTATTACTAACAGTATCATCCGCCCATTTACCACCAAGACCATCTTTAAACTTAGGTGCATAAATGTTTTTATAAAAATCATTAGCCTTAACTGCTGCTTCAGCTGCATCAGATGGTATTGTTGTAAATCCTTCGGGAACTATTTTTTGACCTTGATTAAAACTTGCCAAGTTCTCTGTATATTTATCAATTATTCCTCTGATTTTTTCTAAACTTTTTGCCGCTACTGCTGAGTCGTTTTTGTATGCTTGGTTAATAGCATCATTAACATTTGCTCTTAAATCTATTAATTCTTTGTAAGAGCTTTTATTACCTTTTGCCTGTGCTTCTATAGCATTGTCTATAGCTTTAAATATTCCTCCACCATACGTTTGTACAGCGTCTGCTTCTGCTGTTTTTAATGGTGCTTTCGGTTTTCTTATAAAATCTGCTGCTTTTTTAAGAAGTGAAAGATCAACCTCTAAAGTACCATTTGGATCAATAGCATCATATAAGTCTTTTTTCTGTTTATTTAAAACAAGTAGTTCGTTTTGTAATTGATCGTCTAAAGTCCTAGATGCAGACTCTTGGCTAGACCTTGTTGAGTTATTGTATTTTGCAATTTGTGAATCAAGCTCACTCTTTGCAACTTCATAATTTTGTTCAGCTTTAAAAACATTAGAATCTGCTGTTCTTAAATTTGCACTACTTGCTTCTGTTACTGCTGAAGCGGTATCAGTAATGTTACCAGTAGACGAACTTATATTTTTTGTTTCATCACCAATCGCACCAACATTTCTTATCATTCTTTCAACCATTTCTGGTCTGCTTGATATGGCTCTGTCTGTAGCTATACCCATTGTATCTCCACTAGCCACTCCTGTGGTTGGATTATATCCAGGTATCTCACTTCTGTTTACTACATTCTCAAGTTCGGCTGTTGCTTTTTTAGGATCAAGAAAAACATTACCAGGAGTCTGTAACAGCTCTGGTATTTCTCTTTCTATATTTTTTTTAGTTGGTAATTTTGATCCTAAAAATCTAAATGGGGATAGAACCGCATCAACTGCTGGCCCTGCGGCTAAAACTTCACTACCTACTTTTAATCTTTGTGTAAGAGCATCATCAGTTGGTTGGACTGCTGTAGGGCCTCCTAAAAGGTTTCCTAGAGAAGTTGTCTCACCTGGAACTGAAACAGCAACATCTGAAGCTGCCGATCCTAATAAGCCAGATGCATAATTAACTGCTTTAGGAGCATTAGCAAATTGCGCTGCTTTAAATGCAGTCATTCCAGGAACTGCATATTGTCCTATAGCTCCAACAGTATCTGCTCCTGGCAAACCGCCCTCTACTGTAGGAATTGTTTTTCTTATCGTGTCTGCTATACCAGCAGAACCTTCTGCACCAGGCAATCCTGTCTTTGCATATAAATCAAAAGGCAATGAACCAACACCTCTTGCAATGCCACTACCAGCATTCATTAATACTTGATTTGGAAAACTGGATGTAAAGCGGTTATCTGAAAGATTAATAACATTCTGACCTTGGGCATCTTTTTGTATGTTTTGAATCCCTACAGAAGCTAACGCAAGGTCTTTAAAGCTTGGCTGTTTATCAACAACCTCTTCATTTACTTTAGGATCTGGATTGCTTTCATAATAACTTTTAAAAGCATCATCTATATCTTTTTCGGTTGGAGGTGTATCACCAGTAAGTTTTAATTTTGTCCCTGTTTCTGGATCAGTTATTATATAGCTTGGCATAATTATTAATTAACAACTTCAATTTGATATTTTCCAACAGAAGCTGGAGCAGGAGAATAACCAAATGTAGGCAAATCTGAAAATCTACTTATAGTACCTTGTATGCTTTTATTACCTGGATACTTTCTTCTTTGTGTTTCTAAATATGTTTCGTGTTGACCACTTAATGAATTGTGTAACGCACCTAAAACACTTAATCTTTTATCAACATTAGCACCAGAGCCTCCAATCATTTCTATAGCAGCATCAACATCTTTATCCGACAATCTTCCACCAGGATCTTGTTGTTTTGCTAGTGAATAAGCTAATCTCATTACTGTTGATGTAGCTATACCTCTATCAGAAGATATTTTATTTAAAACATTTCCATGTTTGTTTTGAATGTAGTTAACTTTTTCAGCATATTCTTTAGGATAATTTTCTTGAAAACTAAGTAATTTATTGGCTGATTTAACTTGATAAATACCTGTATTTACAAGATCGGCTATTGCTCCAGCTAATGTTGGTGAGTCTCTTCCTTTATCAAGAACGACAGCAAGGTCATTAACTAAATTTAAAGTGTTTCGTGTATCTTGCCATTTTTGTGATATTTCATCATTAGCATTTGTTGGCGCATTAAATGATCCAGATGGACTAGAACCAACTGTAACAAATCCTTGCTTAGTTAATTCTTCTTTTAATGTAGGGTTATCTATAAGATCCCAATTAGTAAAAACTTCAGTGCTTGGATTACCATTGGCATCAAAAAATGGTATGATTTTTTTCTCTCCATACAAATCTGTTTTTAACAAATTCATCTCATAATTTTCTTGTGCGCTTCTGTTCGGATTATTATTTAACTCCATTAGTCTAATTCTTGCTCTTTCTGACTCTGTACTATTATCTTTAGGTGTACTCACTAAACTATTGATAACCTGAGCAGGTATACCTGCGTCTGCATAATCCATCACCATTTGAATATTTTTTGGTGCGTTATTGTAAATATTTCTTCTATCTAACTCTTGCTGTGCTTTCAACTGCCTAGCTTCATCTTCTGCTTTTCTTTGTGCTAGTCTGTTTGAATGAAAAGCCATTCTTTGTGTATCACCAGACTGGTTAGCACCAATCATATTAAAAGTGTCAGCTAGATTTTGTAATTTTCTTGAGCGCTCTGCTCTCTTTCTTTCTTCATCTTCTAATTTCTTTTGCTCATTAATAGGTGATATGTTTATACCCAACGAACCTGTATCATTAGGGTTTAAATTTAAAAGACCGCCTGGATTGTTGAAATTAAATTTTTGCATAATTTTTAACCGAACAGACCTTGAACTGTATTATAAGAACCAATGGCATTACCGATTCTGTCCATTCCGCTTACTTTGTTTTGAGATGTAGTTGTCATGCCTGGTGTTCCACCGAATACAGCACTACGCAATAAATCTACCTGTTGTGGGCCATAATTCAATCCTCTTGTAAACTCGTTGTAGTTTGCATCTAGTCCAGCTTGTCCTAGTCCTTGTTGCTGGTTTCCAATACCAGATAGTAAACCTAATCCTCTGTATTGATCTGCTAACTGATTACCAAATAAACCAGCTCTGAAGTTTCTGTCGTTTAATGCTAGATTTGCTGCGTTGTTAAATCCAGACTGTCTTAAATTACCAGAGGTTCTACCAGCTATGTCTGCAAAGTTTTTGTTTGTTTCTGATTCAAGCAATGCTGAACGAGAACCACCAAAAGCACCTCTGCCTATTGCTGCATCTTGATCGCTTTGTATTTGCATCTGTCTTGCATCATTAAGATCACCAAGTGTGTTATTAATAACTTGTTCGTTATAAGGATTCTGAAATTGTTGTATGTTAAGTGGGCCTTGAGCTAAGTTGTTTAGTTGTCCTGTAGGATCAAAAGATAATGATCTACCAAACATGTTTCTTGTTGCATCAAAACCAGCCAGTTGATCTGGATTAAATCCAGCTACTCTAGCACCTGTGTATGGTGTAAATGGTTGACCTGCTACGCCTTGCGCTCTGTTATATAAATCTTCATAACGAGCTGCAGTTGCTGGATCAACTGTAGAGGTTGATGTTTGTTTAGGCCCGCTACTTTTAGAACCTAAATAAGCTGCTCCTAAACCTAATACTGTTTCTATTCCCATAATTATAATTCCTTCTTGACTATGTATTCTTGTTCAAAACCAAGATGTTTAATTTTTCTTAGCCATCCTTTACGACCACCGCCATAAAGGTATTTGCATTCACATTGTTTTGCAAACTTCTCTATGCTTTTAAGCATTTCTTCTAGTTCTTCGTAGCTACCACCACACAAAAATAAATTTAAAATTCTATATTTTGGAAACTCGCCAAAACTAGATATATAAAAAGCGTCTTTACCAGGCCATATATGAAATAATCCTTGCCCGATTTTTTCTTTAATATCAATTAGATTATACCTATCTTGATGCTTTAATGCACTAATAATATGTGGCTCTAACCTTTCAAACTCTAGCTCCCAGTCTTCTTTAGACTGTTGCTGTGGCGGAGATTGTTCCGTTGTCTGCGATACTAAGTTTATATTTTGTTCCATTTGGACTCACTAATACGAGTTCAGTAGCATCTACACCACTAACCTCTATTCTTTCACCTTTCTTAAATGCTAACCCATCTCTGTACTCTATTTCAGAAATCAGATAGTTTTGATAATCTGTATCTAATACTGGCCCTGGTCTTCTTAATGCCTTTCGTGCCATTACCTACGACCTCTTTTTTTAACATCTAGTCGTATATTACCAACTTTAAATAACTGGTCTGTGTCGCCTGTTATTTTCATCTTAACTTGTCTTGCTGTAAATCTTGCGTCTGTGTAACCATCAGTTTCAAAAGTAAAGCTACCAAAATCTGTCTCTGCACCAAGTGGTGTAAATCTTCCTGTAAAACTTAATACAACTCCAGGTAAGGTGTTTGCTTCTTCATCTGGGATAATCTGATTACATTGTACATAGTTATCACCAACGCCTATCTCAATAGGCCCTGACGTTGCGTAGGGTACTGCTGAACCTAAGTTCTCTGAGTTAGTTAATGTTGTGCTGTCGTGTTCGTAAACAAAACCAGCGCTATCACATGCTGTTGGAAAATCTAATACGCCTTGGTCTAACCAACATCCTCTATCCATTGATCCAATACTCCATACGTTCTCTATGTAGTTCCAGATAACATATTTGTTTGGTGTTAACTGATCTGTGCCAACAGGGAAGAAAAACCACATCTCATTAAAGTTAGAGTTGTGACCACCACATGATGTTTTTCTATATGGGCTATTTATATTGTCATAAACAAAATCATGTACTTCGCATTTTATTTCTTTGACTGATCCATCAAATACAAAGAATGAGTTTTCACCCATCCAACATAAGAATGAATCAGCAGCTATAACTGTTCTTGGACTGATTGCTTTACAGTTAGTACCAGCGTCTTGTATGCCATAGATAAAAGGAGAACCTGTGTAATACAATCTAGCTACACCAGTATCAGTAAAGATAATAACGTCTGTTTGCCATTTAACTGCACTTAATACTCTACCACCTGTAGGTATTTGTAAATCACCAGCAGTATTGGTTGATGCCGCAGTCCATGTTGTTAGTGTTTCTCTTGATGACCATTGTATCTTTCTTGGATCGCCACCTGCACCTAAAGCTACAACGTGTCTTTCGTTAGTAACTAATACACCAGCACAGTTAGTTGGCGCACCTGAAACGGGTGCTGCTATTGTGCTAGGTGTGTTTGGATTCCATTGAAATATTCTTCCGTCTGATGGACAACAGAAAAGTAATATCTCGCCAAAGTTGTCAAAAGAAAAAGAGTTAGTGTTAAATAATAAACCAGATTGTGAACGTGCATCACCATAGTCTTCAACGTCATAGTGATATGCACCATATCCTAAAGGATCAAAAGATGCGTCTGTAACAAAACCTGATGGCGTGATGTCATACCAAGTATCATCTATTAAAACATTAATCGTTTTTCTTGTTCCAACTACTAATACTTTTTTACCACCATTGGTTATGTAGGAGAACATACCAGTAGGAGTACCAGTAAGAGCCGATGTGTTGAGTTTTGTCCATCCACCGATTGGTCTTAGGTATCCGTTTTCAAAACGTACTAAGTCACCGTCTGTCCATCTTCCTTTGTTGGCATAATCAGTACCGTTAGTGACAATGCCAGGTGGGGGAGTCACTTGTATTAATGGCATTTAATTCTCCAATGCTTCTAATCTTGTTGTTAGTTCTTGAACTGCTGCGACTAAAAGAGGGACAAGTTTGCTTTGGTCTATGCCTTGCATTTCATCACCATCTTTTTCACCAACTACTGCTTCTGGAACAATGTCCTGTACTTCGTGTGCAAAGAAGCCATCAACTGTTGTATCTGGATCAACAATAAAATTAAATCTGTATGGCTGTAATTGTTTTAATCTTTCTATACCATTTGATATAGCTACTTCATTTTCTTTTAATCTGTAATCTGATGATGTGTTATATGCTACTCCTGATGCACCAGAATTAGAAATACTGCCAATTTCTCCGTTGCCATTAAAAAATGTCATAAGTCCATGACCACCAATACCAGAATAACAAATATTTACTCTACCCTCTGGGTGCATACTTGCACCAATAGTTGAATCAGATGATACCGCGCTAGTTCCCACCCCAACAACACCACTACTATTAACAGTCATCCTACCAGTACCACCAGTAATAAAGTTCATTTTATTATCAGCATGACTATAACTGATACCACCAATGTTAGAGTTACCTGAGTCACCAAATCTAAACTGTCCAACATTAGATGCGCCAGATAATATTGTCATTCCTGAATCAGCACTACCCTCTATAACTAATTCATCAGCACTAGTTAAAACAGATGAAGCTCCGCTATCACCAGTTTTAATGTGTAAGCCTGTTCCTAAGTCTTTGCTAGATAGTCCAGATGTTGCAAAGTAATTACTTACTGTAACTGGAGGTGTGCCAAATCCTAGGGTTACAACATTATTGGTTACGTTTGTAGCAATTAAAGCTGTACCATTAGATGTGTTTGTAGTGTCGGGTAACACCAATGTTATGTTTGCATCGTTTAGATCTGCTGGCGCTTTTAGTCCAATTGAGTAACCACTTGCATCAACAAACTTTAATGCGTTTTGCAAGCCATTTCCATTTAAAAATACATCGGCACTTGCTGTTAATGTACCATTTACTTTTAAATTTTTACCAGTTCCCACATGTAGGCCAACACTTGTTCCTGCTCCATTTGCCGAGAAGACTGCATCTACTTGATCTAAATCTGTATTAAGTTTAGTACCCCAAGTATTAGTAGAACTTCCTACCTCTGGTTTTCTTAGTTGTAAGTTAGTTGTATAAGTATCAGCCATAATATTTTACTCGCCTATAGTTTTTGTTTCAGTCGTAGGTGTTATCTCTTCAGATATCTTAGCATCTAAAGCAGACTTTAAGTTTGCTACTTCCTCTTCACCCATGATGCCCTCAACCCAACCAGTAACCACTGCATTGG
>Ga0181400_1001091_pt1 | contig 11411 bp, 24 predicted proteins | sample 23SPOviralmetaG_FD_130129 | JGI IMG/M metagenome (GOLD analysis project Ga0181400, IMG submission 130129) | Marine viral communities from the oligotrophic San Pedro Time Series (SPOT) site, San Pedro Channel, CA, USA - 23 SPOT_SRF_2011-06-22 | ecosystem: Environmental > Aquatic > Marine > Strait... | reverse complement strand
TCTGTATAATATCTATATGAAAAGAAAAAGGAAACCACATTTTCCTAGATGAATGAGTGTGGAGGTTATGTCTGAACATACACTGAGGGATGAAAATGCCCTCCCCAATTTAACAATATAACAAAGGAGAGCATTATGCCAGTAAAATTTAAACCAAGTGCAAAGAAATATGTCAGAGGCGTACCAGCAAGTAAATTACCTATGGAACACTTCTACATCAAAAACACACCAAAACAAGAGTTGTTTGAGTACATCAACGACAGAGGTTCAAACATGAAACCTAAAGTAAGACAGAAGTGTCTAAACGAACTAGTCCGCAGAGGTATAGTTATCGAGTGGAGCGAGGTGAAGTCATGAAGTGGGGTGGTAAAGCAGTACATAAAAGTCATGTAAAGAAAACATCACAGGGCGATTCACATAGAAATATGTCCCTCAACAAGAACAAACACAAGAAGCGTTCGTTCAAGAAGTACAGAGGACAAGGCAGATAAGTGGGCAAAATAATACAGTTCCCTACTCGGAACGAGTCCACTAGGTTAGTAGAGGAGTTAGAGGTATACGAGGCAGAAATACAAATGTGCCTCACTGACCTACAAGATTTAAACGAACACATTGTTGAGTTGACAGCAGAGTATGAGCATCTACTCAACAAATTGTGTACAATGCAAGGCATTAAATTGCCAGAGGAATTATGAGTAAGAAAGCGAAACAATTAGAACAACACATACGCGACATGAAGTATCGTATGGAATTAATCAGAACAGTAGTGCCAGTACTAGTGCTAATTCTACAAGTTTTTATACTAGGTAGAATACTATGAAGAAAGGCAGTATGCAATACGACCAGTATGGTCGCAAAAGAAAAGTATCTCATCTATACAAAAGTACAAAAGCGAAACCAAACTTTGATGTACAGATGAAGAAAAGATTTAGAGATGTGAGTGACATACCTAGTATGCCTGTTGGAGAGTACAAAACTCCAGAGGACAACTCATATAAACAAGACATCAGTAAGCAGTATACAGTATCAATTGCTTACAACAAAGGTGCGTACCAAGTGATACCAAAGAAGGAGATAAAAGACATTGGAAAATAATAAGATTTATGGAAATAAAAGACACTATGCAGTAGGCATGGAAGCAAATGGTAGTAAGATATCGAAGATAGACTACCCAGCAGATACAAAACCTAAGTATGCACATTGGGAATGTCCTTCAAGGAACTGTAAACATATGTTTATAACTTTAGAGGATGGCAGAACAATTCGTGATGATGAACTCTTACTCAAAAAAGAGTGGGATTCAATTCAGAAAGCAGAAAAGTTTATATCTGAAATCAGTGGAGGAGTGGCGTAATGAGTAAAATTAATGACTACGCAAGATTTGTAGACTCTTGTACTTCAGATACTAGTAAAGATACGACCAAAATGTGTGATAGACTAGATAAACTTATGGGAAATCACACTATGCAGAATGGTGTATTGATTGACTGTGAGATAGATATGGCAAGATTGATGACTGCCTTGATAGGAATGATGGCAGAGTCGGGAGAGTTTGCTGAAGTAGTGAAGAAGAAAGTGTTTCAGAACGATACACAGTTCACAAACGAAGAAGTTTTTCACATGAAAAGAGAGTTAGGAGATGTACTTTGGTACTGGGTTCAAGGGTGTATAGCACTTGGGTTCACTCCTGACGAAGTAATGGACGAGAACATTAACAAACTAGAGAAGAGATATCCGAATGGTTTTGAGGTGATTCGTTCAGAAGTAAGGGCAGAAGGCGATATCTAATGCTGTTAAGAGGAGAGTTCGACATACACATCATGAATGCTTGTAATTTAAGTTGCAAGAACTGTTCAGTATTAGATTTTAAGTATGGAGATGACCAAGAAGGTAAGATAGTTAATAGTTTTTTAACAGTTGAACAGGTAAAAAGACAGGTAAAATTGATAAAAGATAACAATTATCAACTAGAAACAATAAAAATACTTGGGGGCGAACCAACACAGCACCCCAAGTTCCCTGAAATCGTTGACTTCTTAATAGATTCAGAGGTTGCCAAAGAGGTGCATGTAAATACAAATGCCCTCCATATGACTGAAGAAGTAATAAGTGCATGTTCGAAACTGGATAAAGTACTCATTAGTATATATCCTTTGGTCGATGTCAACACTAATGTATTAGGTAAGTATAAAGAAAGTGGTATTTCGAAGCAATTTAAAAAGACACATCTATCAGTGATAGCATCTTTTGAAAAGTTTGGAGTGCCACAACCTAATATGGAGTACACTCAAGAAGGGAATTGGGATAGATGTTGGCAGAAAGACAACTGTAGAACGCTAGAAGGAGAGATATTATATCAGTGTGCAGTCTCTCATGGTAAAAAAGAAGAAGGTATACACATATCAGAGTGGGGAGATAAACTAGATACAATGTTAGATTTATGTAAGACTTGTCCTTTTCCACCAGCACACGAACAGTGGACAAGTTTAAAACCGAAGAAAGATTACAGAAACCTACACAAAGGACTAAAGTTGTGGGAAGATTATAACAACAAAATTAAAATTAAGGAGATTTAACATGGCAAATCATGTACACTTTACAATTCAAGTACAAGGAATTGAAGATGAACAGTTTAACTCTCAAGTTAAATGGGAGAAAAGAACTATCAAAGACTGGAATGGCAACGATATGGAAGTCAATCAGATTGTAGAACTAGAAGAACAACCATTCATGGATGTAGGAGAGAAACTTTATACAGAACAGGGATGGATGGAGAACTCATACGACTGGTACTGCGATAACGTAGGTGCTAAGTGGTGTCACATTGACGAAATGCAAGATGGATATATTACTGGTTACAGTGCTTGGAGACAACCACATGAAATGGTATTAAATATACTAGAGCATTTTGCTAATAAGTACAATACCGAAGTAAGTGGTAGTATGACTTATGAAGATGAGTTTAGAAACTTCATGGGTAAGCAATATTATGGAACAGTTTGTGGAACAGTTTATGATGAGGATGAGGTCTGGAGTGCTTGGGAAGGAGACTACTGTGAGACTGATGCAGATGAACTTATGGTAGCATTTAATGAACTCTATCCTAGTATTGACACTGAATCAGAGGACTTTGATTACTATGGAGAGTACAAAGTCGATGGAGAAACTATCTATCCTAATGAAGTATTAGATGAGATAGCAGATAAATTCTGGGAGGATTGCTAATGACTGAACATACAGAGTTAGTTGAAAGACGAAGGGTTTACCTAGCTGCAGAGGACTGGGGTAATAAGATATGTCAACACTATGCTTGTAAAAATGGTGGTGACTTAGGATTTGGAGAGGGCTACTTTGTTTACTATAATAATGGAGCAGTACATAAACTAGAGGGTAAGAACATAACAATAGTACAACCCCCACAGTCAATTGAGGAGGTAATAGATGCGTATACTAGAAAGGATAATTAGTAGAATTCTAGAGTGGTCGTTCAAAAGAACAGCAGATAAACAATGGAGAAACAGAAAAAATGGCAGTTAATTACACACAAGACCAAGTAGAGTATATAGTAAACCAGTATAGATTAGAACCAACTAGAGAAACTGTGGAAGAATTATCACAAGAACTTAACAAGAGTGTGAAATCTATTATAGGAAAACTATCAAGAGAAGGAGTGTATAGAAAAACCGAGTACACAACCAAAGCGGGTGAGAAACCAGTCACCAAACTAGAACTGGTAATTGAATTAGGAGAAAGATTAGAACTACAGGAATGGGAACTAGCAGGACTAGAGAAAGCACCCAAGACTGCATTAAAAGCATTAAGGAGAAAAATATGAGAGTATGTAAATTAGTAAAAGCTGGAGAGAACCTTCAGACAATAGACAAGCATGGTATATATGCAGAGGTATTGGAACTTATCGAAAGTCCCAGCGGGTATAAAGCAAGACTAGAATTCGCTGATGGACACAAAGACTTGATATCAGTACGCAGACTAAGAATGCTACAGAGTGAAGTACCTAAGTCAAGAGGAAGTTTCTGGGACTAAGGGAGAATCACTTACAATTTGACCCAACTTGTTTGGGTTTTTTTGTGCTTAAAAAATTTTGAATTGGCACAAGTTGTGTAGATTTTTGAGAAGTTTATAGTAATTAAGTGTTATAGTGAAGTTATTAAGCTCATGAGTTGAGCTTAGTCGATACTTGGTTGTATCTTGTTGATATTGATTATACAATTAACACTGTATCTCTTTCCTAGATTTGAATACTCGCTTTCACTCTCGCTTCGCTTCGTTCAAGCTCTTAGTATCAGTTAGGAAGAACCAGTGTAACTGGTAGTTTGTATTGACTGTATATCAAATTATACATTTATTATATCACAACTTTTATCATAATGCAAGAAGTGTTTTTCCTAGGGGTATGAAATTGTGTTTTGGATTGGGTATGATGAATAAGAAAATATATTATTCTTTCATTGAGGGATGTGAAATTTAGTTCTATTGTTCAAGGAATTTTCGATAGGTTAGATTCTCTTTGTGATTCGTAATCTTCTTTCGAGTTGAAATGCTTTTCGTGCCTCTATCTCTCGTGTTCTTTTCCTATAATTGTTCGCTTGATTTCTTTTAACATTGGGTTTGATGTAGTATTTTCTTTCTCTTACTTCTTCTTTTATCCCAGCATTGTCACATTTTCGCTTGAAAATACGCAGTGCTTTTTCGAAGCTCATGTTCTTAGCATCAACTCTTGGCATCTGACCTCCTGTTAAAAGTCCAACCACGTTTCCTTAGATAGTATACTAATGAGGTGACTGACGCTGGGCTCCTGTCCAGTGCAAGTGCGATATCTTCCGTTGACTTTACATTGTAATGCCGTTTGATGTATTCTTTTTCTGTAGTAGTCCATGTTCTTTTCATTCTTATATTATACAAAAATTTTAATCGAATGTCAAGAACTATTTTTAGGTATGTTGAACTTAGTTCTTGACTTATGCTCGCAAAGTTGCTATAATATTATCTATGATAGAAAATGATATAAGTTATGGAATATTTGTAGTTATGTGTGTAGGTATTGCTTGGACACTAGGAAAACAAGTTGGAATTAGAAGCACGATAGATTATCTTGAAGACAAAGGTCTACTAGAGTTTGATGACTCTGAAAAATAGTTCTTGACATCAAGGTTAATTTTTGATATAATTATTTAGTAAGTGATAGAATTCACTTGCATATTGGTGCGTCTACCGTAAGGAGGCGTGAATTATTTACTGAAAAGGAATTATGGAGAAAATTATGAGTATAGATTTAAGCAAATTTTGGCTTGGATTGGATATGCCCACATTGCCGTCTTACACGGATGCAGCATATCCTAGATATAACCTAATCGAAAAGGCAGGAGACTATCGTATAGAAGTTGCAGTGCCAGGGTGGAAAAAAGAAGAGTTGGAGATAGTCTTTGATAACAAAGAACTCCACATCAAGGGTAAAAAAGAAACAAAACTAGGAGTAGATGAAAATTTTATTCATCAAGGATTAAGTTTAAAGTCTTTTGAACGAAGATTTATTCTAAACGCCGACCTACAAGTAGAAGAAGTAAGTCTACAAGACGGATTGCTGACAATCAGACTGTTACGAACTCCAGATTCCAAGAGGAAAATCTTGGAGATTAATTGATGAAAACATTATCAAAAGTTCGTGATAGTATATGTGAGAACGGAGAGTTCTGCAACATGGTAGCTAATTATACATTAGTGATAGCCTTCGGTGGCATAATGGTGCAGAGTGTTACAGTACTTACTTAAACTGTCAGAATGTATTAGGGGAGCTTCGGCTCCCCAACCTATAGGAGAAAATATGCAAATTTCAATAGAGGGATTATCCCTAATCAAAAAATTCGAAGGTATGGAGACAGAAGCGTACAAGTGCGCTGCTGGAGTATGGACTATCGGATATGGACATATTAAAGATGTCAAAGAAGGAGATGTAATTACTAAAGCAGAAGCAGACGAGATGTTAGTACATGAGATAGAGGAGTACGAAAACTATGTGAACACAGCCGTAACCGTTCCACTTTCTCAGTGCCAATTCGATGCAATTGTATCATGGGTGTTCAATCTAGGTAATGGAAATCTTCGCGCTTCAACTATGTTGAAAGTCATCAACGCTAGCGACCATGCTGGTGTACCTGCTCAAATCAAAAGGTGGAACAAAGCAGGTGGTAAAGTATTAGAAGGACTAATCCGAAGAAGAGAAGCAGAAGCTTTACTATATGAAGGAAAAGACTGGAGCAATGTCTAAGTTTCTAGATAAAGTAGGTGAGTGGTGGTTTTGGTTTAAAAACCTGTTCATTACTTATTATAGTCTCAAAGTGAGCTATAATGCTACTTGGGGAGACGCAGACGACCAAGAGTTTATCGTCAAGAAGTTCATCAAAAAACAACCAAAGTTTATATCATTCATCACAGAAGAAGGAGAACTAGTAGAAATTAGTGGTGCTGATGGACTTAACTACAGGATTCAAGAATTATGAACCAATTAACAATAGGTGGATTAGTTGTATTAGGAGGTCTATGCTACTTTCTGTACAGTCAGAATGAAACCTTAAAAGAAAACAATATCAAGTTAGAAAATGCAGTGCAAGCCCAGCAAGAGGCAATGGACACACTGCGAGAGTCTTATGAAAAACAAGGTAAGTCTCTTATGAATATGTCTAGAAGAAACTCAGAAATAGAAGCTGAAAAAGCAGAGTATCTTGCAATATTTAGCAGACACAATTTAGATATGCTAGCATTGAAAAAGCCTGGTCTTATGACTAACAGGTTCAACAATGGTAGTGAAAAAGTGATGGAGGGAATGGAAGATGATACAGAAAAGTTATACGAGCTTACTGTGCCTAGCACTGACGATAAGTAGTTGTAGTTTACTTCCTACTAAGAAAGTAGAGATAGTATCAAAACCAATTGAAATCGACATCATGCAACCTGATTTACCAAGACCAGTAGAGCTTACAGCTCCTCAGTGGTGGGTAGTATCAAATGCAAGAATTACAAACCCCTGTATCAAAAGAGTACAAGATGATGGCAGTATGAAAAGACCAAAGACTTGTCTCAAAGAAGATACAGAAAATCCAGATTGGCCAGAAGGTTATACCTACCTAGACCAGTTCTTGGACGAAATGAAAGAACAAAACAATGGAGAAGTATTATTTGTAGGGACAACCATTGGAGATTATAAAGTCATGTCAGAAGATATGCAAGAATTAAAAAGGTACATCAATCAACTAGGAGAAGTAGTAATATACTATCGAACAGTCACAGCTCCAAGCGAGAAAAAAGATGAAAAATGAAAAAACTTTTAATAAACAATCGAGAAATACTAAATACTTTAGATAAATTAGCAACACAAGTGTTGCAACACCCCACTACTTTTAAGTATACACCACCACCAAACGTGACGATGGCAAGACTAAAACAAGTAATGGATGCAGATGATGGAACAATAGAAGAGTGTAATGGAGTAGACTACTCAGGTAGACATTTTAATACAAATGAATATAGACATTACAGTACACATGCGACAGGTATAAAAGATTTTAACCAAAGAACTCCTTGCTCTTTGAAGTATAGTTTTTTACATTGGTTAAGAAATACAACGAATAATCAAGCGTGGGAACTAGATACTTGGGAAATACAACCAGAATATCATGGATGGACTCCATGGCATAGTGGAAAAAACAAACCAGTGAACTTTGTTAGATTTATATGGAACTCAGGAACTGGTGTAACGAACTATGTATCAGAAGGTAAACACTATAAATATAGGGACTCTAAGTATACAGGACAAAAGTGTTGGAACTGTTTAGTAGGAAAACTAGATGGAAGACAGTACTTGTCCGATAGAAATATAGGTAATCATAAAAGAGTAATTATACAGCTTACTATACCTTCAAAATATAATGCAGCAGTAGATGAATTTTTACACATCTTAGGAGAAGGTCAGAGCGAAAGACTGTTAAATTTACCACACCATATTCTTCCAGCGTCATAATGTTTGACTTTATTAGAATGTTGTTTTGGAGAAAAGAGTTAGACTCCTCTTCAAAGTGGTTTGATAAAAACCAACCTGCACAAGACAGATTCTGGGAGTTAGAAGATTGGAATGAAGAATTAGAAGAAAGAATTATTAAATTAGAAAATGCACTTAACAACATCAACGATAAAATCAGTAGCAAGTAGAAATGTTTGGAGCAGCGATTGGACTGCACCTTTCTGCGATGCGATACTGTTCTATAAAAAAGGAAGATATAATCACACTCATCCCGAGTGGAAAGCTCATTGTCAAAAAATTATAAAAGAATTAGATATATCAGTAAAGCATAAAGGATATGAGACTCCTTTTAAAATAACTCTTATTCGTTTTACTCAAAACGGATTCCACCAAGCACTATCAAGAAAAGCGATTTATATATCTATAGGAGATAACCTTTCGCTCGGCGCATACAAAAAAACACCTGACTTTTTATATGGAGAAATAGATAAAGTGTATGCTACCCCTTCTTGGACAAATGATTTTTGGCACGAGAAAAAGATATGGAATCAGGATTTAGTAGATACCGAATATAGTGTAGTAGGAAACATGGGATGTAGTCTGGTCTACCCACAAGAAGGTAATATGTTTATAGAGGTATTATATAAATGAAAGATGATATAGTTAATATACCAGAACACCCTGGAGGTGCTGGACTAACAGAAGATAAAGTGCCAAACACAGACCCTGTGCTAATAAATAATGGAGATTGGAGAAACTATGTCCAATTAGGTACAATGTATATAACAGTAGACAAGCCAGGCACAGCAGACCCTTCAATGATAAGTAATGAAGATTGGAAGAACTACAAACCAAATGGACCTCAAGAAGTACAGTTAGAAACTCATGGTGAAACTGCACAAGACCCTCTAGTACAGTTTAATAACAATATGCACCCTACCAATGATTTAACAGGGGTTGTTACAGGCATGGGGAAACCTTGTCCACCAGACGGAGGTACTGGAAAAATGACACCAAATACAGACCCTACATTAGTAGGTTCAGATTGGAACAACAATGGTTCAAGTTATTCTGATGCACATGAGAAGCAGAAACGAATATTTCAAAGAGAAATAACACAATTAAAAGTAGCACCTAAAAGGTCTAAAACATTAAAACCAGGAATACCTATATTTATAGGTGCTAGTGACCATAAATGTGACAAAATACAAGAAAAGATACTAGCATACACTCTACAGAAGAACTCAGCAGCTAAACTAGACATAACCTTTCTGAGAGCTAGTATGTTTCCTGGGGTATCTGCTATGGGTTGGGGTACTCCATTCACAGGATTAAGATATGTTATCCCAAAACTTATGGGATTTAAAGGAAAAGCAATCTATATGGATATGGATATGATTAACTTTAGAGACATAGAAGATTTTTATAATATAAATCTATATGGTAAACCTTTTGGTATGGTATGGGACACTAAGTTTAATGGACATGGAGGATACTGTGATAGTATGCTATTGATGGATTGCTCAAAAACAAATGAGTTTTTTACTTGGGAAGAAGCACACGATTACTATGAGAAGAAGTGTGGATTCAAATGGGTTTTTGCAGAAAGAGTAAAGAAGTATGAAGACAAAGACAAACCTATGCAAAATGAAGCAGTAGTAAGACTAGATTCTAGATGGAATTGCTTTGATGGAGATATAACAGATGGCATACTAAGTAATGATGGTAAACTACCTAGGTATGACTTAGACCAAATATTCCAATTACATCTTACAGCTTTGAGTTATCAACCATGGCATAGTTCATATTTGATGAGTGCAAAAGCAACTCACATGCGACCAGATGTATCAGATTATTGGTGGGAATTAGTAGATGAGGTAAATAGTCTTGAATTTTAAAGAGCTACTAGGCCCAGTGGGTGTTGACCGATTTTACGAGCAGTATAAGGGCAAAAGACATTTTATAATTAAGTCCGAAGAAAACAAGTTTCATGATTATTTTAGTTGGAAAGAATTTGATAACTATTTAAATCAATACAAAATTGGACAATGGGACAGACTAAATCAATTACAAATTGTAGATAACAAGGGAAGATGGTGCAAGAAAAAAGACCCAAAACCTAGAACTAGAGAAGAAATGTTTAGGCTTTGGAACGAAGGACACAGTTTTATACTGACACTCAGTGAGTTTTTAAACAAAAATTTATGGAGACAGTGCCAAGAATTTGAAAAGCACTATGGTGGCGGACAAGCAAACATATACTGTAGTAAAAGAGAAGATGCAAAAGTATTTCCAATACACGCCGACTCTACAGACAACTTTCTTTTCCATGTTCGAGGAAAAATAAGATGGTTTATTTACAATGAGTTTTACCATAAAGGTATGATGTACAGTCCTCAAAGTGCTACTTTGAAAGAAAGTTTTGTTCTTGACGAAGGTGATTTACTTTACATTCCGAAAGGGCAATATCATAGGGTAGAAACCCTGAGTCCAAGAATATCGATTAGTTTTCATTTCACTGAAAGAGGAAACAAACCTTACATAAGAAATGATTGGTATGATTGGAAGCCGTAGGAGAACAATATGGCAGAACCAAGTAATCAGTTTTCAGGGGATATGTCAAGGAATGAAGTAGAAATAGACCTTAATAAGTTTATGGAACTCGTTACTGAAAACAGTAATCTGAAAGCTGAAATATTAAAGTTAGAAAACGATAAAGAACCTGAGAATCCGTGGCAACGCTGGATTTGGCTATCTTCAATGATAGACGCTTGGAGAATCTTCCCTCGTTTATTTCTAACAGTATACATTGTACTACTCTATAAATGTACAATATGGTTTATGGAATTACCAGAACCTTCAATGGAACAATCAGGTTTGATTAGTATCGTTGTTGGCGCAGGTGCGGCCTGGTTTGGTCTTTATGCTGGTACAGCCAAGGACAAAATCAATAGCAAGTAAACCATGGAGACAATGTGGAAACACTACTGCGAGTGGGTGCGTGATATAGTTTATGCACCCATTGGCACTAAATGTCCATACTGTAAGAAATCACAAAATAATACTTGACATATGGTTATAATTTTAGTATAATATACATATGAAAAATACAGAATACAACGAACAAAAAACAGTCAATATGTGGAACTCAGAAACAAAAGAGTTTGACATATTCCATTACGGAGAGTGCGAACATTGTGGAGCAAAAGTACAGCCAGAGAATGGCGAGTGCCCACATTATAAGTGCTGGATAGCGTAATGAATTTATTTTATTTAGATGAAGACCTAGACAAATGCGCAGAGTATCATGTCGACAAGCACATAGTAAAGATGCCTCTCGAGGCAGCACAACTCTTATGTACTGCGATATGGATTG